>Ga0210059_1007628_pt1 | contig 17154 bp, 13 predicted proteins | sample Ectturendosymbi2_FD_188042 | JGI IMG/M metagenome (GOLD analysis project Ga0210059, IMG submission 188042) | Ecteinascidia turbinata endosymbiont from Florida, USA - Sample 2 (SPAdes) (version 2) | ecosystem: Host-associated > Tunicates > Ascidians > Unclassified | place: Key West, Florida...
CATTCATGAAGTATATGCGCAGGAAATAATAACAAACAAAAAATAAGAAATACATGTCAAATAGACAACAACAACTTACATTATGCAAAATAAAAAAACAAAAAAATTTAAGCATGGTATTCCTCATGAAGTGAATGTTGGCCAAATCCAAATACATAAGTATGCGCATGTTTTTCATGCAATCTGGTTTTAAGGCATTTTGAGGCACCATATTCCTGAATATTATTAAACTCTAAGAAAAATTATGGTTGCTAGAAGGGGAGAGTCCTACAGATTGAGAATGGATAGACATCATTGGAATAAAATATTTGACAAAATGGTTTGGAAGCACTTTGTTCCAATAACAGTGCAACAATTTACTTGCTGATAGAGTACAAACTTTGGGAAAACATAAGGTTTTCAAGTGCTGGAAAAATTCACTGAATACTTTACTCAAATCAGCTTAATTCGTTATTATTTCACAAGACTACAACCTGCTTTTACCTAGAGCTAAATCGTCTTCAGGAAAATGTTCCCTCACATTTGTTGGCACAAAAATGTGCTCTACAATACTAGACTGCATTAAGTCTTCTGCCAACTGTACCTTTAAATCAGTGGTTCCCAAACTGGGGTAAATTATCCCCCAGGGGTAATATGCGATTCTTCGGGGGTTATGCGGAACCAAAACCACAATTTTGTTCTGTATTATGAGCGATCACTGTGAAATATTGTGGGTAATAAGACCTAATCGCTACCTCGATTTGGGTAACGGATCGAAAAAGTTTGGGAACCACTGCTTTAAATGGAAACTTAACAAACACTTCCTACATGAAAAAGATACATAACTATGTACTTTATCAACAGCTCACAATTATCAATAAGTACATTCTCAGAATTTAAGTAATTTGAAGATTGTAATTTTGTTCATTTTCTATGTATGTTTAATTTAGCTGAAACATCTCCAAAATTATTTTGTTATCGGGCCATATAAGGTAGTACACAACAATTCGAGGGCTGGAGTTCTTATGTAATGTGATTATTTCAGGATGTGTTACCTGTTGCCAAATCAACAAATTTTTTGTAAATATGTCAGTTTTTCATTATTGACAAATTGACTCCATACACTGGATACAATGGCTTTGCGGGCCGAATTTGGCCCATGGGTTGTGTTTTTGTTTTTGCATTTCCCATCTCATTTTGGCATGAAATAGAACTGCATATTGTAGTTTGTTTTTTGTGTTTGTCATTTTTTAACCTCATCAAAATTATCCATTTTTTTGAACTTTTTTGACTACACCAAAAACATCCTCATTCACATTTGATCCCCTCATTGGTGTACGTAGTTATGCTCTCTTCATCTGTAATTTACCTCACCTTGTTATATGTTTGTTTGTTTCTTTATTACTAACTATGCTTATTTTGTTTCCATCTGCTGTTTTTCAATGCTTTTCAAAAAGTGATAAATGGGGTTGGTTTACTAGATGGCCACCACTGTCTTTCAATAAAAGGTGAAATTTTCACCAATCATATCTGATACAATGACAACATCTGTTGAAAATGATTAGCTATTTTGCCACAGTTCTGTCACCACAGGGGGCTTGATGGGCCCAGTCCTGTCACCACGGCAAATGGTAAAGTTACTGATATTAGCTTTGGAGGACATGGGAGCTTGTTTTTGGGAATTTAATGAGACAAGACAATGAAAGATTAGACTTCAAATAAAAAATTTAGTCAATCACACCCTACTGAATCATAAGAAATCGCATGGCAAAACCCCATGTGACTGGCCACTAAACCCCAGCACAGGGTCGCCTGATCTACTTTTTGCCAAGCCAAATGTAGTCCAGAAAACAGAAAAATTCTAAGACAAGGGGCCAAAAGAGGACCAACCGTTTCTCCTAATATATCACCAGTTAGAAAGTCATATGAACTCATACTTAGCAATATATTAAATATCAAAAACAATAAAAAAAATGAATACGCATCTCAGACAAATTAACATTGACATGAAGCCCGTCCAAAAAACAAAATTAAGTCCGTCTAAAAAATGCAATTTATTAAGGAAGTGACTATGGATACGCCTGTCCTGACGCAATTCAAACAAAAGGGTCAGTTTGTCATTCAAATGGCATGGATCTTGTGGCTTAACGGGTATGCGTTACGGCTATTGTGCCAATGGTTTTCGCTTCGACTCTCACCTTGCCGACTTTCGTTTTGTTTTGTTTTTCTTTACTTTTTTTCAGGCTTACAAGATACCTTTAGGGGTTAGTGTTAGATTAGGGTTAAGGTTAGGTTTAGGGTTTAACGCGATCAACCACAAATTCAGCAACTGTGAAGCTCCTTCCCATGGTAGGGGATTCCCCAAACGTACAAAAATCACGGATATTTAAACGATTCCACGTTTTACGATCATTTTATGATTTAATCGCCTAAAATACACAAGTGTCACACTATGGAATATTTGCTTAACAATAGACAGTTTCCATTGCAAAAATTTGGTTCAGCACTAAAATATAACTTTTCTAAGTAGGAAAAAATTATACACATATGATTTCTATGATGATAGTGCTGGGCTGAAAGTGTTTTTTCACGTTGAAGTGCATTGCCAAACGCAGTGAGTGCGCTGGACCACACGGGTGACCCAGTGCAATCACTTCACGTTTCGTTTGAATTTGTGTTTCACTTTCAAAACGAAATTGAAATGAAATTTAAAACGAAAATCAGACGAAACAACTGGGGTTCTTTGGCAAAGCACCAAATACATGCACTGCACTTTTTCGCACACGCACAACAACTTGTTTGTACATTTGTTAATTCAGGTTCCTCGTTTCTACCTAAGAGGGAAGGAGTTCGATGATGCGGAATTTTCGAGCCTTTTAAGAATTCTTCCACGAATTCCAGATGAGCTGAGGTTGTTGGACTGCGGGATCACTCCTCCCATGATGGAAAGACTGAGTCAAAGATTGGACGAAACTGAGCATCACGTAAGTAACATTCAATGTACTACGCACGTTGGGATAAGAAAGAGTTTGAAATAACATCTTCGCAATGAAACATAGCTACACTCAGTCAAGTTTTAAAAAAAGCAACATGGAACAAAACGTGGCAATGATGTAATCGTTAGCGACGCATTAATATCCATTCTGAGCTATCTTACTTTTAATTATCATCCTCATGACGTAATCAACATGAACATTTTTTGAAACAGATTCAACTCATCGACCTCAGTTTCAACAGGAAGATCGGAGATGAAGGTTTAAGATTTTTAATCAAATGTTTGCATCAAATCAAGCAACTGAGGTTGAGTGGTTGCAATCTTGGAGTTGATAGCGTCCGACTGATCAGTGAAAAATTGATGGAAACTAAACATGAAGTAAATTGAGTTTGTGATATAACAAAAACTTTATAATTCATCTGTGACGTAACAATTAAGGGGCTAAACGTGAAGTTGGTCGTTGCAATGACGTGTTACTTGGTTTTCCATTCTGAGTAATCTAAATTGTATTTAGTAAAGTCATGAAGTAATCGCCATGAACATGTGTTGAAACAGATTCAACTCATCGATCTCAGTTACAACAGGAAGATCGGAAATGAAGGTTTAAGATTTTTAATCAAAAGTTTGCATCAAATCAAACAACTGGACCTGTGGGATTGCAATCTTGGAGCTGAAAGCGTCCGACTCATCAGTGAAGGATTGATGGAAACTAAACATGAAGTAAGTTGAGTTTGTGATGTAACAAAAACGTGTATAATTTGTCTGTGACGTAACAGTGAAGAAGCAAAACGTGAAGTTATCGTTGCAATGGTGTGTTTTCTTAGTTGTCCTTCCTGAACAATCCAAAAAATATTTAGTAAAGTCATGACGTAATCAACATGAACATGTTTTAAAACAGATTCAACTCATCGATCTCAGTCACAACAAGAAGATTGGAGACGAAGGTATAAGATTTTTAATCAAAAGTTTGCATCAAATCGAACAACTGGGGCTGGCGTTCTGCAATCTTGGAGCTGAAAGCGTCCGACTCATCAGTGAAACATTGGTGGAAACTAAACATGAAGTAAGTTGAGTTTTTGGTAAATGAAGATCAAATATCAAAAATAAGCCTTGTGATTATTTGCGTCATCAATGTTTGTCATAGTAACCTTGTTTGAATCTTGTTTTTGCCAATGGCAGTTCAATACGTCATAAGCAAGTTGTTGCAAGAGTCTTGTGAATAATCTTTAGATTATTATTCAAAGTATCTGCAGTGACGCAAGTTGCGTGAAGTTTTGTCTAAAGGCAGTGTCGAGCCGTACAGCACCGTATGGCTAGCCTGTGGGGCTAACCATATGGCCCTTTCACCAGGGTGCCTTGTGATTGGTGGAAGCTGTCGAGTGCAGCAAACCGCAAGATCATTTGCCGAGTAAAAAAGAGTAGCACAGAGCAGTGGAGTGCTGAAGAGCAGCGAAGAGTTGTGAAGCTGTTTAAGGAGTGGTGAAGAGCAACCGGCAAATTGGTGTTGCGCTCTAGTGAACACAGCGGTAGTTACCAGAGGTGAGTATGGACAGGATCAGGATAGGATTTGCTGCAGGATACTTGCGATTTTTTTGGATCAGGATTGGATTTGGATATTTATTTTTGAAAAAAATGGGATCAGCACAGGATCAGGATATTTGTTTGATTTCTATAACGAAATTTCCCTGAGAGTGATTCAAGATGTCACAAATGATGGTGCTGTTGTTTCTTTGTTATTATGATTTTTATGTTCACAAAAAATCAAAATGATTTCATCAGTATGTGCTGCACTCATCACAATCGATGATAATTCATGTTACTTCATCGTAAATATTTTCCGGCGAGGTGGAAGTAGTAAACTGCTCGTATGTTGGTATGCTGCTTTGTTGTGCTGAGTGGCATGCCATATGATGTGTGTGCTGTGTAGGCTAATATAGTCTATTTCATGGGTGGCCAACTTTTCTTCGGCTGGGATTAGGGTTGCCAGATGGCCGGTATTTCACCGGCCTGGCCGGTATTTTGAAAATAAGTAATTTGCCGTAACTTCAAAGAGAAAGAAAGCAGAGTTTCTCAAGTTATATTGATTCTAGTAGTGAATCTTGTCAGGACAGTTCTTTCAGCAAAGTTTATTTGGTGCTGATGACGCAATCCTTGGTGCGATTGTTACGTCACATACACACCGAAATGTAATGAGCCAAAATGCGGGCAAACTAGTAATTGTGGCTTAACAGTACTGATTGTCTCTCTGTTTTCCCTGTGCCGCTTGCGAAATACGACACAGCATAGATCTGGCACTGTTGACAAATCAAAATGGCCGGTATTTTTACAAAACGCATCTGTAAACCCGAACTGGGATCGACTACAAAATTTCTTGATAACTCGCGATCGACCAGTTGGTAAGATAGTCACAACCACAAGTGAAACATGCCAAAGTTGAGTATCGCACGTGCAAATGCAGTGTAGCATCGTCTTAGTGATGCACAGATAGAAGGCAAAGTGTCTGTTAGGCCTAAATCATGATTGCCACGCAATAATAGAAAAACGTATTACAATATCTTAGCGGCATCTGCGGAGCTAGCCTATGGTCAGCCACCACAAGAGGAACCAAAGAATATACATGACCAACCAATTGATGGATAATTTTTATGTACTTTCTGGAATAGGCTATTGCTTGAAAAATGTTCTTTTTAGGCAGCTTGTCAATTCAATGCAAAATCAAGTGCAATCGACCAAGTGACACTCGGCGATCAACCGGTTGATGCGATCAACCTGTTGGCCACCCCTGGTCTATTTCAGCGTTTAAGCTGCAATACTTTTGGTTAGAATTTTGAGCATTCTACCTCAAGTTTTATGCAGTCAACCTTTGCTAAAAGACAGTTTGAGTCTGTAGTTTTTGTAAGCTACATAGTTTTACTATATTTCATACTGTGATCTACTCTCAGTGTTACAAAATATATTTTCTTAATTTTGTCAATTGATTGAATGCTGGAGCTCTTTTTCAGTTGGTTGATGCAGGTGGAATTGGTTACATGACAAGGGCTATATCCTTGGATTAGTGGATCTTCTTTGCCATATAACGAAAAAACCTAACCCAAATTGTAAACCTGTGTCTGGTTTTCAAAACTTATTGAAAGAGTGTTGTAGCTTACATCAAAAATTTTGCCATAAAACGAGCTGTCTCTATCAGCCCAGCCTAAACAACAATGCTGAGAGCCAAGACAACGACCACTCGCACAGCAGGAATTCCCACTTGACCAGGTTAATCGTATCAACTGCTAGCGCCACGAACTCAGTGTTATAAGTGGATGGACAAAGCCAGATGCACAACAGTTCAAATGGAAAAATAACCACAGCAGAGCTATACTTCTGGCAACAAAATATACACTAATTTTCTGTTTTTACAATTGAAAGTGCAAAACATGTGATACTATTTTTATGGATTGGGTCACAAAATGACAGGGTGTTTTTGTTTGGAAGTGGCTACAGGTCTGCTGGCAGTGACACAGTTAGAATAAAATGCTGAGTTTGTCGCATTAGCAGCACTGTCATGATAGTCAGGTTACTGTGCGAATGGTTTTCGTGCTGACTCTTGCCATAATCGGGTACCATTTGTTTTGGTTGTAATGGTTGCACTTTTCATGGTCCAGTTTTTATTTACTTTTTTTCAAAAGTGTCTAAACTTTTGTGGTCAGATATGTGGTTTAGGTTTAATAAGTGTTAGGCTTAGATTTACTAAGTTTCTACCAAGCGTAGTCCAGCCTACTGCACACTTGACATGATTATTGTCATGTTACCGGCGATGGGTGAATAGGTTTTGAAAAATGAAGGTGCACTGGTGGACCTATAACCACTGCCTGTTTGTTTCGTATTTAACTAGTGTCGCATTCAGATACGGATGGATATCGGATGCCAAATTTCAGAAATTTTCGGATGAGGATTGGATATGGACATTCAAAAAATTTATCGGATATGGATCAGGAGTTAAAAAATCAATATCCGCTCACCTCTGGTAGTTACCTGCATATCTACGTCTTCCCGACGCGGAGTTCTCTGCAGCAAAAAGAAGTAGGATAACTCCATCATGAAATATGCTGGTACTACACAAACCTGCTGCACCCCCCAGTTTAGATCAATAGTAAATTCTATTTATAAGGTGGAGATAAACTGGAGTTCAACATACATCGTACTGTTAACTGCAGTAAAAGATGCTCCATGTCTGAAAGGTAACGCGCTAGTGAATATCATAATTTTTTGAATCTATAACGAACTTCGTTATGCCTTTTCAAAGTTAAAAACCCTCAGGGCCAAGCAACCTTCACCTCGCCACAGTTGGTAATTTTGTAATAAAACATGCATTGAACAGCGGCTCAGCGAAAAAAACATGATTAAATTTAAACGTGGTGCTGTGCTCTCATGCGCCGTTCACTAAGGGGCAAGTGAAATCACTTCATTTTGCCGCAGACAAGCTCAGACGTACCTTCGCGCAGTGCTCTGCTGCAGTTAAGAACACTATTTTGTGCAGGATCGTGCAGAGGAGGCACAAACTGGACGACTGACCCGGGCAATCAGAGAGTGAAATTACAAAAATTACACTTTATGTAAAAGCTGTTATTGAACAGGTCTGCTTCTTCATGTATGGCTATTAACACATGCTGTATGGATTTGCGGGGAAACTTACCTGAGGGGTACATGCAAATGCATGTAGAATGATCCGCGAGAGAGACGAAGCACTGACATCTTGGGGCTACACCCCAGCTCTCTAACCCCTCTTTGCAGTCTGACCAATTCCTGCTTGCTCGCATCAAACTGCATGCTTGTACAACTTCAGATACTACTTATAACAGAAAAAAGGCAACACTGTATCAGATCGTGCCCCACAAGTTTTTATCTGTTTTTGGTGGACCACGCATTATTTACTTTGAAAACTTTCAGCTTGCATTTCGTGTTCCTTCTTAGAGCACAATTAATATCCCTGTTTCAATAAACTGTAGCCTGGTTTTTCAGAAAGACTCCTGGGAGGCTTAGTGTGGTATTTAATTTTGCATGCACATACAACATATAGTTTTTAAATACAAGAACGTTGCTTATAAACTTATGCTTCAAGCTCAAAGAGTAAAACGATTATTAAAGAATATCACATTAAAAAAACACTATTTGAAATAATTTCAATTATTTTGTGAAACTTGGTACTTTTTCAACAATAAGTCTATACGCATTTGAAACGCTTACATTCTCACATTCCTCCGCGCTGGACTGGAATTTGGTGAGGGTTCATACAATCAAACAGTTGCCCCGTGCAGAGGCGGATCCAGGGAGGATCGCCCCCCCTAAAATCTACGAAAGTAACTATACTCGCCATAATTTTGTACAATTCGAAAAAGAACATTCGCGATATAAGGCCATTTTGTCGTCCATTGTTTTGTCATAGCAGTGTTGTGAAGTATGCTTCATCACTCTTACAGTAACGAAGCCGTTATGAGACTTGACTACCAAATATTACTGAAATCGTCCTCCTATACACTCAATGGCTGGATCCGCCTCTGGCTCCGTGCATCACCAGACCTTTACACCATGGGCGTCCGCAGAAATTTTTCCAGGGGGGAAAATTAGACATTTTGCTTAGACCTATCCTTTTCAGCTTGTTTACGATGCAACGGAAATGGACGCACACAAAGCACTTCACCCTTTCTACATCACAAAGAAAACGCCTGAAGTTACGGCAACAGTTGCAAACATGGTTTTCCCTCTAGGAAAATTTTACACTGAGCAAATGTTTGTTTTAGTCTGCATAAATATTTTAAGACTGAGTTGGCAGTGTTCTAAGTAAATTACAAGCTTTGCGAATTGTTAAAATAAGTATAAAATCTTATCAAAATATGAACAAAGTACACATTTGATTCAAATAACTTCTTGTTTTCGTGTTTTTGTAATGTTATGGAATGTTGCAAGTGCGCGAGATGAGATTTCGCTGCGCAAATGGCCTGCGCAGTTGCGCACCTGAGAGGCAACATTGGTTGCAAAAAATGCGCAACATTGGTTGCAAAATGTTGGCAGTAGTGCTCTTTTTTCATTCATGCTTTTTTACACATAACATAAACCAGGCCTCAAACATGCGGTTCGCGGTCAGCATGTGGTCCGCGAAGGTGTTTCGTACGGCCCGCGATGCTTTTTGGGAATTTTCACATAATTAACACTTACGTTATTTGGTTTATTTGCCGGTGTTTAAATATGCTCGACCAGTAAGTGAACAAGTCCCTTTCAAAGTTTAAACGAACGTTGAGACGGCTAGAAATGATTTGCCTGTAACTCACGATACCTTTCGCAGGTTTAAATGTTTCTAGTAAGGTTCAGCTACAGCCACTGTTGCGTCAGCGTCGTATATGCTGCTCTCGGATTACTTTGTAAGTCCTTATTTGGTCCTCGGAGCAATTTGAGTTTGAGACCTCTGGTATAAACCTACGTGGCTGACTACTATCAGCAGTCGCTGTTTCGCTGCATTACCTGCCACGATGTCTACGTTCAACAGCTACATCCGGCTAAACGCCTACTCCCGTAACTTGAAGTAAACATTTGAAGATTTGAGGCCACGTTATTGTTACGTAATAAGGACCAATACAGGAACAATCCGCTTCCAAGTTTCACAACTTGCCTCTGCAGGCAAACGAGCGGGCATAAATATTAGAGGTTTTATCCATAGGCATAGTCAGGGGTGGCTGGGGGCCATTCTTTCCCTAACTTTCGTAATATATAGCCGTTTTGTGCTTTGAGAGGCTGCATCCCAAACAAAATAGTGTTAAGAGTTTGGCCTCCACAATTTTTTTGCCCCCCCTCAAATTTTTGGGCTGGTTACGCTACTGGTTTTAATTTATTGAAAGACTGCTGAGAGCCGCACAAAAGGTGCTTGGGAACCGCATGCAACTTGCAGAAAAGTAGTTTGGTTTTAATTTGCTAGTGTTGCAGCATTTGAAGTGATTGTGGCGTCGTCTTTCAAACGTTGATTGTTGCAACCAGTTCGGTGGTGGCGAAATTAGTTTAACCGATTCGACCTGTAGAACAACATTCAGACAGTGTTAAAATTCTTTGTTGAGTGAGCGTTCGACGCATGCATTTTTTTGAGTGCGCAGTTACTAGACTGACCTTGTTGTGAGTGGACAGGGGCAGATTAAGGTTGTGTGGGGCCCAGTGTCTTGCAGAGGTCTGGTGATGCCCGGGGCGACTGCTCGATTGGATGCCCCCCTACCAAATTCTTAGTATTGAGCAGTGGTGTGTGGTGGTCATTGTTACTGTATATACGCTGTTTGTGAAATGTGACGTCACATTATGACGTCCTAATCAGGTTTACAGCCAACATTTTGGCGAAGTTTGTTGACACAACTTGCATATTGAGGGACACCGGAGCAGCGGTAGGGCAGGGGGAGCAGTAAAAGAGTTGAGAGCAATGGAAACTTATAAAAAACAAAAAATAGTTACCAGTTATGTTTCTTTCTGTTCATCAACAATGTTGACCTCAAAAATAATAACATAAATTGTAGAAAATCATTCTGAATTTTCTGGATGCTCGAAAAGCTGCAAGAAATTTGTTTCAAGTCGATCTTGATAAGCCACGAAATTACCTGTGATACTGTTAAGAAAAGCAGGGGTGTTGGAGGTGAGAGTGCAAGCGGATCCCCATAAGTTTAGATGTGCTGAAAATCTGGACAAAATCTTTGAAATTCCGGGTAAGAATGACGCCCAATGTTACTTGACTTCAAAGAAATGGCACACCAAAAAAAGTTCTTAAAAAAACAATAAAACCCACCAAAAATCCCACTCCTTACTTTTCCTTTGAAAAATGTACTATGAAGTAAAAAGAAAAATAAGCAGCACACTTGTACAGTTACCTGTAATTTTTTTTTATGAGACAAAACGAACAGCAACGAAATTTGAAGGACTTGAAAATAAGAGAAGAATGATTGGAATAGTTTGAGTAAATTCTATTGGTTATCGTCTTCAGCTCTGTAAAATCGGTATATTTTGATCGTTTTTTTGCTTTCTCTGTATCCAAGCTGTTTCTGATGTTGGACCATACCAAACCATATATTGAAAAAATACACTATATAGATGCTGAACCAGCAGGGCATGTACGTAAACTTGACGTGAAACTGCAGAGTTTGTGTAGGAGTGGCTTTTCTCAGTTTGCTGTGCGCATTCTTGCCAAGCCTTACCAATTTGGAGTGAATTGACCAACAACACTTTGCAAAAACAAAGATGGGGCACAATTCTTTACCCTCAAATTAGAATGCCATAATAGCTATAACAACTTATTATTGTGTAATTCTGCTAATGGTGATATTGCATGATTCAATAAGAGCAATTCAGAATGGGGGGTTTGTGTTTTTTAAAAAAAAGAGAACAATACCTTCTTTGTCTTCAAGAAAAACAAAAAAAACAAATTAAAAAAAACAGGAGGCAGTTTTGGGGTGGGCTAAAATGTTTGATTTTAGGCGAATAACGCTATTTTGTTTGGAAAAACGTCTCTCAAAGCACAAAATGACTATGTTTTCCAAAAATTTGGGGAAGGCCATGGCCTCTTTGGCCCTCCCTGGCTACGCCTATGCCAGGAGGGTTGTATTTTTTTAAACGGGTTTTTCGTAACCCTGATTATATTTCAATCCCTTTTTGTAATTTTCCCTTGATTGCACGATCTGGAACAAGTCACGTCACTATCAATTTGATTGGGTGTGCGCCGCACACCTAGAGTAAAAGTCCGTGGTAATGAAGAAGCTGAGAATTACCGGCATTTAAATACGTAAAATTAGTGTTGACAACAAAACAAGTTTCGAAAAATTAAATCCATTAAGCATTTATTAGTAGACTTGCAATAGGAAAAACCATATAGTTACAGCATTTAAATTTTTGTATTTCGCTCTTTGGATGCCCCCCTACCTTGGATGCCCGGGGCCGGCGCCACGTTTGCCCCCCTCTACACGCCCCTGGTGGGTTCCCTGGTTGAGACTTAGAAAGGGGCCCTTTCTGTATAAATAAAAATGTTGTTAGTAGGGAAAAAATAACTGAAAGAATTGAAGCATTTGTATTATTGAAACAAAAAAGCTTGAGCAAAAAAACGAATCGTTAACTAATATGGACGTCACAATATGAACGAAACTCATTGATTTCAAATTTCCATTTCTTGCTGGACACTTGAAACCATATCGATAAACGTTTAGAAAACACCGGTGGCATGTTTTGAATATACAGTGGCACCCCGTTGGCAACCACTCCGCTATCAAGACCACTTTAACGCGGTCCTCCCTATGCTAATGCATTACCTTTTATTTCACTAACGTCACCATCCCGGTTTCCAGACCGTCGCCACAGCCCAGCTGTTGCAAAACTGCTAATCGAGCACCGCGTAACACGACCACCATATTTTATCGGTATCCTTACGCCGGTGAACTGGTAACTTGTCAGCAGTGCTGCCAGATGCTGGTTAAAAATACAGCCCAATGTCCTCATAAAACAAGCCCAAAACCAGCAGAAAAAACTCCAAACTAGCCCAAATTACAGCCCAAAATTTGCGATAAAACTAGCAGTTTGCAGTGAAAGTAACCATCATCGTCTTATTGCAGTTGCAGTCTTTGTGCAACACACAACTGACCTTTCGCACAAAGCAACCTCAAACATACAAAATACCAAACAGGTAGTAACATCGTAACGACAATCAAACCGTCATTAATAATACCACACATTGCAGTCGCAATAAAAGGCTAACAGCAGCAAACCCTGGTGCATAGTATACACTGCATAGGCTTTTATGTCAAGCATGTGCTTCAATGAATACTGTAAAGAGAAAAAGCCTCCTGCTTTCAATACCTTTTGCAATTTCAAAATGCTACTTCAATTCGTAAAACTAAGAAAGAATACGTTTGATCTGATATGCTGCCTAGTAATTCTTTGAGGTAATTGTAGGCTTACATCATTTATACGAGAATGGCAAGCAATATACCCAGCCAGGGCCGCAACCAGGGAAAAATTTCGTAGGAGGCAGCAGTCATTCTTGGCAACGATTATGACGTCATTGATGTGCAGTCAAACATGGTGCGACATTTTTGCTATGACCAGCTTGCCAACAGTGGCGGAGGAATCTTTTTCATAGTCGGGGGGCATGGGCGTCCACAGGGGGGTGACAAAATGGGGTTTGCCACTCCCCTGGAAAATGAGATAAGAACCAAATTTGTCTAGAAAACCTGAAGTCAACAGTGTAATTCCGATATTAATTGAGTTAACTCTTGAAATGACAGTTTATTTTCCGGTGTGACACTCACACTGCACAAGAGCTAAAGTTCACTGTTCTAGTATCATACCGTGATGAGCCGCTTGCGGTTCATTCGTGACCGCTCATTTGCTTGCACAGGCAGGTTGCGAAACGTGGGAACGGACTGTTCTAATTTTGGCCTTTATTGCGTAACAATAACATGGCAACAAATATTCAAAGGTTCACTTCAAGTTGCGGCAATTGGTGTTTCGTCGCCTGTGACTGTTGAACGTAGGCATCTGTGGCAAGTAATGCAGAGACAGTGACTGTTGATAGCGGTAAGCCAAATGGTTTTATACTATGTGAAAAGAAGCAAGGACGCCGGAGAACAGGAAAGTGACAGGGGCATTGCCCCCTGCTCTTTCAAAAGGGGGCGGTGCCTTTTTCATAACAGTATTATGGGTAATTTCATGATTTGGCAAGATCGAATTGAAACAAATTTATTGCAGCTGTTCGCGCAACAAGAAGATTCAGAATTGTTTTCAATCATTTCCGTTATTATATTTTAAGTCAATATTGTTGCTGAACAGAAACAAAAATATTGGTAACGATTTGCTTGTTTTTTAAAAATAATTTTCCATTTCCCTCAACTTGTATACTGCTCCCCCTGCCGCTGCTTTGGCGTGCCTGAAAAGGAGCATGAGTGAAAAAGAAGCATTGCTCCAACAAAGCGAATTTTTTGAAACCAATGTTCCCTCTGAGTTACTTTTGATAAAATTTTGTACTTATTCTAATCATTTACAAGTTTTGTAATTCATTTAGAACTCTGCTAATTCAATCTTAGGAATTAAGATATTCATGCTCACTAAAACGAGCATTTGATCAGTTTAAGCTTTCTTAGAGGGTACACTGTTTACAACTGTTGCCGTAACCATGGGCGTCGGAAGGATTTTTTCCAGGGGTAGCCACTAGGGGATTTTTCCAAATTTTTCTCACCAAACGCAGTGAAATTTGTCTTTTCCCACTCGAAATTAAGAAAACAACTTTTTTTGCTAAAATTTTTTAAATCCAGGGTGGCCAAGCCCCCCCCAACTGCCCCCCTTCTGACGCCCATGGCCGTAACGTTGGGCATTTTCTTTATGGCGCAGTAAGGGTAAAGCGTTGTGTGTACGTTAATTTGCGTGTCATCGTCAGCAACCTGAAACGGATAAGCAAAATGTCGTATTCGCCAGCCCTAGAAAAAATTTTGCGGACGTCCATGGGGGGGACACACAAGCACACGTCAAAAACACTTAGGAAGATTTTACATTAAGCGATTTACTTTAACTATGGACCGAACATTGATTGTGCTGCTTAAACATATTTAAGCAAATTTCGAAATGTAAAAGTGGGGGCCAGGCTCCCAGAAAAAAGTGGGGGCGCTAGTCCCCTGCGGTCGCCATCCCTGCTTACTAATTAAAAGAGAGGAAATAATAAAATCAGAAAAGCGTAAGCTCCTTCACGAATCACGATTATTACCGATCTCACATACTGTTTCATAAAAGTAATTTAGCAGTAGTCTTTTTGAAGTTTTCAGATGTAAAACCAATAAATCAATCAATCTTAGACATCAGTTAATATAAAAAAAAACAGAAGAATAGATGACGTAGATGACACACTATACAAATAACACAGACAACAACATTCATACAGACCAAAAAATTGCACATGATTGAAGGTAGCTGCTAGATGTGCCTTTTAGAAAATGACCCAATTGCTAAATTGAAAAGTGTACAGCTATCAGTGAAAAAAAACTGCCAGAGTTAGCAGCAAATCAGCTAACAGGGCAACTCTGAGTAGCAGTGGCCTCGATTGGTAGCATATGGATTCCTGCTCTGTGAGTCACATTTACATCCATAACGTCAATTTCATGAAACGGATGGTTTCACTTCACAACTAGCGCCTGAAAGCTTGCCTCCGGTTCTGTTCTGGAAGTTTTCGGAAACATGGTATAGCGATTGGTTAATTGTTTTATCCTATAATCACATGACGCAGCAACGAAAAAATAGTCTTGAGAAGAAGTTCACGCAGAGGTAACGCATTCTCGAAAAAGAACTTTTCATGTGAAGTACGTGAACGCTATCATGTTTGCAAAAATTTCGGAGGGGGGCAATTGCCCGGTTTGCCCCTTCCTGGTTGCGACCCTGTACCCAGCGATTTGTTGTCTAAATCTGTAGATTTAACACTATCATGTAGGCTATTACGACCGTGGTATAGCCAGCATTAAACAGACTGCGCATAGTTGAAAATAGAACAACATTTTTAATGTGTTTAGCAGTTGTAGAATGATTCTTTGAAATTTAAATCATTGTAATGTGCTCTTATTTCACATCAGCAGTATTTACAGTAAGTTTTTTTTATCTGCAAGCGTGTTTTGTGTCCACTACCCAGCCGTTCAACTTGAGATCCTTTCCTCACTTTTTGCAATAGGTGTATCGCTTGTCATACTGGGCCCATTGACCCAAAGCTTTACATCAAATCCTACATCAAACTTTGATACTGGTACACTGGTGTTTAACTAAATTAACAGTGTCAATACAGTACGGTCGCCACGGGGAGCTTTTGGGGGCTTAGCCCCCCCAAACAAAGCTCCAAACCCATTAAATTGTAACATGAAACACTATAAATCAATTGAGATTTTGTCAGTTTTTAGAGTGTCAAGTAGCCCCGCACAAACCCAAAGCCTCCCGGCAGAAACGCAAAGCCCCCCTATTGAAAATTTTCTGGCGACGTTTCTGTGTCAAGCACTCCCGTCTGCAGTAAAAGCATACACTACTTGACTACGCTATAGTAATACCGCACAAACGGACATGCTGTGGCTCTTTTTCTTGTGGCAACTGACTATTGTGACTACGTCTTGCATGCGTATAAGCTTTACTCGTAGTATCCATTACCAACCACAGTACTGGACGATATGATGTGACCACAGCAACACCACGTCCTTGTTCACAAACTTAAATCGGAATGAGATCAACACTGTTTACCATGCGATCACACACACACGATCACGTGATCTCGAGGCTTGGTCTGTTGGATGTTACATCAAGAGAACAGGAACGAACTAAAAAATTGTGATCACATTACTTCAAGTCAAAACAAACGTTGGTACCTCAGAAAAATTTACGAAAACTGTACTCTTTGATAGAAAAATCTTTCGCAAAACAGCCCAAAAAACGCATGCACTTTGATAAAAGTAGCCCAAAAAAGTGCAACCCGCAACAGCAAAAAATTCCCTCAACGCAACGAAAAAAACACAGCCCGATTGTGAGGGAAAACCACCCAACAGGCCACACTGCCCGTCAGCAGCAATTTGCTCAACTGCATCACGTTGTCCTGAAGCATCGTGGATACAGGGATGTGAGAGCAAACGCAGCAAGTGCCAATGTGACGTAACAAACTCATGCTGTTAGCTCAACTGGAATTTGCACTGCCGACATCGACTTTTTCTGTTGTGTGATTTTATAGCACGGTAACGATAGGCTATGGCAGCACGTAAGACGAAGCTAAATACCTTTCAATCAAGGAAAGAATTGTAGAAATGAAGTGATCACGATAAAACATGACACCTTTCGGAATGCAAGTGTGTCGCGACCACCCACCCCGCCAACACGACCAATTCAGTGCTGTCCAGTGGGTGGTCGTGCTAGCGGAGTTACACTGTATATGTATATATATATATATACAGTAGAACTCCGATTATCCGAACTAATTAAAACCAGGGGTGGTTCGGATAAGTGAATTGTTCGGATAATCGAACAACATGCAATATTATGAAATTAGATCATATACAGAACATTACAAAGTACAGTACACATACAGTACATTGTTATTTATTGTATATTATTAGCAGTGGCAGTATAGTAATCACTCATTTTTTTTTGTTTTAAATTTGTCACTCTTTTATTCG
>Ga0210059_1007629_pt1 | contig 17152 bp, 10 predicted proteins | sample Ectturendosymbi2_FD_188042 | JGI IMG/M metagenome (GOLD analysis project Ga0210059, IMG submission 188042) | Ecteinascidia turbinata endosymbiont from Florida, USA - Sample 2 (SPAdes) (version 2) | ecosystem: Host-associated > Tunicates > Ascidians > Unclassified | place: Key West, Florida...
AATAGTATAAATGCGATAAGCGCAGAAGCGTTCTGTCCAAAAATAATGTTGAAGATCATTTTACTTTTAAATTTGGAAATTGCAAGTGCGCAAGAATGAGATTTCACTGCGCAAATAGTCTGGTGGTTCTGCGCAGTTGCGCAGTTGCGCACCTCAGAGGGAACACTGATTGTATCGCAACCAGTAAGCTTCTTCCTTGTGGGAATAAAGTAAAAACAGTGTAAAACCCAACTTTTTGCTACTTAGTCAAGCCAGATGAAGCAAAACAGCATATTTTCATATGTGAAGCGGAGTAATAACAACAGCGAAGGTGTGGACGGTAATGGGCGATGTAGTTCAAATGTAAAAGAGGCACTTAATCCGAAGCGGACCAGATGTAATTCAGTTGCCAAAGTTAGTAAATGGGACGACACATGTTTGAGATACGGATTCTTTTTTGCCCAATGACCAAATTCTGAATGTAGCAGCTACATTCCAAAAATGCAAGAACAACCGAGTCATTAAATTTCTTGCTTTTTAACTTCTGTAATAACTGTTCATTTGTTGAAGTGTCTAATAACGAAATTATTGATTTACTTGCAAGTAATTCTTCAAAAAAAATTTTTTTACGTTTTTAAAATTTTTATTAATGGGGTTCCATGAAAAACGCGAAAGTAAATCAGGGGTTCCACGATGACAAAAAGGTTGAACAGCACTGGCCTACATACTGTTAACCTGTCTTTGTTTTGATAATTGAATTTGACGTTTTTGATGCAGGTGGTCCTCAGTGCCACTTTATCAAGTCTATTACCACTGTAGTTAGGATTCGAACACTTTCAGTATATTAGTTTAAACTAAATTTAGTTTGCGAAGATCAAAGTAAGCCATTCAATATGCGGCCCTCAATAATATGTCATTCATTGTGCGGCCCTGCTCAAAATAATGACATATACTTTTTGGCTCAGTAAGCCATTTGGGTTGGACATAGCTGCTTTAAAGTGTCAGTTCGCTTGAAAATGGTGAAAATTAAGTGTGTGTGTGAATGTTTGTCATTTGGTGTTACGGCGAATGTGGGCGAAGTTGGTTGCAATTCCTTTCTAGAAACTTTTATCTCTAACGTAGCTTGATGCAAGTTGTCAACACAAGTATGTTGTTGACTTGTGTTCAGGCCCGTAACCAGGGGGACGAAGCCACCCTTAGAAATTTTTTCGCCCCCCTGGAAAAATTTTTTGGACATATTTCAAATCTATTGGACATAGTGTAAAAAATTTGGGCCCTTCTCAGAAAACTCTTCGACCCCCGTGGTATCCCAAGCTGGTTAGGGGCCTGCTTGTGGTTTATTAAGTTGCGGTAAGCATTACGACCAGATGCGTTCTGCAACTTTTGTTGTGGTACTCTTGGCAAAAATAGACATTGTAGCTTTGAGGATGTGATAATCATAGCCCCTGCTCACTGCTCAGTAAGGAAAATGCAGGAAAAGTTGTTAAAGTTGATTCAAGGTGATGTTAAGCAACTGTTGAAAGAGTTAACTACAAGCAAATTGATGCAATGGCATATCTTGCAAAAGCCACAGGAATATTTTGAAATAGTACGCACCGAACAAGAAGAAAAACATTAACTCTAAGGCAAATTTCAAATCCACACTAACGTTGAAAATATAAACAAGGTATTGTGAATTTTTCACAATTGTCGTCATGGTTTAATTTGTCTAAGAAAAAACGTGGGTTATGTTTGCCATGTTGTCATTCATAAAATATATTTTGTACTTGTAGCAACAAAATTATGTTGCAATGCGTTTTTCTTGGTAAACACCTGATAACAATTTTAAGCTTGACAGTAAAGCACGCGAGCGTCAGAGTTTCGTTGAAATGTGGTCTTATAATTGTTTTGTTAAAAAATTCACATCCGTGCTGGCCACAACATTACGTTATTCCTCCAGCTTTCCTAGCACATATCACTACAATTCTCAATGCCCAGGTTAACATTACATGGAAGAAATTTACTGATAAAGTTGTTTCTGCCTGATAGGTGGCTTTAAATGGCAAACAAGCCTATTATATTTGTTTTTACAAAACTTGTGCGTCGCTAATTCTTTGAATTATTGGCATTATGATGCTAGGGACTCTAGTTGCATTGCGTGTGATTTTGCAATATACGGGTTCATGCAGTTCACTTTTGTGGTTGACGCTTAAACTGTTGATGAAGTAAACTTTGTGATTACTGCTGTTGACCTTCGTTTGTATCTTTTGGTGTGCGAAATCCACTCAAATTGTGTTGCATAGTCTTTTAAAGTAATGATACTAATTTGCTTTACAGGTTGCCCTCTTTCCTTTTGACTGGCAAAACTGCTCTCTGATCTTTCGTTCCGCGAATTATGATGAGTCGCTTTTAACATTTGGTTTGCATTACGGAGACAAAATTTCTGTGGACAGTAAAGGTACAACTTCATTAGTAATTGGTAACGATAATGTGAATGTAAGTGCTGTTAGTGAAGCGCTCTGCACGTTCATTGTAACCACGAAAAGTTAAGAGCAGTGCCACATGGCTGGTAATAAATTTTTGATCACAGAAGCAGACAATGCAAGGAATTTCTTCGTGTGGGTACTGGCCTACGGGCAAGGCTGAGTACTGTGGCTACCGGGATTCTCACAAATGCAATGCCAAACTCCCCAGTACAGCACGAAAGCATCCCTATTTTACAAAAAATCCCTAAATTTGCAAAAACAAAAATTCAACATAAATAGTGATCTTCACTAAAAGTCTAAAATGCAACATAAAATCAATTTTATCAATCAAAACTGGTACTACTATGTATGGAATTTGCAATACATTGCTATGCTTCTCTTACAGTTGCATTACTCTTATCTATTATGTGAACAACAAACTATTATGGGGATAATAAATGACAACTTCAATGAGTCAGTGCGTCTTACAACTTCCACACGAATGGAATCAGGCAGTAATACTTTGAAAAACCTTATCACTTTTGCAATGATGCATACGTCCAAATCAGTGTTAAAGAAATTCATCCTTTTTATTTGGAAATTGTGCGGGTGTAGCATGAAGTCGGATCGACATGAAAAATGTAAAAATCGCCCCAAAAAGATTTGTAAAGGAAACTAAAAATGTTTCATTTAAAATTTCAACTACTATTAAGGCCCGTCCTGCCGTTTGATGACGATGAAACCAATGCTCATGTAATAAAGCGCGAACGCCGGCACAAGATACATACAAGAACGGAAGCATGAGTACATGCAAACAGTGCACAAGACCACAGAAATGACGCCTAGGCGGAGATTTGCTTTTATGCCCAGTTAAAAATCTCGGGGTCCCCTGAAGGAATGCGGAAGTATTTTCCTTTAATCCTCAATGCACAAACAACAACGACCACTTTGACTAATGAAATAACCGCAGACGAGGAGTCCCCAAGCCAATATCTTCATGAATAGGGGTCTCCGAGGTTGGAAACGCCAAGAGCGACTGGTTTAGGGTGATGCAGAGGTTGCCTATACCTCAGTCTCACGCGTTTCGCCCTCCATGAAGGTGTTCCGGTGGCAAGGCAGGCCAAGACGACCAGACTTCACGGAGATTTGGGAGTTTAAGGGTTACATCTTTCATGTCTGAGCGGAGTTGAGAGACCTTTTCAAGCAGATTTCTTAACTCCGTGTGCCGGGCAAGAAGAGTACAGTGCCGTTTTGCAAGGTCTTGGTGATACCCGGCCGAGAGTCGAACTGCAGACCTGCGAGCACTGAAGTGGAAGCATTGTACACCTGGCCACGGGGTGTTTCTTTCAGACATTTCTAGAAATACCCCCAAATCCCTGAATTTCTATAAAATAGTCATGAAAGGTCAAACGTTCCTATTTACGGACAGAATCCTTCAAATTGAAAGTAGTGGTGCCTGCTCTTCTTCAGTGTCTGGTGGAAATGGGATAGGAAGTCGCAGCTCTGTTGGCGTGTGTGTCACTGTTGTAAACTGCATGATTCGCAGTTGTTTTTTGTGGCTGATTTGGTGCTACTCCAACTACTTCCTTTCAAACAATGCTTCGAACATGCACTTAAGTCGTTTACAAGTTCACTATGTCAGCAATAGTATGAAAAGTAGTTCTCAAACACTGGTGTATTACGTCTCTGTAAAAACTCAGTGAATTTTGGTGGTGGTGGTTCTTCTTTTAAGCCAGTTGTTCTAACCACTGCTTGGCCGCAGCCCGTAGTAGATCTCGAGGCAGATGTTGAGCAGCCATTCGGTTGTCTCATCGTCCAGAACCGTCAGGCCATGCAGTCCATGGGGAGGTCTATGGATTGGACATTGGAGGACAACACGGTCGACGGTTTGTTCTTCTGCACCACACTCACAGGCTGCAGAGGAGACCATACCCCATTTGTACAAGCATGAGCGGAAACGCCCGACACCGTTGCGGAGGCGGTTAAGCCGGACCCAGGCTCTTCTTGGGAGGGTCACTCCGGGGAGTGGGTGCCGGTGTCGGGGATGAAAATGCGGTGTTTTGTGGGGTTGTCCGCCCACTCCGCATTCCATTGGTGATTCGCTCACTGCGCCGCACGTATGTTGCTGTTGTCAGATGAACTGATGAGATGTTGTGCGGCTGGTACAAATGGATGTCTCGATTTGAGGGGCCGTGCATCTGCACTCGATGGACGGGTGAGCCCTAAGTGGAGCAGATGTCCAGGCTCCATGGCACAGCGTGCTAGAGACAGTGTGGCTCCATTGCGACGAAGCTCAGGAGGTTGGATGCCTGCGAGGGTTGGAAGGTTGTTGGTGGTAAAACACTGCAACTGCAAGTTCAAACATGTTGGGATGACAATAACGGGTTGCTTGGTGGCGTTTTGGTGTAGTGTAAAGCTTGCAAAACTGTCAGAGGACGCTGAAAACCGTGAAGTGTTTTGAATTCCATAGGGCTGCCCAGCGACTGCCCCGTTAGGGAATGCAGGTCGGAAAATGAAGGAAAAAAGGAAAAAGCGCAGGTTACTCCCATGTATTCTTTAAAACACTTGTTTCAAAATTTGTGCTTGCCAACGCAACAAAGTGATTTGCAAAGCAATTCCTTACTTTTTAAAGAAATCATGCGGCAGAAAAAAATCCGAAGTTTAGTCACATGTTTTTGGTGAGAGTGTGAACTTGTCAAAAATACCGGAAAGTATCCGGATGTGAAAAAAACATCTTTTGACTTCATAATTTATTTTGACAACTTGAGATAGGCACAGGGGTGGACCCAGGGGGGACGATCGCCCCCCCCTAAAACCTACGAAAGTGACTTTATTTACAATGATTTTTTACCATTCTGTAAACAGCATTCACGATATAAGTCCATTTTGTCGTCCATTACTTTGTCACAGCAGTGTTGTGAAGTATACTTCATCCCTCCTACAAGAGCGAAGCCGTTATGAGACTTGACTTCCAAATATTACTGAAACCGCCCCCCCTAAACTTACTGGCTGGATCCGCCCTTGTATAGACAAACCTTTGACAAATAATTGCTTTTCATGCGTCGTTGACCATGGTAGTTATCTAAACATTCATATTTGTAATTTACAATCATCATTAAAAATGAACTTCCTAAACATCTTCAAGATCGCGCATGCTTACTATACATTTCATCTGTTTGTCAGCACCAGATTTACCCTGATTCTGCGCATTGCGCTGTCTTTGTGATTGTGATATGATAGCATTGCACAGCTACCACTTTTCTGAGGAAACTAGTGGTTTGAAGAAGGTAGTGGCCAATATCGAAGCAAACTTTTGAGATGATTTGTTCAATTTCTAGAATATGCGGGAATCAAACTACACGTTTGGACAAAAGTTTAGACTTAAAAAATATCACGTGCAATAGCAGATCTAAAAGTGAATTTTCTGCAATTCTTCCCCCAAACGACCAAACTCCTTCCCGATGTAGTGACCTCTTGAGCGACAAACAGAAACAAGTCTTTAAATTGCCCGGTCGTGTCGAGATCAGTCGTTACTTTATTTTTCTTTTTTACAGCTTTTCAGCCTAATGCTGAATGGGATCTGTTGCAAGTTCCGATTTCTATTACGAGAACCCCTGATGAAACTAACTTTGAAAAAGTACATTTCACAGTTATAATCAGACGCAGGCCTCAATTCTACGTCATGAGTATCCTGCTGCCTTGCGTTCTGCTTTCTGTTTTGTCAATTTTCACTTTCTACTTGCCAGTCATCGCAGGTATGTGGCTAATTGCATGCATATAGTAATTATAAAGATACGAAGGACCCTATTGTGTTATGTTTAGTTGCAATTAATGAATAGGAAAGAAAAAATATGTAACCTCGTTTGAGTTTAAACTCTCTCTCGATGTGAGCAAAAGAAAAGGAAGGACAACAACAAGATTCACATTTCTGCTAGCCTGGATTTTTAGTCACAAGAGTGATGCGATTGGCATGAAAACTTGCTTATTAAAATTAATATATCCTCTTATTTTTGTGATATGGCCTACTTCAATGCAGATGAAAGAAATGTTTCAAACAAGCTCAAAATTGAAAAACGAAACAATATTGTGGCTTGGGTAATAGCGTGTTCAGAAACAAGATTAAGAAAAGTACCAGCGAAAGTCGAACTTTGGCATCTAACCGTTTAAGTGATGTATCTTGTGGTTTTTAGGGTGGTTAAAATTGATGAGGCTCATAAGTTTGCTTTTCAAATCTCTAACTTAATTTGATAATAGCAGTCGCTATAAAAGCTATTTCAAAGCAGTGTGCTTTGAAATTTATATTTGCCAGTAATCATACTTGTTAGCCGCTTTGAGTGCTGCGATAGCTCAACAAAACATTGTCTTGTTTAAAATGAGTTTGGATCATGATTCCAATGTTTCTGAGCAACTCGCAGTAGCGTTCCTAGTTTCTTCAAGCATGCTGTCCTCAACTGCTGCTTGCCTGGGAAAGTACCCTATTCGGACGTTATATGTACCACAAAGTCCACAATCTGTAAGTACATCCAACTAAGCCGGATTCCTATGGTGGTGCATCATTCGCATGATAATAATTTCCGAAACGTAGCTGGTCGTTTATGGCAGTGGGGCTCTTGTTTTTATCATGGCCAAATAAATGCGTCCAGACTGTATGGAAGTGCAACTACAACTTATTCATCAAGCGTTGTTTCTATTTTGATTCGAACATGTCCAATGTTGTGGGAAGTCCTACCCAATTTTCATACAGATTCTCAAATGCTTGAAATAAACAATTATATTCCATTATAGACAATTCTATTATAGAAAATTGTCAAAACACTTTCTATGCATTTTGTTGGATTCCGGCAAATTCATACTGCACTTTCTGCTCTCCGAAAACTTTAAAATTGTCCTTGTTAGGGTTTGCGCGAGCCTTGAAAATTTTTAATGTTTCGTCAGTATATCTTGCAGGTGTTAGTCAGATGGTACTGGGTCTATTCGCGTGAGGGCTTTTGTTAAACCCCAATCACATTCCTAGTGGACTTGCATGCACAGCTTTTGAGCAAGAATCTTCATAAGCCATATCTTCAAAATTTCTCCTTCAAGGCAATGCAAACTTATAGGACAATCTTCGCTTACTTACAACAACAAACTCCTGCCTTTGCTTGGTGTAGATCAGCACTGCGCCTGTTTTGCATTGTTATAAAAATGTTGACTCGCAGTGCTTGCTTGCGCTTCTGGTGCCTTGCCCGCTGTCTCTTTTTCACAATATTGCGGAGAAAAAAGATTTTTTGGTATTTATTTAAACGTTGTGGCTTCCGTCATCAAGCATAACAAGGTATTAAAAATTATGCATGGCTGATATAATGCAGGAAGCTGACGGCTATACGGTTTTATCGTGTGTCAAGACGGTTGAAAGACACAATTTACTTGCGTAAACCAATGTCATAACTACGATTTTGCAGTTTGAGACAATTTTCTAAAATGCATAGCATGAGGCACATTTATTTTGAAAATTGCTTCTTATATTAAAACTTTACTGTTGCTTGTTTCAGGAGAAAAGATATCTTTATCCATTTCATTGTTGCTCGGATATACTATCTTTGCATATTTACTGGCAGTGATGATGCCATCTACAGCAAACAGTATTCCTGTTCTAGCGTCTTATATTTTATTCACCATGATACTTCTTATGTTCAGTATCTTATGCTGGTGAGAATTGAGTTAGTTTTCGAGTATGTACAAATCTTGAATTGAACAAAAATTGCTGACGAAAACCATCTCGACCTCGAAAAGTTTTTGTCTTGCACAAAGTGTTGCTATGAAGAAAATGTGTTTTTCAGATTTCATCAAGTTACGCTTCAAACTAAATTGATACATTTGCGCTGTAAAGTGAAGGTTTATTGCAAGCGCGTTTTTGTCGTTTACTTACCTCAAAAAAACGCTTAACAGCTAAGCTTAAAATAAAACAGCTAGTGGACTTTACTAAGTTCGAAAAGATGCGTGTAACTTTATTGTTTCTAGCGTAATGTCAACTTCAACAAGTTTCTCTGAAAACACCACTAACAGGAAAATTATCTTGGTGTAATTGATCTTTTCAGAGATTAAGGCAAACTTACTCAGTGAAACAAAAGTGATAAACCAATCACCTACTTTCTCTTGGTTGATACGAAATGGTTTATCAAAGATATTAAACTGCATATATTTTCATTGCAGTGTAATCATTTGCCACATACACTTTAGAACTGGGTTTACACACAAGATGCCGAGGCGGTTAAAATACATTTTTTTCGAAGTCATTGGGCCAGCCATAGGAATGAATCAGCCTCATCATAAATGGCTTATTACTTCAGGTACAGCGGCCGGTAAGTACTTTTAAGTTTTGAAAGGTTCCTTATGCGGCGAATGAAGGATCGAAGTCGAATTTTAGCTTTACACATCTATCATTAAGCGCATTCTGCAAGTTCTATACGTATTGATAAGCACAATTTCCATCTTTTGCTTGAATCATGGTTTCAGCTGTTTTTGATTTATTTATCAAATGCTATAACTTTAAAGATTTTCAACCAATGCGGCTGGATTACAAAAAAGTGCTTTGCTTCTCACGTTTTCCAAATATTCAGACTTCGTGCGAAAGTCTTTTGCTTCGTACCTGCACTTTATTTCAAACAAGCCATGCGGTGTTTAACAACCTAACATTTGTGCTTGCATCAAAAAGTACTGTTCAAACTTTTGCTTAACCAAAAATTTTATGAAGCTGTTTATTGGATTTCAAGTCACTATAACCAAACTAAAACAAAGCTTTTTTGTATGTTAGAATGTTTCTCGATATAGTGAAAAAGAAAAGAACGAAATTTTTTAGATATTGGAGTTTTTGATTTACTGGATCATCTCTGAAACATCAATACAATAGCAATCACTAGACATTCTCTTTTTATGCACCACTTTTTGAACACTTTGAATTAAATCCGTTGGAAGCTATTGTTTTCTGCAAGCAAGTCCATAAGCACTTGTAGCCTACTTCCTGCCGGGTCTTTTTACGCTTTTGAGGAAAAGTACGTCAACTTATTCACAATATATTCAACTTTGTCTTTACTTTTGGAGCAGTCAGTAATTATAAGTAATTCTTTTGAAAAATGTTTGTAAGTTTATAAGTCAGTAAAGCTTTTAGGTTCTTTCAACTTTCTCCGACGAAGGAGTTGGAATTAATTTTACCTCTTTATTTTTTATTTGTTCACCTACTGAAATCGTCGACTTTTCAAATGACTTTTATATAGTGAACCTGTTCCAACCGTTACGTGGTGATTAACAAAAGATTTCTACGCCCGGATAAGTTCAGCAGAAACAGCGACAACTACGTGTCGTAGAGTCTCATCCACCCCTATATATGAGAAAATGCTGGCTTTCGGAAACCGTAAATTTTTGCTCAACTGATAGCTGCACATCAGAGCCATGCGAAACCTTCCTGCATATTTTTTTTAGAAATTTGGGCTACAGAGATTACTGTAGAACAAACAAATCCGACTTCAACTTATTTCATGCTGTCTTTCAGCCCTTCAGTAACTGAAGACTATTGTGTTCTCAAGGTTAAACATGGTATTCGCTAAGGCTAAAGCATTACACATATTTTATTACCAAAATTATTTAGTGGCTGTGTGTGTGTGCTTTTTCACACTAATTGCTGTATTCTGTTGCAGTCAACTCTAGTGGATTGACCACTCCTCAGTGTGTTTCAAACGTTTCCAGAAATGAAAGCCAAAGCAAACTTCTCTTTGCTCATCAAGTAATGCCGTTGAAATTATACATGTTTATAAGATCGTTTTTTACAAATTGAAAGATAAATGCTCAGTGAAATTCGGAAGTGTTTTTTCATTGAGCTCACGTTCGGACCATCAAGCTAAGCCGGGCTTGTCAATCATCAGACCTTTTTGTTTTTAGTATTGTGTCGCGAAATGACTATGACTAAAGAGTTGATTTTGTTGGAAGTTTCAGAAAAGAGTTCTATATCTTAAAATAAGCATGAAATGTTTCACTTTTTGAAGGATTTCTTTTTAAACTCTATTGTTTTCACAGTAAAACAGTTTTGTGAAGTGCGTCAACCCAGCAGGGACAGGCGCGGGTGAACTTGAGGAAAAAGAAGTAAAGTAGCTGCGTATTGGGCATTTCCCTACAGTCGGTGGAGCATTACAATCTGTTTTCAACTTTAATATAATTGCACACGAAAGTAACGTTCACAATCTGGGAGCGACTAGTCGAGTTTTTAAAAAATTTACCAACGATCTCAATTCCCTTCCAGACAATGTATGTCATTTGCAAGTCAGATGACACCATCAGTTGGGCTGGTCTGTTGTCATGGTGCCTAAAATTTGGTAGCAAACCCTAAGAAGTGTTTTGGAAAGTGTTACATCCGAGTATGACTGTTCACAAAAGCAGAACATGTCAACGTTATCATGTAACATGCTTTTGTTCGATTTCTGTGGCAAAGCTGAACGAAGAATCAGGGTTGCCAAAACGATCAGATACAGGTTTTGCTACCGATCAACAGTTGTTTCTGTAAGCCGAAAAAGGTCCAAATTTTCAGTGTCGCCAAATGGGTAGACCTGATCACCTAACTGGCTCAAAAATTAATCTAACATGAATTTCAATATAAGGGAGGAATAGCACACACGACTTTAAAAGAGGTTCATAAGTGCAGTCATCCAGCAGGTAAGGTCAGTCGATAGACTTAGGTGGTAGAGTTAGGACTAAAGTGTTAAAAACGGTCAGTGGAACTGCAAGTTGAAAGGGAAGGCCAGTTCGCCTCCATACTCTTTACCATTTCGTATTATTTTTTACAACCAAACATAAATATCCAAAAATTAAACAAAAATGTCTGAAGGTACTAAAGGCTATTCCTGAGGTCCAAGTACTCAAAAAAGGTCCTTATTCCAAAATATGGACCAAAAATTCGAATCTGGCAACGCTGTGTCTGTGTGTGTTTGTGTGCGCTTTTCTTCCATGTAAAAAATTTAAAAATGTTATAGCTTACCGAACGACTTGCCCGCTTACAGAAACCATAATTTGTGGTTGTGCAGCAGATTACTCAATCAAAAGGCGTCTGAGAAAAGTTTTTGTGCAATTCTGTGAGACGTCTGTTCGCAAATTTTGTTCAGTAGCAGTTTAACCTGTGTCTTGATAGTGAGTGCCATGTACCTTACTTATGCAGTTTTCGGTTTCAAAACGTTTTATGCTGCAGTTCATTTTTGTATAAAAACAGATATTTTTTAAATTTGATTTTGGTGACGGCAGTTAATGGTAGCCCGTAGCCTGAAATTCGTTTCTTGCCGGGGCGGTTTTGGTGAACGCTTTTGCCCAAGGAGCTACGGCCAAGGAGCGCTTCACTAATGGCCGTGGGTCGAACACCCAACCTTCCACTTGAGCGATAGACTTACTATACCGCTGAGCTATGGCTATCGCCGCGCCCCTACACATAGCTATTGACACAACATAGTGATAAAAATGTCTTATTTCATATCTCGATCCGACTGTTCTCCAAGGAATGTTTGTGATCGGAACGACCATTTGTTGGATGAATTCAAAGTTGATTTCCAATAACGACAACCTGCGAGGATCCACAGGCCCGTAGCCACGAGGGGGAGGCATTCTGGGGCAATGCCCCCCAAATATTTTTGTACCCCACAAATTTTGTTCTGTTTAGAAAATTTTGTATTAAAATATATAATAAAGATAAAATATTTCCCCTTTAAAAATGTGTTTTGCCCCCAAACCTTAAAACCTGGCTACGGGCCTGAGGAGAGAATCCATAACCCTTTTTTGAAGTTTCATGTGCTGGTTATATCGAAACTTTAGGTAATTTTACCAAGACAAGACCTTAGATTCGTTTTGTATGCCAATAAAGGGTTTTATTCAAATCCTTCGACGTTCATTAGTATAACAAATTCGGATCTTATGTACTTTTTCAGGCAAATCGTCTTGACTTTCCTTCGTCCCAAAACAATAATGCTACCCGACGATTGGCAGAGAAATCACCGTTAGCTGTTTTCCACACTGCGGCACCTGAAGTCAGGCCTTTCGCGTCATTTTTCAAGTACATAACCGGAAGGTTGCAGAACGAACGCCAGCATGAAATCGTAAGTGTCATTTATCTGGAGACAGAACCATAATCAGTGAGAGAAAATGGGTCCTGATACTCCACTATTACTGTAGCAAATATTGCATACGACGTTTTACAAATAGGGTAATCAGACACTAATTTTTGCTGTAACAATTTGATATTCTTTTAATTGCTTGCGTATTATTTATGTGTTGCACTTACTGAGTATCCAAACATGATGTTGTGAATCAATTCTCTTATTTTTGCAGTTTTCACTTAAGTGCGAACTGATTGGTGTTTACAGCTGCAAGGTGCTTCATTCTTTAAACTAGTAGTTGCAGTTTCACAGCAAATATAAAGTAGTTCTTGCGAAAGGAGCCAACCGACGTTTGGTTGAGTTTAGCTATGCAAATAATTTCAGATTCAAATTGCGTTGCCTCCATTTAAAAATTGATGATAAAGTTTGTAGTAAAAAAAGGAACAAAATTTTGGATCGAAAGTTTAAGAAAACATAGGAAGTGTACCTATAAAAACTGCTTAAAATGTTACTCTCTGTATTTCAAAAACACGAAGAATTAGGTGCAATTAAAAGGATATCAAATTGTTACATTCTTTGTGAAGATTTTTGCGACGTTTTGAGCTATCCTTTTATCATTGTGGTTAAAATGGAAAACATACATCCAAAAATTTTTTTACTGCCTATAAACATTAATTTTACTAAACACTGAATTAACTTGTACCATAGTGGTTTACTTGAACCTTCATACTTGCATCCATGTTCAAACCTGCTGGTGCGGTAAAATCAACAAAAATGAAATTTAAAAAATGTTGTTTGCCAGCTTCTTTTCGATTCAAAATAAAAGAAAATAGTTTGCCTTCATAGTATTTGGAATAATCGTCATTCAAACGTTGGTATCCGCTTTGTTTCAGGCTTCAGACGACTGGTGCTACTTCGCCTTAATCATAGATCGTCTCTTGTTGCGAATTTACCTGATTGGATTCATTGTTGGCACCCTTGGGTATTATTTATGTGTTGCGCTTACTGAGTATCCAAAAATGATGTTGTGAATTAATTCTCTGAAGGTGTTGTAAGAGTAAGAATTCGTCTTGGATTTGCTTCGTCAATCAGGCAACATTTTCCCAGTTTTCAGAAAGAACGTTTGCATTTCTTCATACCAAGACTCATTCTTTGCTGCTATTATTTGCCGATGTACTGAAAACCCTTGTCATGCTTTAAAATACACTTCATGTTTTGAAGGAGAGAAGACGTTATGAGGTCATGTGTTATGAGGTCATGTGTCCCCAGGCGCAGGACCTACGAGAGGGAGGTGCAAGAGGAACATCGTACCCCGACCCGAGAATATGAAATCACGCACGCTAAGTTTTTCTGCAGTCAAGCCCAAAGTTACCAGTATAAACCAGTTGCCAGTATAGCAACTAATCTCATTTTAAATATTAGTATGGCAGCTGTTTTATAAATATTCTGATTACTACACAAAATGTTATACAAGTTTTGACGAGGGTCATAGAAGCTAGGGGTCCTGGTGTCGGTCTTCGTACCCCCTGGTAAAATTTCTCTCTAAAGTCATGCACTGGCATAGAAACTGCGGAAACTTTTAACTACGAACGATAAATCAAGTACCTAACTACAAGGCCAACAGACTTAACAACTTTGTTCCCGATTTGTTCATCTGAGAGACTGAAGTTTGAGTCTAAGAAACAGTTTTCATGATGTTGCATGTGTTTTTTGTTGCAGTGACTCACACAAGAAATTTTTATCCACATAGCCCTCGACTTTTGAGCACAATATGCGTAGGTTAAAATAATTGAATGACAGTCTGTAGTAGACTATTTAAATTTGAAAAAGTAGGAATTCATATATCCATTCATAAATATTTGCGTTATGAAAAATCAAATAGCTTCGTCTTGAAAAACTTATCGCGTCTTTTGAACTGATTCAAGATCTTCTTGTAAACCAGCAATTACTATCTAAGGAAAGTGGTTCGGAGAAACCATCCCCTTCTGTTTCTTCTGCTGATTCAACTAAATTTATGCGTTCAAAACATATCATATTTCATGCGCTGGCATGCCGCTAATTGCCGTCGCCAAAATTATAAAAAAGCATTACTTGGCACATCTCATGTTACTTTTTAATGTTCAGTGGGATATTTTCAATAAGTTCCATAAGCTGTAGCCTAGTCATTAGGTGGGCTTATCAACAGTCAATTTTGGCGGTTGAAGTGAAGAACTCTGTAAAGGGAACGTTGCTCAGTTTCAATACAACTGCCGTTTTTCTGCATGACGTAATGGTGGCGAGAAGTGCCGTTCTTGAAGTGGGGTAGTGCAGTTGGTGTGTTTGCGTGGGTAACTTTGAGCTCAGATTGTCGATTTGAACTGCAACTAGAGTGAATCCGAGCCAGCCGATAGGCAGCGTAAGTTTCGTAAAGGTCTCCTTGTTCAACGGTATACTTAATATTTGCAGTCATAGAAAAAATCATTTCAACAAGAAAAGCTTATGAAAGGTGTTGCTCTCATTTTGTTGAATTTGAGGCAAGAATCTTAGTCTGCAAAACCTAACGCCAGGGTAAACGATATGTTTGGATATGATTGCGGTAATGGCTTTTATTAAAAAGGGCGTTAATCGAAATGGTTGAACAACTTGGCAATGGCTCAACTAAATAAAATTGTTCAACGCAATTACCGTCGAATGTAAGACGTTGTAATCACTGCTGAACATCCAAAAGACCTATGGCCCACCTGGCATGGTTTGGTGATACAGTTTTCGAAATAGACGTCTGATGGTAACCAGTCCTGTGGCAACGGAGGGCTTCGGTGGGCTTAGCCCCCCCAAAAAGCTCCAAGCCTTCTCAATGTAAAATGTGAAATACTATAAGTCAGTGGAGCTTTTGTCAAATTTTAGAATGTCAACCCCCTGCACAAACGTAAAGTCTCCCAATTGAAGACCTTCTGGCGATGGTTCTGTAACGAACAAAGGCAAGGAATAACACTATGCACGTGTAATTGGAAAAGGTCCAACCCAACAAGTGCACGGCTCACGATGAAGCCTGCAAGCCAGCGCTTCTCAACCATAGCCGGTTTTAAACCTGTTTAAGATATTTTTTCAAAATGGGTCCCCGCACCAATAGAGGGCTCTGCGCAAGTGCCGACAGAGTTAAGGTTTGAAGCCTTTTATATATATTCTAAGGCAGGGGTTCCCAAACTTTCTCTGTCCATGTACCCCTTCAGCATTTCGATAGATGAGCATGTACCCCTAAACATGAGCGCCGGAAAGATTTTTTTTCCAGGGACGGGTCAACAGTGGATTTTCCAGGGGTGGGCCAAAACATTTTTGCAGGGAGGGTAAAAGTGGCAAAATTAGATTTTCACCACTCGAAACTAAGATAACAACCTTTTCTGAAAAAAATTTGATGGGAAAATGTCAAATTTCAAAATCCTGCAGCGGCCTTGGCCCTCCTTCCGACGCCCATGCCCCTAAAACTTCTTATGGCAAAAAGACTGAGGAAGATAGCAAAAATACATTTACCAATAGGCATATAATGATCTTTGAAAATAATATTCACTGATATTTATTTTAATCTTTGAACCAGACCACAACGTCAATAGAGCACAAGCGTGCACTATCTGCACAACTCAGATTGATAAATTGATTGATAGATAATAACACACATTGAAAGATAGTAACAGCCACAGAAAGTATCGTAACGGCGTTGGTGGTAGGGCCACAGGATTTACAGACACTTGTTCGCTAACTCGTAACACTTCGTAGAACACTACATTACAGACACTTCATAGTTGTTCGCTAGCTCGTAACACTTGATACAACGCTACATCCAGAGTAGGACACGAAAATAGCATGTTTAAGAAATAGAGTCCAGCCCTGACTAAGGACTGGTGAAGTACGAATGCGTTGTGGCCTGCACACGCCCTCAAACTAACATTTTAACGTCCGGGCACTCAATCACAAATTAAAATGAGGTTGTAGTGTTCAAAAAATAAGGACGACTATCAGTATAAACAATCTGACTGCATCAAAGCGCGCAACCATACATTGTTGGACTTCTTGTATCGTTCAAGAAACAGGTAGGCTTACAGATTTTTTTCAATAATGCCTCAAAGGTAGGAATGTTACATTGAACCTCATGACTACTAAAACTCGATCGCCACGCCAGGCTGTTTAGAACCCTGCAACCAAAGTTATAGGCCACACGCAGTCTGTGGATGTATGTCTTCCTGAAATCACACCATAATGATGATGCATCATGGACCTACAGAAGGAACGAAAAAGTAAATTTTTCACTGCCTTCAAACATCGGAAAAAAGAAGCTCGCATTACTGCATAATATTGATATTGCCGTTGTCTCTGAATGTCATCGTAATCTGAAAGTTCAACATCTAATACAATCCCCAAATATTTGTAGTAGGAAACATCTTTTACTCTTAGTACACCCAGTGTCAGCAACTGCATGACCGTGCTTTTTGCGGTCTTAGCCTTAAGGCGGCTTCACACAGAATGCGGTTTCGGCTTGCGAACCAGCTTATGGCCAACGTCAGTCTTCCCACATGCAGCGAGAACACCATCACCGACAACCACGGCAATCCGGCTTACATAAAACAATTTAAGTAAGACGGAAGCCGGTCG
>Ga0210059_1007630_pt1 | contig 17150 bp, 11 predicted proteins | sample Ectturendosymbi2_FD_188042 | JGI IMG/M metagenome (GOLD analysis project Ga0210059, IMG submission 188042) | Ecteinascidia turbinata endosymbiont from Florida, USA - Sample 2 (SPAdes) (version 2) | ecosystem: Host-associated > Tunicates > Ascidians > Unclassified | place: Key West, Florida...
GATAAGATTAGGGCTGCTGGAGTGACTGGAAACGCCACTATGTTATAAAAACAGCCAGGGCGACAATCCCATATGTTCAACCAGAGATGAAATTTCGCAGCCCTCCCGGCCAATTTCACCACGAGCCACCACTGGTGCTGTTGCAGAAAATCCTTACGGGGCATCGCTTACTATGAATGGCTAAAAAAGGTCATCTTTTTCTAGAGAATAGAGAGTCGCGAAAGAACCGCTTACTTTGCGAGTCACAGTTCCCTGAATCCACGATTTCTGCTCACCTTGGCCATACCACTAAAAACAGCTAGCGCCGGCTCTGTATTACGAGTGTAATGTCATCTGCACCGTGGGTAGGGCGAGGAATATTCAATGCAGTATACAGTGAACAGCAGCGAGGTTTCGGCACCACTTTACTTAAAGTAGCGTAGCAGGGCCGCAGATAGGTGTAGCGTACATCGGCATTTAGGGCGTGTTCCTGATAGCAAGATGTAACAGCAGGGGTGAAACTTATTTTGCGGAACATTCCCAACAAAGTTTTTCATTTTAATCTTCACACTGAATTCTCCTCTGACTGATCCTTAAAGGCTGACTTTTCAACCCTGCGTTAATTTATGACTGTCCAGTCGTATGCGAAAAACGCACAAACTCTAAACCTAAAAAGATTCAAACAAATGGACAATGAGCAATATAATTCTCACACAGATCCCTGCACAGCCTACATTAGAACTGTATATCATCACCATCAGGTCAATGTAACTTCATGGCCGTAGTCAGGGCCAAATTTTTACCACAGCGAATACTGCATGTTCATTACGTTCCCGGTTGGCAATGTTAAATGTAGTTTATGCAGACATAACATCCTGCCCTTATTTAATCCAAGCTTGTGGTTGCAACACAGTGTAGTTGCAATGCTGCTCTTTTTAAAACAGCCACGCAATAAAATATGATTTGATTTAGCGTAGTTTTCTGGCGGCGTTACAGGAAGTTTACCGAGGCAAGTGCCTCGTTTGCCGCAATGTACTTACGGCCTAGAACTTAATCCTTCGACTATCATGTCGACTGTCAAATTCATCAACGAAATCATCAAAATCTATTTTTCAGCTCGTACCTTTCAACTGAAAGAAGATGAGTGTTACCCAATCTTTTACTGGTAATGGAATTTCTGGGAAATGTTTTCACTAATTTTATTTTTGAAAAACTTCTCTCTCGCATGGTGACGGAAACAGTTACAACTACCAGTAACAATCAAACGCAGCTTTTTAAGTAGCTATAAATGAAACAATTTGCTCGAGCGACATAGGCTCCTTCGACTCCTTTCGAAATAAATTATTTGCCAAAGCTATTTTATGTTTTAAATCATTTTCACTAAATGAATATGATTTGCGAATTCTTTCAAGTCTTTTTCTGATGGAAATGTTTGACCTCCGGGTCAAAGAGCTGAAAAACGCGAAAGAATTGCTTCTGAATCATAACAGAAAATCCGTACAAAATTCTATGAGGTTGCAGAACATGTTTTGGTGGAGTAAAACTGCAGTCACGAACCACTTACGTGAGGTGTTTCGAAGTCGTATGCACAAGGCAGCAGAACGCAATACTGCAGCCAGAATGGCTGGGATAATTTAACTAAAACCAATTTTTATTGCTTTCACAAACCTTTTGCTACTGTGACAAGAAACAATCTGCTGACAGTAATATAATCCAGTTCCATTCACAGTAAAATGCACGAAAGATCAATCTTCCCATTTCTGCGACTGTTTTTTAGTTTCGAAATGAATCTTTCATCAACACGACCGCAGTCTACTAAATTTCACGCACGATCCGAGCAACTGCTGGTGTGTGATTCGAAATAGGATCCTTTCAAAAAAAGTCGATTTGCGCCGTTTCCGGGGGTAAAATTTGAGGGTCCAAACACGTAGTTTGGAAAAATTGACTCTCAACGCTATAAGTGCAACATCTGCAGTATGGTTTCGCAGCCAACACCGCGGTTAAGCAAGAAGTAATTGTGGCCGCCATTGTGATTGCGCTTTTTATATTTACACGCTTCTTGTGCACCAGCACATGAGCACACGTTCAATCGAAGCCGAGTGCCACTTTACGAAAACCGACTTCTGAAGCAGGCCTGCAAAACTTGCGCGCATGTAAGACGTGGATCTTGTCCAATTCCTCAGCGACAGCTAATAACTAGGGCAAGTTTTTGCAACTTCTTCTTGCAGCTTCCAACAGCTTCTTAAATACTCAAGATATATATAATTCAATGTTTTGAGCTGTTTCCAGGAATGTTATATTGCAACTTTTTCGATTTTTGCATGTTACTTTTCGCAACTTTTTCGATTTTTGCATGCAAAATAGGTTGTTTCAAGTCTTTCACAGTCAAATGTGCGCATAAATGCAAGTTACAGCGCATAAATGCAACTTTCGCTGAAAATAAATGCAACTTTCTCGCTTTGTTACTGCAGCAAAAACTTGCCCTACTAATAACGTAAAGTAAGTATGCACATCATACGGCCCGCGAGAGCTTTCGCAATTGCAGAGATTGTTGCAACAGCCCGACTTCGGATATATGATTAATTGTCGTCCGAGAATTTCTTTCAAGCTACAACTAAATTAAATAGATCCTGCGGCAGCCGCAAATTATGTCGGTCATTTTAGTCCTTCGTGCTTTTCTGAGTTGTGCAGGCCTGACGTAAAGGTTAGAGCAGCTATGTCCAACCCAAATGGCTTACTGAGTCAAAAATTATGTCACTATCTTAACCAGAGCCGCACAGTGAATGGCTTACTTTGATCTCAGCATGCCAAAATTAGCTTACGTTAAGCCAATGTACTGAAAGCGTTCGAATCCTAAATGCAATGGTAACAGACGTGACAAAGTGGCACTGAAGACCACCTGCATCAAAAATGTTAAACTCAAAATTGTCAAAATAAGGACAGGTTCTCAGTACACAGGATACTTTAACTACAGCGAAAACCTAAACTGGGCCGCACAAAACCTTCGGCTGGGCCACATGTGGTCCACGGGCCGGACATAGCTTGGTTACAGTCTCTCAATGCGTTTGAAAAATGCTTGGATTTTATGTCAATACACCCTATGAAATTTGACTGCAGTGGCAGTAATTTTTAATTACTTACTTAAAAACCTTTGTATTTTTGCCATTACTTGATATTTCATGTAATTTGCTTTTAAAAAAGTTAAGATTTTAGAATCACGTCTGTTGCTGTAAACGCAATATTATACATGACATGCATCATCACATAACATATGTCATTGAGGCAAATATTTTTTGGCCTGTGCAAAAGCACTTTAATAATAATGATAATTATTGCAGACACGTGGTCCATATCATAGGCACAAGCAAACAACGCATGAGCACAAAAAATGGTTAGCCAAAGCTCACTACAGATTAGCTGTTTGCACACGACCACAGAATGGGAGCAAAAACATTCTAACAGCACCCAACTGTAGTGGCATACACCTATCATAATACAGGGATCCAGTACTGTGAGAGAAATGAAGGCATTCTAACATCAAAACTTTGAGGTAAAAAGCTAACCGATAAACGAAAAAAGATAAGTTGATGGGGTTGCACATTGGCGCACAGAAGAATGCAAACTGTTCCGATCAAGGTTTCAAACGCTTGGCAACGCATTTATCATAAGATCTACAGCAAAAGGATTTTACTAAGTTTTAAAGCAGCCAATTACAAAAATCTATGTGAAGGGTTAAGGCTACGGCTGATACCGCAGACAAGGATAAGTTATACAGTAGTTGTAGCACGCCAGAGATGTCAGAGCAAGTTCTGGGATGGTCCTGAAATGAAGTTTACATCACCATTAGGTAGGATACAGTAAGCTGGTGCGTCAGAAACAGCTGCGAAAAGCGTTACTCCTTGTTTTTACTTTCATTTAGTGATTACAAGCGCTTAGATACAAGTTCGTATTTCATTATCACCAACTTCCACATGGAGTTTAAACCTCAGGTAAAGACCAGCCGTGACATGGATTCTCCGGCATGTACACTATACAGAAGTGTTGATTTGATTACAATCAATCAAACGTGTAATCAATCCATAATTATGGACAATTAGTAAGCCATAGCCTACTACTTAAAGGTTCGACTAAATGCTGAAGCAGAGTATAGCTTCCTTACGGAGTTTCATTGACTTGCACTGAAGTAGTTAGTTAGCTTACACATCCAAAGCTTGATTAACCTAAAAATTTTTGGTTCAAGTGTCGTAACTGGGGGGCGAGCAATTGCCCCCCTGGCTGCGCGCCTGCCAGAAAGCATATAGGTTTTTAACATTTTGCAAATATTTGTAAATAATCACTTCAAATATTTTGCAAACATATTTATAAAAATGATTTAATGCCATGCTCCTACTTTCAAAACTGGCACGACTTTTCAAACCATCAGCATGCTTAAAAATAGTAACCCTGCATATGAACGTGTACTTTCAAAAACTCGCCAAATAGCCAAACCAATGTATTTGTAGCCAAGGCTTTCAAAATTCGCCAGACTTCCGGAGTTTGCCGATAAATTCACCAAAACGGCAACCTGTTCACTAGTTGTAATTTATTGGCGATAAGGGGGGTTATATATTTGCATTTCAAAAATAAACAGTCTGCCAGGCCACTGAAAAAACAGAACGGTTATCATGTCATTTGTCCCTAGAAAAGCTAACAATAAAACACATTTTAGTTAATGAAAAGGTCATGTGAAAAAGATAACAAGCGACGGAGTCAATGAAGGGTGTTTGCAGGAGGATCCACACAGTTCTGAAGAGAGTGCTGGGTCGCAACCGGTATCACTGGTTGGGGTGCACGAGTTCCGCAAGGAACTGAGCTCAACGGAGAAAGTGTAAAGCCAGCAAAAACGAAACTCCGTCCAGGGTTACCATGACCCTTTCGCATCCATACAAAGTGCAATAAGCTCAAAATCAATTCGTGCAAGGCAGATGTGATCACGGGGCCGGAGTGGACTCCTGCCTGGGTCTGCGATTTTTGCCGGAGACGGAGCAGGACCCGGAGTCTGATTTGTGAATAAAACCGGAGCATGAGTGAATTTTTCAGTTTTTACTAGAGCCGGGTTACATCTTTTATTAAATTAGTGAAATGCACAAAACAACAATAGTCTACGTCGTTTACAATGCAACAACAGCATTAGATTTTCAATCAGGCCAGCAAGAATGCTGTTTGCTTCAGGTTATATCTGAACATGCCATTAATAGCAAGTGTTCACAGCATAATACGGCAGATAATTGGGATTCATCCAATGAGATTGGTCGGCGAGCTGTCTCAAGAGTGAAGCAACGAAATCTTCATTTGTGCTGTGCAATACGGACACTCGCCAAACAATGTGTCGAAACTCCGCTTCGTGGTGGGAACGCTTCGAATCCACTCCAGCAGGCATTGGTGATGATACGATTGGCTGCAGTTGCGTTGGCTGCAAATCTGCGCATGTCGCAGTTGTCATTAACGAAATAACTTGTGGCGACAAAACACTGAAACGAGAACAAGACCTGGAAAACTGAGAGGGAACTCTCGCATGATTCGTGTGAAATTATCCTTAGTATTTACGACATGAGCAAAAATTTGTTTCAAATAAATACCCGTCTTCTTGCATGTATCATGACATCACGTTACGATCTGACACGTGTCGTAACGTAATTACGACCTTAATCACTATATCATAGCCTCACTTGACTCTAATAAACTGAAATGTGCATCTGAACGAATAGTAACATAAGGCTCACCCAAGCAACGAATTCAATACGTTAAGTACAAATCCATCAGCCCACAAGCGCCATTTGCAACAATTTGGACAAACTGAAAACGGTTACCTTATAATACAAACTGAGCTACCAATCAGCACGAACGCCGCAAACAAACGCAAACACATGTAACTTTAACTTGTCGCCAGCAACTTCACAAACACGCCATCACGATAATGTGGGTTTATTGAAATTTACACTAGTCTTATTTATTACTTTTACGAAAATCTACACAGAAACTTACTGCAATGCGCAATGCAAACTGCTGGCTAGACAAGCATGTTACGATATACGGACTCTTACTGATATGAGCGTGATGAGCGTGTAACGGGAAGTAATATAATTTTTTGATCAAACAACTGATCAACTAATCAATGTTGTTAAACGCGGGTCTTGAGGTTATTCAAAGCAGCGAATCCTTTGAATGTCGTCTAACACCGCCAGGAAAAAGCACGCGTTTGAAAGTCAATAGTACGTGACACAGGCGCCAAGTTTTAAATTTCTACGGGCACGCAAAATCCATGACGTTACAAAATATGACGTCAAAACCTGCTTAAATTGGTTAAATAATATCAGGTGAAATATCCCAAAACGTCTCTCACACTACTGTCAATTTTACAGGCGACTCACAACTTTTTCAAAACTTTTACAATACGTTCACAGCATATTGAACAACCTAGAATCACGAAAAGTTGAAAACACGCGACTACCTAAAAAGTATTCATACAAACTGCAGCCCTACATCCATCTATCGTCCAACATTGAGGTCGTCTGGAATGAATATTTAGTGAAAAACAAAAATTCAACCAACATTCAGTTATGGTCGATCTGAGATAACTTTTGATGCGACGAAGTGCACTAAAGGTAGGCTCTGCCTCACAGGTAGTAGAGGGCAATACGAAAGAACTGCTCAATGAAAAATTAGCGTGAGTGCGGCGCATGCCCCCACTCGGCGCCTGTGGTATGTGAACAATCCATAGTACTTATATGTGTACAACCGTATTTGCCTTACTCGTTTATATGGACATAGGTCAACCACGTTATTTATTTAGTAGCCCTTTTTTAAAACAAATTGGTGCCTTCACAAATCAGCCAAACACCAGTATTGATCACCTGATCTGGAATATCAGTACCCAGCCGGTACGCGTAACAGATTCCGCATTGAAGTGAGACATCTTGTGAGTTCGATGAATCTCGTTTCGGAAAATCAATTTCGAGAAGATTTTTCAAATTCTGAAACCAAACTTTCTTTTAAATTAGGAGCATTGGCATGACGATAACCTCACACACAACATCTAAAATCTGATATCAATGCAGTAGCTTTAACCTGCACAACACTTAACGCTTCATTCCAGTCTTCGAACTTATTTTGAAAGTTCTCCTGGAAAGGATGAATAGCCCACTCAGCGCCAAGGAAGCAGCACGCAGGAAGCTTTTCCGGATAGAGAGGGTCAATTTTCACTTGCATAGAACAACCGTTACCTGTAGCACATTAAGAAACAGCGTCTTTACGGGCATTTCAAACGGGTGTAGCAAGTAAACACGCTTTCAGACTTAACCTTAACGAAAATGACCGAACCTTGACGATTACGATCTACCGCGACAAATTTACATTTCTTTTAGTGAAATCCTTACAAACAACGATTGACTTCAGCACAGGGGTGAATCAATCGAGATGTGAAACAGATCCAACTCTGAAGCAGCACGTTTTGCTGCTCGTGCTACCTCGTCTGCGCAACCGACAGCAGATTTCCTTCGACATATTTGAATAACGTGCAACCGACTGCGATAGCTCCATCTTTTTGATTACAACTACTCAGCTTTCTTCTTCGCATTACTCCTTAGTGCTCACATATTCAAACAACTCGTTAAGCGGCAGGAATCATCACGATGTATAGAAGACATATACACAAAGTCTTCAAACAACGTATAGAAAAAAACATCAGACTTGAGTTACTAGCACTTTAGCTTGTGTAACTGTGTGGCCCAAAGCACTTGGGGACATCAAGAATATTCTTACACACGTAAATAAAAGTTGTAATGGACAAAGCAGTGAACTACCATTTGTTGCATAACTTTCATATGCTTACGGTAATAAGGTGAGGTCAGCAATGGTGCATTTCTAAACATATCTTATTTCAAGCTGAAGCAAGACCTGCAATTCTATCAGCAGTCAGCACCTGGGTATTTTTTCAGTCATAATCTGAATTTTTCAAATGACCAAAAAAGTTGAGTCAAAAATTGAGTTTTTTACTGTTATGGTGAGTTTTAACACTACTACTGGACAAATAACCGAAATGTCTCAGTGAAGAACGAAACCCAGATCAGCACCAAAACATAACAGATGTTAACTCTCGTAAGTCAAGCTTGAGACTGACTAAAACTTGTGAGAAAGTCTTGTTACACAATCATATTTGTATGCTGGCCATACTGAAAAAGAGAAAGACATACAATAATTAACTTCTAACCTAAAGCCAACCTGAAGGTTGTAGCTGCATAATTGGGATATTCCGGTTCAAGTATCCATGCATGACATTTTAACTCTTCCACATCGTCCCAAAACCTTTGATACTGTTGCAGAGCAGAAGTGAATTGCTTGCACACATTTTTCAAGTCACTTGTTTGCGTCCAAAGAAGATTAAATGCATGAGGAAGGGTACATGATATCCTTGGTGGTACAGCAGGATACTTTGGAGTGAATTCTAACAACATAATATGCTGTCTTTTGCTGCTATCTTCAACCTCCAGGCTCAGTTTGGAGAAATCATCACTAATTTCGTGAACATGATTCCAACCCAGAGCCTGAAACACAAAAATGATCTCACTTCACATCAGGGTTGATTTATTTAAATCAAGCAATAAAAATCATGATTTAAATCAAGCAATAAAAATAAAAAAATCATGTCATTTTAGAGCTCTGTGTGATGTCTATGACACATTTGATTAGCATTCTAATAGGTTTTCACATAGCCTATATAGCAGGAGTTCCCAACCTTTCTCTGAACATTTACCCCTTTAGCATTTCATGTACTCCTAAAATTTCCTATGACAAAAAGGCTGAGTAAAATCCTCAAATTCTACTGAATTTTTAATAGAACTTTTAGAATCTTGAAACTATAAAGGCATACTTAAATATTCATGTCTTAAATTTACTTAAATTTTCATGTCTTAAATTTAAAACTTTGAGAGCCGGGGTACAATATATTCGTACTTTGATTTCAGCCTAAAACCAGCAGTTGTCGGTTGCCTTACCAACGCCCTAGCTCCTCTGTCGATTGCGCTAGAGAGCTGTTCAAGGGCTCAAACGGATCGGACAGTCTTCTAGATTGCACTCGAAAAAAATTGGGGGGTTGAGGATTGTGGATTTTTTGTGAGTGACATCATAAGTGAAGTAGTTTTTGAGCCATTTTGGCTCATGTTGCCTGGCTTAGGGCCCAACCACTAGGCCAAAGTATTTCACTGAAGTTTTCATTGGAAACTAGGCTCGAGTCAGAGTCTTTTGAGCCTTTGATCGACTTTCTAACGTTTCTGGTTCAAAAGTTATGATCTTAAATAAACAAATTAATTAATTATCTAATTAACTAATTAGTGAAATATTTGTACTACAGTAGTTTAGATCATAACTTTAGAACCTGAAACCCAGCAGGTCATCCAAAGTATCAAAAGACTCGGATTGTAGCCTAGTTTCTAATAAAAACTTCAGCGAAATACTACCAAGCTACCATCTAACGGTTGGCACCCAGCGCTAGGTGAAGTTGGCTAAAGTGGCCAAAAAGTCCTCCACTTATGATGTCACTCACAAAAAACCCGCACCCCCCAAGCAAAAATTTTTTTTTTGAGTGCAAACTACAAGATTTGCTGCGTCTTTTGACACTTTGACCAGGTCTGTAACCCATACAGGAGCGGAGATATTCCCGCGCAAAGCCACGTGCAATCCAGCTGCTTTTTTGCGAATCGCTTGAATTACCTTGGACGTCAAAGTGTTAAGTTGTTGCAAATGTGCCCTGCAGATAGGCAAATGTACCCCTGGGGGTACATGTACCCAGCTTGGGAACCTCTGCCATACACTATTAGTGTCGATGGCCAAAAGTTCTTATGACAACACAAGTTGAAACTATTTGAAGTTTTATCAATGATAGCAACTCTGAGGTCACAGATTCTATGTCATTTAACTGCAAAAATGACATGTGGACTGAAATCACTAACCCTTGCAGATTCAGAAGTCAAAAACTGTTAGAATGCCATAAGTTTGAGAGTGTAGATTGGCATAAAGTGAAAATTGCATTGAAATTCCCTCAAATATGAAGGCTGTTGACTGTAAACATAGTTGTAGAACATATATTTGATTCATGAAACAGATATACATATTATTATTATAGGTCTTTAACATTTCATGCATGTGTGCCATGAGTGTCTATGAAATTACTAAACTGGTAGTTTCAGTATTGGCATTTCAATAAATATTTCATTTTGTTCACCAGTACTGGTGTTATGAACTTATTTACATTAATGGACTTTGCGTAAGCGCAGAAAAGTTTCAATGAAAGTTCAGCTATTTCTAGTCAGGGTTGACTGATTTATATCATTTCATTTAAATCAGTGATAAAATCAACAAAAACAAGCAAAAAATCATATGCAGGTTTGAAGCTTTGTGTGATTTGTATGACACATTTAATTGGTATTATAATCGGTTTCATTTATTATTAAAGAAGGCAGAGACTTCTTATGACAACACAAGATATAAAAGCAATTAAAGCTGTATCAATCATAGGAACTGTTGCTGTACTAGAAGAAACACAGCACAAAAAAGTCATATTGAAACAAACTGTTTAAAATTACTACTTCAGTGGTGGCCACCCTCTACACAATAAATCAAAAAAAACATAAAAATCAGATTTTTTTCATTTTTATGAAAAAAATCATGATTTTTATCAACCCTGCTTCACATAAAGGTATCTTGGAACAAAATTGTGATTATCCAAAGAGGTTATAAATACCACCTTGACAATATGCCCAGATCATTTAGGTGTTCGCAAAATACCTTACCTGAATATGGTTTAAAACAGTGTCATAGCAAACTTCCTGAATAGATGTATGAGGCATCATGTTGTGCTTGAGGATTGTTTTTAGCTCATCTATAAACTGATCAATGCTTGCACATTTTGGCAACCTCTGCTTCAAAAAGCAACTATGTTTTCTCAACATGTAGTGAAGCTTCCAATCGCAAGAAACTCTGAAAATAGCATAAAGAATATTTCTAAAATCAAACCAAATCTCTTATAATCCCAACTGATGGCAAACACACAGAAATGGCCTAGATTAAATAACCAGAATGCTTGTAAACTAAACTATAGAAAAAATTGATAAAAATTTCACAAGCTTTTCAGATGCCTTGAAGATCATCAATAAAGCATAAAAATGATTGAGAAAATGTAATATAGTTTATAAAGGAACTTTGATCATGTTTTTTTGGCATGTTGCAGAAGTTTAGATATGGTTGGTTACCGGAAAGCAATAAATGCAATGTATTTATACTCAGGGTTGCAGAGTCGGAGGTAAAATGTCTGACTCCAACCTTCCCAAAATTTCCAACTCTGACCTTCCTAAAATTTGACTCCAACCTTTCTAAAATTTCCAACTCCAACTCCTTAATATAAAGTGAATTAAGTTCAGCTGTCAAGAATTTTGTAGCAATTAACCCTTAATGGAAATCGTGGTACACAGCAAGAATTCTCTGTTTCAACAAGTTTCATAAGAAATTGTATCATTTCCACAAGAATTCCCAACCTAGGAGTGTGATGCAAAAAATGATCCAATTGGACTTCCGGAGTCAGAGTTGGATAAAAAAATCTGACTCCGACTATTGTTATGAATCCAACTCTGACTCTACCCAAAAACCTCTGACTCCTTACAATTCCACAACCCTGTTTATACTAATACATTAGTAGTAAGACAGCTAATGATGGCTACATAGTAAGCAGAATATATGCTCTGTAAGACCTTAAGAGTATGTGATTCTAAGCAGCAAAAAGATTCCTTTTGGCAGCTAGTAGTAGCAGTGTATTGTATTTTTTGTGATGAAATAATAGTTCACACAACTCAATACATCATACAGTGTTTAGGAAAAAATGGATCTGTTAAACGAAAATTTATACAAGTGCCAATCTGTAGTGAGTACCATTTTCTAAATGAAAACAACAAATTAATAAATTTTTCCCCTAATAAAATATTTATCAACTTATAAATTTCGGTGTTTTTAGGCCATAGCTTTTGAACCAGAAATGCTACTAAGTCAATCAAAGCCTCAAATGACTTGGATTACTGCCTAGTTTCTAATAAAAATTTGAGTCAAAAATTTCACCTAGTGGTTGGCACCCGGGGCCATGTAACCTGAGTCAAAATGGCCTAAAACCTACCCCACTTATGACATCACCCACAAAAAACCTGAAATCCAAAACTTTCCATTTTTTTCAGTGCAATCTTGAAGACTCACCATTTTTATGAGGGTTTAAACAGCTCTCCAGCACAATCATCTGGCAAGTTATGGAGTTGCATAGTGGCATGAAAATAGTGGCTCAATGGATGATTTTGTAGCATAAACATTTTGTACACCGTCGCCGTAAATGTTAATGACCAAAAAAGAATTAAGTCTATCCAGCCATAAAGCTTTTTTTAATCATAAAAAATATCTGAAAATTAAAAACTGGCAGAAGTACTTCAGATAAACAACTGAAATGTCTCAGCGAAAAGAAAAACCCAACTTCTGTTGTTATTACTTCAACCTCTCCTTTGGACATGAGAATTGGTGAATTTTTGGTCAATTGTGGTAGGTCTTTCATAGGAAATCACTGCCTTCATATTTAACACATTGAGAGCCAGCGTACGATATATTCGTACTTAGATTTCAGCCTAGAAAACAGCAGATTACGGTTGCTTACCAACGCCCTAGCTCCTCCGCTGATTGCACTAGAGAGCTGTTCAAGGGCTCAAACGGTTTGGCCAGTCTAGTAGATTGCATTCGAAAAAAATTTTGGGGTTGGGGGTTGCGGATTTTTTGTGAGTGACATCATAAGTGAAGTAGTTTTGGGGTCATTTAGGCTCATGTTGCCTGGCCTAGGGCCCAACCGCTAGGCCAAAGTGTTTCGCTGAGGTTTTCATTGGAAACTAGGCTCGACTCAGAGTCTTTTGAGCCTTTGATCGACTTTCTAACGTTTCTGGTTCATAAGTTATGATCTAAAATAAACAAATAAATTAATTAACTAATTAGTTGATTAGTCAAATATTTTTACTAACTTACATCACAACTTTTGAACCCGAAAGCAGGTCATCCAAAGTATCAAAAGACTCGGATTGTAGCCTAGTTTCCAGTAAAAACTTCAGCGAAATACTACCACCTAACGGTTGGCGCCCAGGGCCAGGCAAAGTGGGCCAAAAAGTCCTCCACTTATGACATCACTCAAAAAAAACGTACCCCCCAAGCAAAAAATTTTTTTCGAGTGCAGACTAGAAGACTTGCCACGTCATTTGACACTTCGACCAGGTTCGTAACCCGTACAGCAGCAGAGATATTCCCGCGCAAAGCCACGTGCGTTTAGGCATTTTTTTTCCCGAAAATCCCTGAAAGCAGCCGGACGCCAAAGTGTTAAGTGTTTCTCTTTGATAGAGATAGCAGGCGGGGAGCTGATATCCCACAACACAAACTTCTAGGTCATTTTTCTAGTCACATTTTGATAGACAATCTTTCTTCTCATTTTAATGGAAAAACTAATGACATATAGTAGTTTAATCCACGTGTTGATTATAACATTGTTGTTTTCTGTATCTGTCTGTGCGTTAGCTTTTTTGTCTGTCTTATGTATATAAATGTCTGTCTGTGTTCATTTTTGTGTCTCGGTTGTGTATTGCTTCTTCTTTATTAAGTGTTATGTTAGTTTTTCTTTCCTGTACCAATGCTGGTAAATTCAACACATGGTAGAACACCACAAATGGTGCAATTAGCAAAGATGTAGTTGAGACCTAAACCTTGAGACCGAGACCTAATGAAAACTTCGAGACCAAGACCTCATCAAAAAATCTGAGATCAAGACTTGAAAAGTTGTGGATTATTCTGAAATTTTTCAAATAAGTGTTTTCACAACAATGAAGTTGAAATTTTTTTGAATTTCTGAGATTTTTCCTATGTGCTTTGGTTGTTTCTTACCTGCAGATATAGCAGACAAAAACATGTTGAATTATAGATATTTTATTCATCGTCTCAAAGCAATATGCTTGTGACCAAGACGTATAGCCTTCGACACCTGAAACCTTCAAGGCCAAGACTCATAAAAATGGGTCTTTGAGACTCGTTTCCAGACTCCATCATTGGCAATTAGACCAGGTGATCACAAGATCTTTTGCTGTGCTACTGCTAAGAAAATGGCCGTTTCTCAACTGTTTTACCTGTTTTGAATGTTTTTTGTTTCACCATGAAATTGTCGTGTAGTTACTAAACAATAAAATCATGCACAATCCACTTCCAACATATAATTCTTGTGACAATTATTACACTTCTACTCCACATGCTGTGTTGGCTGCAGTCCTAATCAAGCTGTAAAAATGTTTACTTTCCCTAGTTACAGGACTAACAACAAACACTTTGAACTGCTGGTGCTTTACCAAGCTGGGCTGATGGCACATGGACAAAAGCTTGTGAATATGAGACCTGTATCTTTCTAGCTAGAGACAAAACCAAGACTCACAAAATAGGCATCTGAAGGCTCCAACAGTGGTTAAATTAATGTTACTAGCAGTAGGCTTCTCAAACAACATTTATTGTACAGCACATGGCATAGAGTTAAGTAATTCCACAAATAGAATGCAGTACCCATCACCTGCTTGACATGATAATGAAATCAATCAGCTTGCAATTGACAAGGGCTAGCTCAGTGCTCTGACCTGAATTTAATCACAGAAGATACTGTACACAATACGAATATGTCACATAAACTCAGCTAACCAAATAATATAGTCAGCCTTTAGTGCAGTGTAAGTGCCTTAAATTAATAGTAAGTCCAATGTTAGATCCACAGCAGTTTACAGGATAGGCCTACCTTGTTTCAACACCTTTTCTTTCCATGTGTAATCGAAAAATCTTGCTATTGACTTCAACAAATCCATCAAATATTGTACCACTTTCTGAAATTTGTGCGAGGGCTAGATCATCCATTCTGTAAACAGACTGTCATGCATTTGTCATAATACTGTGGATCCCAAACTTTGCCGTATTGTTTTAATTTAATGCTTCAATAAGCCTAAGTCAAATTTTCATTAATCTGAATACCCTTGTTCAACAAATTTTAATAACAAAAAAAAAATTGTAAGAAATAAAACTGAACTGGTAAAGAAAGTTTCATTAGAGTAGTGAAGATAAAGGTCAAAGGCTGGGTCACATTCATTAGCACCAACCTTCTTGCTCATGTGGGTATGATCAATGTTGCTAGATTGCTAGAACGAATGTAATGATGGAGTGTTAATACACTCAAACTGTTGAATACCCTTGTTGAATAACCCCAACATCTAATCTGGAAACCCCATGGGGTATTGAGGCAAACTTTGAGAATCCCTGAGCTAAATGCTTTTTTACCAATACCTAATAACAAATGACCCCTGAGTCACAACAACTCATGAAAGCAGCAATGGAAAAAGGGACATCTTCTTGGCTGTCAGCCTTGCCAATCAAAGCGATTGGATATGCACTGAATAAGCAAGAATACACAGATGCAATCTGCATGAGATATGGATGGAAGGTGAAAGGCATACCCACTCTCTGTGCTTGCGGAGAGACCAACTCTGTGGATCACAGCCTCATATGCAAACTAGGTGGTTACATTTCAATGAGGCACAACTCAGTGAGAGACTCTGAGGCACAGATAATGAGAGAGGTGTGTAGGGATGTTCAGATAGAACCCACACTTCTACCATCACTGAAAATGGCTATCAAAGAAAAGCCAACACTGCTGACAATCCAAGGTTGGATATCTCTGCGAGAGGACTGTGGAATAGCTGTGAGAAAACTTTCTTTGACATAAGGATCACACATCCTATCTCACAGTCATATTCTGGGAAGTCCCTGGCAGAGGTCTACCAACAACATGAAAAGGAGAAGGATAAATACAACCAAAGAGTGATTGACATAGAGAAGTCTTCATTCAATCCCCTTGTCTTCACAACAACTGGAGGGATGGCACCAGAATGCAACAGAGTAAACAAAAGACTGGCAGAAAAAAATAGCTGCAGGGAGCCGTATGCATCTGTCATAACATACATAAGGACAAAGCTCAGATTTGCTCTTTTGAGGAGCACCCTTACTGCAATACGAGGATTTCGAGGCAAACGAAGTGATGTCCACCTCCAAGACATCACGGTTATTGACTTCAGCGTAATTCCTAGGCCCATGATAGTCACATAAAGCTGAATGATGGTGTCAATGACATGACACCAAATGGGTAGTTTGCATAGATAAGCGTATGACTTTTTGTGAAACTATACCTTAGAACTAAATAATTCTCTAACCTACTAAATGTATTTTGTTTTTCATGTACCTAAAACTTATTGGAATAAATAACGATTACTGCTAATAATACTGTAACCTGTTCACATCATTTACTCTTTAACTTCATTCGGTGACACCATGACCATGCATTTGCATCTGGTTGGGAACAACTCATCCATGATCCATGCAACCCACCCAAAACCTAAACCCAAACCCAAAACCCAAAACCTAAACCCAAAACCTAAACCCAAAACCTAAACCCAAAACCTAAACCCAAAGCCTAAACCCAAAACCGAAACCCAAAACCTAAACCCAAAACCTAACCCCAAAACCGAAACCCAAAACCTAAACCCAAAACTTGAACCTAAACCTAAAATTCAAACATAAACCCAAAACCTAAACCTACAAGTTAAATCTAAAACCTAAACCCGAAACCTAAATCCTAAACCTACACCCTAAAGGCAAACCCTAAACCGACACTTACACACACACCGTAAACGTAAACCCTAAACTTTTTGAAAAAGCACATTAAAGCACTCCGGGTCTCGTCAAGTGTGAGTCCGACCATTCCTACTATTCTCACTACGCGCCGCTCACTGCCTCCCAACGCCTCCAGGAGGACAAAGAAAATGCTCTCACAGAAAGAGCGCGTTGGAACCGAAGGGCTCGCTTGGTGACGAGCATTGCATTGTAAAGAGAAAAACGCTCTCATAGAAAGAGCGCATCGAAAGGAAACGCTCGGTTAGGCGTTATTGACCAAAAATAACGTCAGCAACACAGTAAAACAACTTACCACTTTAGCAAGGTGCAAGATTTAAAGCAACCAGGCTGCGTATGTCGTCATTATAAAGTTTAGCAAC
>Ga0210059_1007631_pt1 | contig 17149 bp, 13 predicted proteins | sample Ectturendosymbi2_FD_188042 | JGI IMG/M metagenome (GOLD analysis project Ga0210059, IMG submission 188042) | Ecteinascidia turbinata endosymbiont from Florida, USA - Sample 2 (SPAdes) (version 2) | ecosystem: Host-associated > Tunicates > Ascidians > Unclassified | place: Key West, Florida...
CTACACATACTGACTTTGTGAGCCATATTGATAAGTTGATGTCAAATGATCTCTCCTTGCTACATTGTAACATAAGGTCTTTGTATAAAAATATGGACAAGCTTGAAGAAATCGTAACTCCATGTTCAAAACCACCAGATATTATAGCGCTGTCGGAAACCAGAATTAAGGAAACCTCAATTATAGCCGCACTTCCAGGCTATAATTTCTTTAACGAAAATTCCCAAACGCAAGCTGGAGGTGTAGGTGCCTACATAAAAAATAATTTGAAGTATCTACAACGACATGACCTCCAGTTCAAAATGCATGGATGTGAAAACATATGGTTGGAGAAATTAGGAAAACGTCAGAAAATAATAATCGGAATAGTGTACAGACACCCTCAATATAAGATAGATGAGTTTTCGCAATCACTTTCTGAAACAATCACAAAAATCGCAAAAAATAACTATGCGTATTATGTATTAGGCTATATTAAGGTAAATCTACTTAATGCAACAAATGATAGCAGAATACAACAGTATATAGATACTTTATGGAGTCTTGACTGCTACCCAATTATAAATAAACCAACCAGAGTGGTAAACGGAGCAGAGTCATGCATCGACCATATATATACAAATAATTTATCTACAGAAATAAAGCCATATGTTATGCTGCGTGATATTAGTGATCACTATCCAATTTATTTGACTGTGAGCAAAGCTCGATTGAAAAGTGATGTCAAACAAAGATATTTTAGAGATGCAAGTAACGTTAATATCATTGCTTTTGATCGCGACCTGCACGAAACGTTAGGCGTTACCGATGCAATACTCAGAATGGAATGTTAATGGAAAATTTGATTTTATTGTAAGGTCCATGAAAAGTTTTGCGGATACACACACGCCTCTTCGGAAATACACAAGAAGGGAATATAAACTCAAACTAAAGCCATGGATAACACAAGGGATCATTTCTTCTATAAACATAGAGACTACTTGTTTCGCCTTAACAAAAGATCAAAACTACTTACAGATTTGGAAACTTACAAACAATTCCGAAACCGTCTTACTCATGCCAAGGATTTAGATAAGCGCAAATACTACGAAGAGCAATTTGCCCAAAACAGGAGAAACTCAAAAAGAACTTGGAAGTTAATTAATGATATTTTTGGCAAAACCAAACCATCTAGTTTTCCTCAAAGATTAAAAGTTGATGGACGGGTTTACTCAGCCACAAAATTAATTGCAGATGCATTAAATCGTAGCTTTGTTACTCGGCTCAGACAAATTTTACTCCTACTGGCCCATCTAAAACTACTGATATAAATATAAAAAAATATCTTCTACCACGTCAAGCGAATTCTATCTTTTTATCACCAACCACTTCTGAAGAAATACTTACACTAATTAACGGATTAGACTATAAAAAGCCATGTGGTCACGATGATATTCCGGTGCGCACTTTGAAATTGTCAAAATACTTACTAGCACCGCTTCTACCAAATGTTATAAACGAAAGCATATTCGACGGTGTCTTTCCAAACAATCTAAAAATCGGTAAAGTAGTTCCAATTTTTAAGTCGGAAGATAGCGAAATTCCTACTAATTACAGACCGACATCAGTTCTAACATACTTTTCAAAAATTTTTGAAAAGGTACTTTACGGAAGAGTTAACGATTATTTTACCAAAAACAACTTGCTGAGTCGAAACTCTGCCCGGGTTTCCATAACCCATTCGCATCCAAGCAGACGACTGTTGCTCTGTAGCAGTTCATATTTTTGTGCCAAGAGGAGGTCAATTCTCCCACTTCTGCAAAAGCCAGCCGCTTGAGGAGCCATGCGCACTGTGGTGTACAAAGCTTCACAAGTTGTGCAGAAGCATTTCATGATGGTGAAGAAACTCCAAGGCGCCGGCCTGCTGCATGTGATGTAGAGCAACCTTCTTGGCGCATTTTCCCTGCAAAAGAAAGAGACCGCGGCAGCAAAAAAAGAGAAAACGGCAACAAATACAACGGAAAACGAAACAGCAATAAACAGTCAATTCATACACGCAAAAACATACTAGAATCTAATACTAATGTTGCACTCACAGTATATACCTGTTCAGCTAATATCAATGGTACATTACAAACAGGCAGAGACGGAAAATCCCATGTGCACAGCCCTAACCTTAGCGTAGTTTCATCATATCGCATAGGATAATCAATCACTATATTCATTAACCAGTTTGTCTTTCAACTTAGGCAAACATCAAACAAAGTTTTCACTGAATCAAAGGCGACAAACAGGCATCAAGTACTGGCGCGTAGTCAGAAAAATATCTTGAAGCATACGTGAAAATTTTTTATGTGTTTTCTTTTTATTTCCGGAGAAAAGCGCATAACTAAACAAATGTTCTTAGTTTTATGTGGATACTTTTTTCCGGAAAAAGTCATCGTTTTTGAAAATTTTAGAAAAGCGCTGAAGTCTTCCTGCCCTGCTTGGCACGACACATAGCATATGGGTACGATCACAAATCTTGTGTGATCAGACTGAAAATAAACAACTGGCAATATGCTGGATCGCTGAAAATCAATAAAAAATTTGTTTTTGCAGAAGTGGGAGAATTGACCTCCTCTTGGCACAAAAATATGAACTGCTACAGAGCAACAGTCGTCTGCTTGGATGCGAATGGGTTATGGAAACCCGGGCAGAGTTTCGTTTTAGCTGGGTTTACACTTTCTCTCCCACGCTCAGCTCCTTGCGGAACTGAGCAAACAACGATAGATACCGGTTGCGACCCAACACTCCCGCGCAACTGTGTTGATCATCCAGCAGACTGCAACCTCTTCAAAACTACAACCTTATTGAATTCGCACTAATTCGGCCATCAACTTTAAACCACGATAGAAATTTATGAAACTTTCGAGGGGGGCCCGACGAGACAACCTGTTTTGTAGGTTTTTCTCGGTGTCCCAGCGCCTTAATTTTATTATTGCATGAAATTGTTCAATGTTTGTGCCAATAAACTCTCTCTCTCTCTCTCCTAATGCACTGTTAACTTTTTTGAAAAACATAACAATATTTGGCATAAACAACAAAACTGAACGAATTGTCTTCGTATCAGCATAAGTGAAGACACGGGTACGAAAGACACCGTCTAATTCCTCAAAAGAATCACAACAATGCACGAGATTATATACAGTATAAAAAATACTTCCATTCTATTGATCACTGAAACAATCAATCAATCGTTCCCATTAACAGCTGGAAGTCGAACCATGTCATGGATGTAGTGCTAACAAAAAAGGTGTGGGAACGCATCCAGAAAAACAGCCATTTCGAAACAACTTCAAACTCATTTTAAAACAAAACGTGAAAAGGTGTGGGAACGCCATTACCACGCTTTCCCGCCTCCACTACACCCCTGAACCATGTACTCTAGCATGAAGACGTTCTACCTTTTATCAACAGTCGCAGTTTTTGAAACGTCTTTTGGCACAACGAAAAACGAAACCATGAAAGAACCAAGAAAAGTAATTTGAACATAAACTGTAACAAAAGCTGCAGTTCTGAAACCTGCTACATAGCATAATAGATGGATAATATACATGGAGACACGTGCAGTGTCAAGAGAATACTTTGAACATGCAGTCGTCGAGTTTTGGTCGAAAATTCAGAAACGATGTCTTCGTGTCTTCATTTGCAACAGCAGCTACTGTATTTCTTTTTTTCAAAACCTAGCAAAACCAGCTGACATTTATACGGTCGCAGGGACGTAACGAGTGGGCACAATCATAGGCGTACGGGAGGGCATTTTACTGGGGGGTCGGAAAAAATTTGCCCTTCAAATAACAATTTTCCCTAAAAATAAACAATTTGCCTTGAAACTAACTTTTTACTTTAATCCGAATGGGGCCTGAAACCTTATGTAAATCTGTTCTATACAGTTGAATTCGTTTATAACGGCTTCCCCTGCAACGTCAATTCGCCCTTAACGTTACATTTTGTTTGGTCGCGATGGCATCTTTTATATGCATTTCAATTCGCTTATAATGTCAATTCGGCAATGACCCTCTTTATGTAATCCTCTAGAGGTGCCGTGAGAGGCAAATTCTGTAGTTATCTCGCTTGTTAACTCAAGGGGTTTAATTTACTTGCGTGTAGTGTTCTCCCAAACAAAAAATTTTTCGGTAATTGCTTTTACTGATGCAAATATGTACGCGATTTCGATGACGCAACGCAATGTTTTAAAAGCGACGGTTCCGGATCGTATGGTCTGACTCTCGAAACCTGCCTGTGTTATCGCTGTTGTGCGCTTGAGCAAGGCACAACACATCAAGCGCCGGTTGTCTGGAACCTTGCCCAAGTGCAGGCCGCCGGCCCACGGTATGTTCGTGGACCGGCGTACGATATACTCGTACTTCACTTCAAATGCCAACCGTTGAGTGCCGGGTCGTATGCTTTCCTCTATAAAGTAAGAATATTTCGTACAAGTCTCTAGCAACCAAAAACATATATTTATAATGTTCGCTGACGTACCGTGTGGTCAGGAGAGCATTTCAAAGCAACCATGGTATATTTTGCCTGCAGTCATGGTGGTTTTGCCTGCAGTCACGCACGCGTTTCGCAGAGTGCGGAAATAATAATGGCCTGCTGTAACCATGTGAAGGATTGTTTCGTCACATTGCATTTCATTGGGAGCGGTTTCTAATATACTGTGGATAAACAATCACTCTGAAATTTTCTTACTGAGTTAAAACCTATCATGTGGAGATTTGATGATTTTTGCTTGAGCATAAACATATTTTTCGACAACAAGTAAGTGCTTCAGCCGTGTGTTCGACGCTGCTTCACAAACATTCGTTCTTGGCAGATTTCAAATGATCCGTTAGTGTAAAGCATTTGTGAACGCATGCCAGTGTGATGTGGATAAAAAATTAGTGTGAGGTGGAACATTATGTAAAAAGCTGACGGTTTTGCCTGCTGCAAAATTGTTTTATTTTCAACAGCAAGTAACTGCTGGAGCCGTCTGTTCGGCTGCTTCAAAAACACTCGCACTTGGCAATTAGCCCTGCTTCACAAACATTCGTACTTGGCAGTTTTCAAACGGCCCGTTAGCCCAAAGCCTTTGTGAGGCAGGAAGGGCATTGCGAAGAATAACACCCGCTGATTTGCGAAAAAGCAGTAATTCAGTGATCGCGACTTGTGATCTTTTCACTCCTTCCCAACAATACATTTCAATGGAGATTTAGAGTTCAACAGAGAACAGTAAAGGTTACTGCCAACAGTAGCTCGCATTGCACCCTTGCCGCTCGTCCTTTCCATTCGCAACAACGCCAAGCACACGAACGTGCGTGCATAACTTTTTCACAAATCTCAAACCATATTCACGACCAGCTGATAAAAATGTTGTAGTTTTTTCCTCTCGTTTCATGCACTACCATTTTGACATGCGGCTGCTACAAGGTAATCACAACATGTTCTGTGATATTCACATTTTTCTGCAACAACAACAACAACAGTAGAAGCGTTACATTTCAGCATCCAAGAGCTGATAATTGTCGAATGCTCAGCCAACGTGCAAGCAAAATTTTGCGTTGTTTTTTGTGCAAAGAAAATTTTGTGTGGCTTTTTTATGCGAAAAAAAATTTTGCGTGTTTTTTCGTTGTACAATGTGTGTAATAATTTTTTTTCGTAGTTCAGTTAGTGCAACGAAAAGATCTATGAAGGTTTTCAGTATCGAAACGAAAGTGCTGCACGTTTTAGTCAAATCGAAACCAAACTGAGTTATTTAGCGATCGGCAAAGTACAGCTGAACGCATGTGCGTTTTCGGACGGAGCCGAAAAGCAGAAATGATGTCTAGGACCAGGTGATATAAAAACTGTTATAACTTTTTTTCTCTACAATTTTTTAATTCAAAACTTGGCAGGATGCTTTGTAACAGCTATAGCAAACGTTTCTGTGACTTTTACATTTTTCCCATTGTTGGAATAGGCGCAATAAATTTTCAAAGTCAAAAAACAGGCAAGCCACCCTTCTTTCAGGGTGTTTTTTCTCTCCAAGAAGAAGTGGAAAAATTATTTGATTTCGATTTTCATAAACTACACAATATGACTAACGTTTTTGTGAAGAATTTGGGTTTCTATCGTGCAAGGTTTTCCATCCAGAGCCTTTTCAAAACAACGCCTTGTCCACTCAAGCGCCAGCGCGAAAACCATACCGACGTTCTAGCATCAGACAGCAGCCACGAATATACCGTGGACCGGCGGTCAAAGACGTAAACTCAAACGAGCCAAGCAATCTGCACGTACGTGCTTCCCGCTTCTAAAACTCTTGTTAATCAAAAAATCTATCATCTTAGCACCCTGCACCTCTACCCAGCGAAAACGAACAAAGACTCGAAAACGAACAAAGAAAGAATTACCGAATTCTTATATCAAGCTGTTGAACTATCGACATCCAATTGTTCGATTTTTACAGAAAACGAGGGCTTGGTGCAGATCAAAGTCGCTATAACCAATCACGACGTCGGTCCTGATTACACACTACAACAGCTCAAATTACACGGATAGCCCCCAAGTGAATTACACTGTATTGAAAATTTTTTCACAGTTCACGATTTTTGAGCAACTTGCGCTTGCCCTGAAAAAAACAGCGTTACCCTGAAAATTTTCACTGCAGTGAATAAACTTTTCACATTCAGGATTTTTAACAACTTTCGCTTGCCCTGAAAACAGATTTTCCCCTGAAATTTTTCACAGTATTGAATATATTTTTTACTATTCAGGATTTTTCAGCAACGGCGCTTGCCCTGAAAAAAACAGAGTTGCCCAGAAAATTTTTGCTGTATTGAATATACCTTTACTATTCAGGAGTTTTGAGCAACTTGCGCTTGCCCTGAAAAAAACAGAGTTGTCCAGAAAATTTTCACTGCAATGAAATTGATTTTATCATTCAGGATTTTTGAGCAACTCGCGCTTTCCCTAAAAACCAGAGTTGCCCTGAAAATTTTCACTGTATTGAATATACTTTTTACATTCCAGATTTTTGAGCAATTTGCGCTTGCCCTGAAAAACAGAGTTGCCCTGGAATTTTTCACTGTATTGAATATACATTTTACATTCAGGATTTTTGAGTAACTTGCGCTTTCCCTGAAAAACAGAGGGCGCCCTGATTTCACTGTACTGAATATGTATTTTTTATTATTCAGGATTTTTGAGCAACTTGCGCTTGCCCTGAAAAACAGACTTGCCCTGACAATTTTCACTGCATTTAAATATTTTTATCGTTCAGGATTTTTGGGCAACTAACGCTTGCCCTGAAAACTGAGTTTGTCCTGAAATTTTTCAAGTCCGGGGGGGCGGCCGCACCCCCCGACGCCCCGCCTCGTACGCCTATGGGCACAATTCCCCGGGCGCCGAATCACTACGAGGAGCGCCGAAGGACTGCGGGGGGCGCCAAAAAGTCCAAACAATATCACACGTATTTTCTTCATTATAGTACATTTGCTTCCTAAAGACCTCAAGTTCGAACATGGGCGCGCCAAACTTGCTTCTTGCCCGGGGCGCTGTCTAACCTCGTTACGCCCCTGTACGCTCGTGTGTCCTGCACCTGCTATAAAGTGTGACTCTCCTCACCACAGTGGAGAAGCTTGCTTCACATGTGGCCGTCGAAACTCCTACAGTTAAGCCCGCGCTCAGCAGCAAGTATATGGTGGGGAAAGCTGCTTTATAGCCTACTTCTAAAACCATTTCAAAAACTGATTCAAATTTATCAGGATGTTTTCATTCAAAAGCGCATCACGAAGTTTTGATAAACTTTTCACAATCGTAGTTTCAGCATCGAGAAGATCTTCACTGATACTTTTGGTAGTTGAATTGACTAAAGAACAAAGAGGTTGTAATTCTTCCTTGTCGAGAAAGCAATTCGATGCTGGTAAACGAAGACGCAAAGATTTGATGAGAGACATATTAAATTCCACAAACCTGGGCTGAATTCGCTCTGAATAGTATCGAAACTATCAATGATTTCAAAATAAGATGCTTTCAAATTCAAACTCTCACTTTCATTGTGAATTCCGTTGTGCTTTCTTATGAATGACGTCCTCTCTGAATCGAGATGAAACTGACTTTTTTCGCTTGTTCAGAGGGTGGGATGTATTTCGCTTGTTTAGAGGGTGGGATAATTGTAGCTTGCTTGCACCACACACCAAGTACGGAATACGCGCTAGCTGCATTTTATGCTGACTTATGTTAGTCAGTGCTACAGTTATCTGTGCACATGCTAAAGCATTTCTACGTCAGACACAGAATTCCCTTACCTTTTTTGATCAACTTCTAAATCGCATACATTATCATACTGGGTGTGGTTTGACTATTACAAGTTCTGTTTGACTACAAGCAAGCCTAACACCAGTCCAATGTTCCCTCTAAGATGCGCAACTGCACAGTACTACCAAATCATTTGCGCAGTGAAATCTGATTCTCGTACACTTGCACCATTCCAAAACGTTGGAAAAGCAAGAAAACAACAAGCTATTTGAAACAAATGTGTAGGCTCTACTTTGTTCGTATTTTCATAAGATTTTATTCTTATTCTAGATTCTAATAATTCACGAAATTTGTAAATCATACAGAGTTCTGGCAACTCAGCCAAAGTTGCCAGAATTTTCTTTGAGAAAGAACGCTGGCTAAGACTTTATGTTATAGCATTATCATAGCCAGCTTGCTAGTGCCATGGAGCTGTTCGCGCTAACAGAGAGACTACAGAAACGGTTTCGAAAGACTGTCTCCAGTGACTGTGACGTAACAAATTTAAATTGTTACCATTGCGGCATTTTAATACAGTTTATTTTGTATCAATGATGTTACATTTTAACGCAACGTGTGGTGTTGTTGCGAGTAGTCGTAACGATGAAAAAGATTGAAAACAAGCAATTGCAAAATATATTAATTTTTCGAGTTTGAACCATTTGGGGGGGGGCACTGCCCCGAATGTCTCCCCGTGGCTACGGGCCTGGGTGTCGGCAAGCATAACATCATCAACATAGAGAAGTGTCTATGGGTTCATCGTTGAAGGTCACGCATTATGGCGTCCACGACGAAAACCAAGAGGAAAGGAGATAGAGCAGAGCCTTGGTGTACCCTACACTTATTGGAAAGTTGTCTGGTTTTCCGGCTGGGCAGAGAACATGGCTGCTGGTGTTGATATATAGCATTTTAAAACCCTGCTCAGGTAACCTTCAAACACAAACACCGTTGTTGTCCTTGCCCAAACTGGGCAGTTTTTGTTTATTCGTTTATACTGGACTAATTGACAGGTTTAGACGAGCGCGCAGGTTCTTGTACAATTTAGCAATTCTTCTCAAGATCATCTGATCAGGAAAAAACAACGTGTTTGTTTTGGAAATTTTTTTATATGAAAAACAACCGAAGCACATTCCCAAACAAACATGTGGGAAGTGCTCTGAATGAAAAAAATGAACAAATCAACGAAAAAGTAAAGAAAAATCAAAAATTTCCGCCAGCAGACGTCGTTGGTGGTCAGTTTAAGGTTTAAATCGAACCTAACTTCGAGCTTGTGGTTCTATCGGCAATAAAAATAAATTAGGTTGAGACAAAAATTTTTTTTCTATTTTCACTGCAATTTTCAGCCACACAAATCAACCTTGCCTAAAATGGGCAAATCTTTTACGAAAATCAGGCACATAAGGTAAACTTGCCCACAATCAGTTTGAACAATGTTATACCAAACTTTACCCGGGTTAGTTCAAGCGGTTCGCGAAAAAAACAGCTGGATCACACGTGGCTTTGCGCGGGAATATCTCCTGCCCGGTTAGTGTTACGGACCTGGTCGAAGTGTCAAAAGACTCGGCAAGTCTTGTAGTTTGCACTCGAAAAATAATTTTTTGGTTGGGGAGTGCGGTTTTTTTTGTGAGTGACCTCATAAGTGGAGGGCTTTTTGGCCACCTTGGCCCACTTTGCCTGGCCCTGGGCGCCAACCGTTAGGTGGTAGTATTTCGCTGAAGTTTTTACTGGAAACTAGGCTACAATCCGAGTCTTTTGATACTTTGGATGACCTGCTGGGGTTTCGGGTTCAAATGTTGTGATGTAAGTTAGTAAAAATAATTGACTAATTAGCTAATTAGATAATTACTTTATTTGTTTATTTTAAATCATAAGTTTTGAACCAGAAACGCTAGAAAGTCGATCAAAGGCTCAAAAGACTCGCACTCGAGCCTAGTTTCCAATGAAAACTTCAGCGAAACACTTTGGCCTAGCGGTTGGACCCTAGACCAGGTAACATGAGCCAAAATGACCCTAAAACTACTTCGCTTATGACGTCAGTCACAAAAAATCCGCACCCCCCAACCAAAATTTTTTTTCGAGTGCAATCTACTAGACTGGCCGATCCGTTTGAGCTCTTGAACAGCTCTCTAGCGCTTTCGGTGGAGGAGCTAGGGCGTTGGTAAAGCAACCGAAAATTGCTGTTTTTTAGGCCGAAATCCAAGTACGAATATACCGTAGGCTAAAACTGGCTCGATTTTGTCTCTTTGATCAGTGCTGTTGACTTCATGATATATTTGTGCGATAAATCCTTACAATTTCATACACAACTTTGATATATATTTCAAATCTGAAAACACCTGATCAACTTGGAAACAACGTGATCAAACCTAAAAACACCATATTGATGCATCACTGCAATCGACGTTTTTTTTTCAATCTTTAGCTTGGTTAACAAAAGCTGATATTGAAAATTCACCTTACGTTTAGTCAAAAACCTAACGGTTATCAATCGAAACATTATCGACGTCAACTTTGAGTTACTCTGCATCAATTTGCTGTGTTTTTAAGGTTTTTCAAAATTTAATTTTTTTAATAAGCAATAAATTATACACTATTAATCCGAAACGCATAGTGTAAGGATGTTTTGCAAAAGCATTCTGGATATTTTGATAAGGTGGTCATAAGTGAAACGGTGTTAAAATACTTAGACATTTTGTTTCATAACTTTGATGAAAGATTTGATCTGTCAATGTACCAAAATGGGACTTACTTCAAGAACTCGCGAACTCAAATTGTAAAAATGCCACGTCAAGGTTTTGGCTTCAATTCTGAAAAAACAGTTGTAACCAATTCATATTTTTAGTTTTCAAGAAAGTTCAAGGTTACAATGGTGCAAACGCATTGAAAGGGTAACGAAAAATAGCGACAAGTTGCTGTTGTTAACCTAGCCTTTTCGGAATCAACTACATGCACTTTGTCATCCAATTGGGTTGAAGGCGCATTTTGCATTATTCAAATAATGTTTTAAAAAATGCGGTTGAGCAATATTCAAGTGCCCTAACATTTTCTATATTCAATGGTTCATTGGATGTTTGCACTTCGTTTCTGTCGCAAAACCTGCTGCAATAATAATGCCGTGTGCAGTTTGCTCGTTTGAAAAGCAAAATAAGTGACGAATTTGTCACTGTTCTGCTTTCGAATTGACAACTGTGCCGAAGATTTGCCTTTGGTTGAAGGTTTGACACGATATTCATGCCTGTAGTAGACTGGTGTGCATTTTAGTGGATTTGTTTGGATTGTAGTTGATTAGTAATAATTCAAGTGGATTGCAGTGGATTGGTTTGCATTCAATCATGCATTCTAGTCGATTGGTACCATGCAGGCCATGTTCCCCTTGGCCTCCCTGGTATGGAACCATATCCTGGGAAAGAGGAAGTTGCACGCACTCAAACAACAACTGAGATATAATCACACTGGATCAGCATCGATGAGACGCTAAGCCAGTGTTGTCAATCTTTTTTGTATTGGTACACACTTTTCAATTTGCTCGAAAACCTGCACACTACTACCATTGTTCTAAAATCTAGCGCTCCAAACGTTTAACATTGCAAGTGATTTTTACGCTGTGACTGTCGTTTGGTCGATTGCTCATGGTACATCTTGTAAAATTTAAAGAATGTGCTCGTGTAACAATTTGGTGAAAATGGTTTGAGCAGTTGCGCAAACTTCAAATTTTAGGTAGAAGAAGTCCTGCTTGACAGTGTTTTTTTGTTTTCTCATTGGCAAACCTGCAACACAAAACAAACTGCACCACGTCTGGAAGTTATTTGTTCATGTATTTGTCGCAGACGCATGGTACATATCGCATTGTCTCTTATTTCATCGAGCTGAACACCAGACGAGTGAACTTTCTTCAGCTTGTCAAGACGTTTTTTTAATAAATCGTCTGATATATGAAGACATATACGTTTGGTTGTATTGTCTGCTAGTGAAATTTGTTTTACTTTGTCAAATGTTTTTCCCATGCAGAAAGTCATCAGTAATTTCAAGACAGGGAAGAACGACAGATTTCAACCCGGTATACACATGTTTAGTTTGCATAAAGATATGAGCCATTTTCAGGGAAGCAAGTACTAAATCATTATTTCCTTCTTTTGCCACACTATTCTCAAGACGAAAGATGCCGTCAATGACTTTTTCGAGATGCCTCAAAGAATGCCTTTGACTTATTTTGATGAGTAGGGTCCAGTGACTCCAAATGCTTTTTTAAGATGTCCTGGAGCCGAATTGCTATTAACAAATACGATTGTATAAAGCAGGCAATGCGCTGAAAGATACGGGTTTAACATTTATTCTTTTGTGCAATATCATAAAACAAAGTTGCACCAAATTGTTGCAACATAACTGCTGTATGGGTTTCAAAAGCTTCGTTTCATCTGGGCTTATGTAAGCATTTTTCTTCTGAAAAGTTTTCTTTGCAACAATAGGTTACACTGCTCATTCTCGACGTTACTCCCGGAAAAGTGGGCTACTCTCCATGCAGCATGTGACTTGCTGACTTTCTTTATATCACATGATTCACTGAAGTCGCGAAAAGTTTACCTCAACAGTTACTCTGCTCTTTTTCAAAACTGCACTATCTATCGCTGTTACAGTGTTCTTAAAAAATTATGTTTTTTCTTACGTCCATTTTCTTTGAGGGTGAACATCTTACTGAAATAACTTTCGAAAGTATAAGATGGTAATAGCCTAAATCTGATCTGAAAATTTTAAAGATAAAGGCTCTAAGGATGCGGGTTTTCGCCTATACCTTTTTTTGAAAAAATGAAACAAAAAATTTCCCCTTCGGGGTTGGGGCCCAGGGTCCGATGACGTAAGCCAAAAAATCCCTAAACCTAATCCTAATATGACATCACCCACAAAACCTCAGTTCCATAACTTAACAATTCTCTTCAGTTGAAAACTAGAAGACTTTCCGGGTCTGTAGAAGGTTTGAATAGCTCTCAAGCTCAACCGGCTTGCGATTTATGGCATTTCGCAGAAACATCCAGGTATAACTTTTGTGGGATTTTTAGTTTTTACCAATACTTTGGTTTTTGAGTCATAATTTTGGCACCAAAAACACTAAGAAACCGATCAAGGGCTCTAAAGGCTCGGATTATAGGCTCATTTCCAGAAAAAGTTTAAGCCAAAAATTGGCTCGTTGGGTTGGCGCCAGGGACCGTGATTTCGGCCTTAAATGTGTAAACCTACCCCCATTCTGACGTCACCACAAAAAGCAAATCCTGAACTTTTCAATTTTTCTTAATCCAAACTACATGACTTTCGCGTTTTCAGAGGATTTGATCAGCTCTCTTGCTCAATAGGTCAGCAAGTTGTGACAGGACAAAGTCACTGTCAGGGTTTTAAACAAACGCCCCCACAGGATGGATTAATGACTTTGTGAAGTTTAGCTTAAAGACAATTGGCGGCAGCAGTGCCGGATTTACCTATAGGCAATATAGACTTAAGCCTAGGACCTCAAGATCCAAGGGGGCCTCAGAAAACTGTGGTACGCGTAGAGTCAATGGCCGGTGTATGCTCATTTAGACTAAACTTCGTCAAAAATTTGTGTCTTAATTATTATTCACGAAATTTAGTTTTATTCATCTTTTGTGACGATAATGCCAAGTCTTCCAACGAGTTTCCATGAATCTCAATATCACTGTTGGTCAAGCTGCATGCAAACTATTGTGTCGATATACTCAAAGCACGCTGGCTGCGTCCTGCGTTTGCTGAATCGTACTGATTGTTACGCGTGACTCTATCAAAAGAAGTTGTGACTGTTCATGTTCGAAATACACCTGATCAGTGGCATAACTGACGGGTGCCAGGGGTGCGACCGCCTTCCCCCGTCAGGCTAAATGTAAAAACCCGGCCCCTACCTAGCTTGTATATCGGTATTTACTATTCTTTTGGTTTCAGTAGATTGTTTTTTTTGCGTTTTTTGGAGTGTTTTCCAGTGATTTCGGGTTTTCGTCTAGCCGTTTAATACTGGATTTTCTATTTTTTCTCAACTAATTTCTGAGTGTTAGCCGGTGGGATCCCTTCAGCTAATTTTCCCCGTGGCTCAAACCTTTTAGGTACGTCACTGCACCTGCAAGGTTGTACTGCAGATATAAGCTATGTGTAGGGCTAGCAGCAGTATCCTACAATAAAAACATAGTTGCTTCTCAGGTGACTGAGCAATACAGTAGTTTTGTCAGCTTTTGTATGGCGTAAAGTTCGATTGGTACTTTTAGATGTGAAATTTTTCCATTTGAATTTTCTTCAGTAAAGTCTTCAGAAATCAGATCGGTATTGAGTACTTGCGCAAGTTTGTACTGCTTCCTTGCTAAGCAAGTCAGAGCAGATCTTGATGATCTTGAATAGCAAGCAAAAGTCAATTTGCCAACTGGCATCCACAGAACTATTCCCCAAAGAAACAATGAATAGGGAAACAGCTAGAAAATGACAAAAGCGCGTTTGGGTCTGATGGCTTAGTTTAGTAATTCTAAGTTTATGCAACCACGCGGAGCTTTATTCCTTAGCTTGATGGTCACTAACTGCTCAGGCGAAAGATCCTTTTCAGGATTCAGAAGAACTAAAAATGAATTGAACAGTCGCAATGTTCCAGGAGAGGTTGTCCATAGTGACAAACTTAGGCAAACATATTGTAATGACTTCTTAGATAATTTTGTCATGAGGAATGCCAATACAAAACCGTTTAACTGTTTGCTGTGTTATGTTCAGTCTTACTTGATTCTGTGATTGTAGCTTTATATTTTTTTATACGCATTTCAATAATGACATGACAGCATAAGCGAAATTTAAACCAGTCCAGTCGCCGCGGCCGGCATTGGTGAGCTCAGCCCTTCCAAATTTCAATATGAAACAATATAAATCAGTAGAGATTTTACCAAATTTTCAGAATGGTGAACCTAACAGTTACAACCATTTGGGTGCATTTAACGTGACGTATGCCTATTTTACTCGTAAGATTTTTATATCCAGCAGTGGTAAGCGAGTTGCAACGTGGCCCTCAGGCTGTGGTTTAACGTCTTTACGCCGCCACATATACTATATAGGTGTAGAGTGTTTATTTCTTCTTTTTTGAACACAGGTAAGAAAAAACAGATGTGATTCTTAAAAAAACGTAGACCATGTGTTTTATTAAATGTTTCAATTGTGTCGATTTCGGTTGGTTTGCCTGTGGCAGTTAATATTGCTGTTCCCGCCAGCCTAGTAGGATTTCAACAATTCCGTGCAATTCAACACTTTTGCGTCGAAGGCAGCAACAAACGCAGTGATCGTGGGCACTCCAGAAATGATTTAGAATTTTTTACTAACCGTACTTTCAGAGGGTCATTATTAGGATTTTGGCAAATAGATTTAACGCTTTCCGTTTTTTACTTGCAAAAATGGGAGAGGGGGCCTCACAAGTGGATCAGTCTAGGGCCTCGCATCAGTTAAATCCGGCCCTGGGTGGCAGGCCGAAGCCTGGATTTAGGCTCCATCTTTCCGTGATGGGTGAGGTTAGCACTCTTGCTCAAGGCACGTTACATCGATTTACTCAATGTCTATGTGTGGAACACACAATCTCTAGATTGAGAGGCAAAATTTTCACGATTAGCTATCACCGATTAACCCTCAATATCTTTATGTGATGAGCAGGACCGGCGCTAAGTTGTTGGGGTCCCCAAAACCTGGAATTTGATGCCCCCAATATACAATATATTGCATTTTACAGATGATATCTATATAAACAAAAACGTCAATTTATTTCAACAAATGTTTATAAAAGCATGTTTCTACAGCATCAACACAACAAATATAGCAGGGAGACTTCAGCGTTTTCTACGTTTCAAGCTAGGAAAATGACCTTTGCATGCTTTTTAAGATGCAAATGTTTTTGTCAACGCAGTCATATCCAATTTTGTGCAGTTGAACTTTCAATGGATATCATAGGCAGATTCGCTGTTGTTTCATCAGTCAGAGAGGATCTGTAAAATGTTTTGATTAACTTTGATTTGCTGAAGCTCCGTTCAACAGTATTGCGTACAGCAGTGATCGGCAAACCTTCGTTATGATGGCCCCAAGTCCACTTTAAGTCGTAATTTAAAGGCCCGTGCTTATTTTTGAAGGACTTGATGTCGAACTTAGGCACAATTTCAAACATATGTCGTATTCATTTATCTGCAAGAAGTAACATAACAATGCTATGTCAATGTCACAAAACCTCTAATGACAATATTCATGCCTTGTTAACGTCAAACAATCAATGCTCTGTAGTTGTTGCAGCATGGCCTATGTTTTATCCCACGCAACCGACGTAGCACTTTAGCTCATATACCACAGGGACCACAACAGTAAATGTTGCGCGGCCCAATAAAAAGTTCTTAAGGCCCACAATTGGACCGAGGCTCACAGTTTACCGACCACCGGCGTACAGTGTCATTGGTTAAATAACTGGATTTCTCATTGGTGCAAAGTGTTGAGTTTTGACTGGACAACTCTGATGCAAGATACACTGGATATTTCAGGCACGGAGTGCGAATACCATTTTACATGATGGTATACCTTGGAAACCGACTATTCAATTTTTGTAAAGTGAGAGAATACAACATAGATCTACAACAGTGGCGTAACTGACGGGGGTTTAAAAGTGCGATCCTTCCCCCTTGCCAAGATAAATGTAGAAAATGGGCCGCCATTTGGCTACAACCGTCCTATAGTTAAGACTGGGCCTTATGAATTTTGTCTTCACTTTTGTCTTTAAAGACAATATTTTGTGAAACGATTGTCAATTTTTTGAACTATTGTCACTTATGCAAAATTTACGGAGTCAAAATTATACGAAAAAATCATCATGTCT
>Ga0210059_1007632_pt1 | contig 17147 bp, 6 predicted proteins | sample Ectturendosymbi2_FD_188042 | JGI IMG/M metagenome (GOLD analysis project Ga0210059, IMG submission 188042) | Ecteinascidia turbinata endosymbiont from Florida, USA - Sample 2 (SPAdes) (version 2) | ecosystem: Host-associated > Tunicates > Ascidians > Unclassified | place: Key West, Florida...
ATACAAAAGTCTTCCAACAAACCACCAAATGTATTTGTGGTTCCAGCGTTGAAGTCCCCCACAAAACAAATATTTGGGCATTGCAGCTCCTCACATAATTGTCTCAATTTACCCAGGTATGCTAAATATTCATCAGTATTAGCTCTACTGCAGTATGGTAGATACACATTAATTAAACACAACTCTGATTTTTTTAAAAACACTCTTAAGCCTATTATCGAGTCATCACAATTTGAAAAAGATGAAGCATTAAGATTTTTAGACCAATATATGGCAGTTCCACCATGACCTCGACCACGAACTAGGCCATCATTAAAGTCATAGTCTGCCCTCCCAAATGCAAAATGTGACACACCTAAACAGGATAAATTGTCAAGTTGCTGTTTTGCCAGCCAGGTCTCTTGAAGAAAAATAATCTGGTAATCATTTAACAATTTTTGCACATCAGGCATTTTTTAACGCTCTGAAAACAAGCTATTCGAGATCAGAGCGCAAGTTTTAATCAAGCAAAATATATTTTTTGACATGTAAATGACCCATTTCGGTTGAAATATTAATAATATTTCCACGGATATGATCGCTAATATTGGTTCAATCCGTTCAATGTGGCCACGCTCTGGTAACGCGTTTGCGTTTCGCCGATGTTCCTATTGGAGCCGACTGGCGGCTGGAGCAAATGGCGGCTGAGTTGACCTAGGTATTTGCGGGGCGGGTGCGGGTTGAACCTGCTGCGGGGCGGGTGTGGGTTGTACTTAGTACGGGTGCGGGGCGGGCGCGGGTTGAGAAATTCTTTGTGCGGGTAAGTGAGTGTTGAGCCAAAGTACATGAACTTAATCAGCTGAAAAATCGCAAAACACGTGGATGTACTAAAGTTGTTTGCCAGCATTGCGTGTAGGACAGTAGGCCTGCAGCAAGCAATTAACATTACATTATAATGTAACAACGCATTTGTTTCAAAACATTAGCTCAGACTCTTGCGATGTGGTGCGCAACTGAACAACATTTTCCAATGCTACCGTCGTACTTGGTGGGGAATAATTCAGTCTAGCAGCGGTTCTAAATGGATAAAACAACGCCTAACGCTAAGCTAGTCACAACTGAACTGAAAGGTGTTTTTTATCACCTCAAATCTGTTGACTGCGAAAGATCATATCTGTGTGGAAAGTTTTGGTTTGGTTGTCAATGAAAAAGAATGAGTAGCTTCATTTTGCTGCTTGTTGTTAGACTTGTCTTCTGACGTTATGAGTAGGGCAAGTTTTTCAACTTTTTTTATACCTGCTGAAATACTCAGAATTTATGTAGTACAATGAGCTGGTTGCAGGAATTTTATATTGCAACTTTTTCCTTTTTCACATGCAACTTTTATCAAGTAGGCCTACTCAGGCCTGCAACCAAAGGGGGGGCAATCGGGCAATTGCCCCCCAGAAATTTTTAAAAATGTATGTATTTGTTAGGTACATCAACAAGTTATGTCATTTTGCCCCCCCAAAAAATATCAGTTTCTTGAGGCCCTGGGCATACTGTGCAAAATGTAAAAGTGTGATTTAAAAAACATGCTTGATAACTATTTCAGTATTGTATAGTTCTGTTCTCTTTGATAACCGATTCGAACTGAACAATGACCTAAAAGCAAATGTAGAAATGACACGCCAAACAAACATCAGTCCAGAACTGTAGGCCAACTTATTAAATTGCTAAGCAATTTCAATCATGAACTGTGGAGCGAAGTTTTAGCATGCTACGCAAACTGTTGGCAAATGATCGCCATTTCTCGCCAGATAATGTTTGGAAATATTTAGCATTATATGTAAAGAAATCGCTTGAGTAAATCACTGCCGTTTAAAATGCTTGTGCATAGATAAATGCAACTTTTGTTAAAAATAAATGCATATTTCTCATGATTTTATTGCAACAAAAACTTGCCCTAGTTATGAGTTTTTAGTAGTTTTCGCACAGGTGCGGGTTTGAGACCGAAAAAGTGTGGGGCGGGGTGGGCATGGGTTGGGATGGCCTGTGGCACGGGGTGGGTGCAGGGAAAATTTCTCAAACTCCTGCAGGTACGTGGCAGGATTAAATTTTGCGGGACAGGAGCGGACACAAAATTTCAACCCGTGCAGGACTCTACTATTCATACGGTGCCATACGACTAGACAATGCCTTGATTTAAATTAATTGTTTGATTTAAATCAAGCAATAAAACTTAAAAAAATCAAGCAAAAAATCCTAATGCAGTTATGAAGCTTTGTGTGGTTTTTATGACACAATTATTTAGCATTCTAAAAGATTTTTCTTAGGCAAAGAGTTCTTATGACAAGCACTAAGTTAAAAGCTTCTGTGAAGTTACATATCAACTAACTGCAAAAATGACATGTGAACTGAAATCAGACTCTGAAATCAGAACTGTTTGAATGCCACAAGTTTGAACGTGTAAACTAGCATAAAAGCTAGTTTTTCAGTCATAGAGCCATTTTTTAACAGCCGAAAAAAAATTGTCACAATATTTCAAAACATAGACTGGTGAATACTGTTGCATTAAGTTTTATTACTACTGTGGGATAAATAACTGAAATGTCTTCGTGACCAAAATGTCTCAACAAAAGCTGGCATAAAATAAAAGTTACATCTAAATTTAAACAAACATGTAGGCTGTCGACTGTACTGTAGGCATAGTAGTTTTAGAACATTTTTTAAGGCAGTCTCTATTTTGCGGCCAGGATAGCAGCAGCAAAAGTCTTGATAGAAAGGAACTAAATGTAACTAAAAGATGAACTTACAACTCAACCCTAACCTTAACCGTAGCCCTAACCCTAACCTAACCCAAACGTAACCCTAACCTAACCTTACGCTAAGCTAACCTAATGCTAATCTAACACTAACCTAACAGTAAGCTAATGCTAACCTAACCCTAAATTCTAACCTAACCGTAACCTAACAACACTAACCCCTAAATGTAACACCTTAGCGGAGCCTGAAAAAAAGCAAAGAAAAAAAAACGAAAGTCGGCAAGGTGAGAGTCAAACCGAAAACCATTGACATAGCAGCCGTAACACATAACTATTACACCATGAGCAGGATGGCGTTTTCCTGACAATGTGACCTTTTTCTTAGAATTGCATCATGCCACGAGACCGAATCTTCGACTGCCGGCACGATAGCTCTAGCTTATCTGTTGCCGCCTGAATATCGCCGGTAAAATAGACACTACCTATTTTTAATTCATACAAACAGATATTTGTATGACATACGTCTTTACCATTTTATATAGAGACTGACCGATATGGCTTTTATGGGGGCGATCCGGATACTGGGATTTTCTGGAAGTCCACCCTAGGCCGTAAATTGGAAAAAAGACAAATTGGGAAAATAAGACGTGAACCAAATAACCGCCCGGGCTGTTATACAGCAGTTGCATATATTGCCTGTGCCTGAACAACTACACATGCACAGGTTTTGTTCTAGTGGTTTTAAATGTAATGGGCCTTCAACAGCTATTGAAAAGGTGATGGGGCTGTGATAAAAAAGTTTGCCGACCACTGGTGTAAGGTGACAACTACAAATAGTATTCAAACTCAGTACGGTATAACCTTGGACGTACTGTGTAAGGTGACAGGTACGAATACCAGTACGGTAGTATTCAACTCAAATATTAGCACAATATAAACGTCCACCTAAAATGAGAGCCCATGGGCGGACTAAAGACTTTCTGGAAAATCCCAGTACCAATATATTGGTCGTCCATGGGCCGATAAACCGATATTTCCAAAATTTTTAAATTTTGTTTTCTGCTTCATTATCAAAAACAATGTATTCTATGCCTTACTTTTTTGTCAAAAACTATAAAAATCAGACTTTGGAGCTAAAATTTTTCAAATTGCAACAATTTCAATATTTTGCTATAGTTTTTTATTAATCTGATTAATGATGATGCTTTTGTTTTAGCTGTGATGGCCGACATGTGCTCCATGGTTCATCTTGTCTACTTGTTTATGAAAATGCACCTTTTAGTGTTGCTGCAAAATAACTGTCTTGACTTGGTTTGTTGTGCTTTCTTGTGCAATTTGTCTGCATTCGTGAGGAATATAACAGCATTTTATCAACACTTGCTGAGGCCAGTAAAATTGGTTATTTTGGCCAATACCGATATATTGGCAAAACCCAAATATCGGCTTGATATATTCATTGGCCAGGCTGATATATCTATCTCTAGTTTTATACTGTATGTAAGTCGTAATTTTACAGAAGCTGAACTAGTGAAAGCGGCGTTAGAAGAATTTATTTTTATTTTAACAATTGATGTGCATCAAAAAGGTGACAAGCTTGTATTTGTGTGCAAGTTTATGAACAAACATGCCATTAAGAGTCCTTGAGTTTGATAAACTGATGGTTTCAATATAATTGTCATTTTAATAATTTTATTTTATATACTGGTAATAGTGTTATGAACTGATTTGCATTACGGGATATTGCATAAGGCCAAATAATTTTTTAGCGAAAAAGTTTGGCTGTTTCTTGTTGCTGTATGTACTTGAAGAAACAAAACACAAAAAGTTACATTAAAACAAACTATTAAAAATTGCAAGCGTTAGGTGACCAGCCCCGACACGTAAAATTTAAAGTTTAACATAAATTCAAAAAATCAGATTTAAATCAGAAAAATTCATTTTTTTTAAGTATGATTTTTATCAACCCTGCTGGAAATTAGCTATAAAGTTTGTTTTAAAAAAATACTATTACATTTAAAATAGCTGAAGAATGTGTTACTGATTTATGATTGATTGTGACATGTTTGGATTGTTTTGATTAGGTAATATTTTTAAATGGGTTTCTAAAATATTGCATTTTTCCAGAGTCAGTATCGAAACATTCACTATAACTGAATGTGGAACTAAAGAATTGTATTTGAATCTTATATCATTTCTTGACATGAAGTACTTTGTACGATAAGCCTATTATCATTGGCTAGATAGTTTATATTTTTTTTAAATCTTGCACCAATATCAAGAATGTCAGACAGCAAGTGGATTATTTCTGAGGCAATTGGGTCAATATTTGAGGTAATATTGAAGTTTGTGTAGTGTAAGTGTGTACGTGTAGTGTATGTGCTTGCAATGCAGTAAATTATTTGTTTAAGTATTTGCAGTCGTACTCAAAAGTTTAGAACCACCTGCCTAAAATTTGGATTTTTATAATAAGTTAAGCAAATTGTTGCAAATGTTAAGTCACATTACCTTTATGTTGTAAGAAGATTGCTACATAGCAGATGCCTTTGTTACAACCTTCAAGAACGTAGTTTTAAACTGCTTTTCTTGAAAACAAAATTATTCAAATTTCGGCAAAATCAGGGAATTATTCAGTTGAGAAGAGGTCAAAAATTGCTACGTTGCAATTGTATGAAGAGGGGTACTTAGAAAAACAAATATCCAAAAAATTGAAGTTCAGCAAGACTGCAGTTTATCAAGCTATCATCAGATTCAGAATGTTTGTTGTTTTCCGGACTTTCATAGGGCTGGGAGGCCTAAAGCAGAGATGAGCAGACTGTAAAATTCTTCAGTCCTAGTCCAGTCCTGATCTGAAAAAATTGAATCCAATCCTGACCCACAAATTTTCTGAAAATTATCAGTCTGATCTGGTCTTTATCTGCCAATGCATAACCTTACATTTTTAGGAAATGACTATTTTCCTCATGAGGCAAAAGAACTGCTGGAGCTATTTTACCTTCAGCCAAACACGACTGCAGTGGACACATGAAAAGTTCAGAATGCATGACCTGCTTAGTTAACCATGACGTCTGTAACAGCTCAGTCTGATGAATGAGTATTATTGTGATGGTTTTAGTGCTGACAGGCTGTCAGCATTCTTGTCTATGTTGCATAAACTGTAGGCTAAAACCTATACCTGAAACCTAAGTCTAAATCCTGATCCTATCCTATTTTCTGTTTGTATATTGTACTTGTCACTTGACAACCAATCATGTTCAACTGAACGGTTAGAGATCAGCCTACAGTTCGCACAATGCAGACAAGAAGCTCTTAACAGCTTACCAGGACTGAAACCATGACAACACTCGTCCGTTGGACTGAGCTGTTATTAGATGTCACCAGGGCTTGAAAAATGTAAATTTTCTGAGAAGCTTACTGAGATTTCCATTGGGTCACAAGTTGAAGACGTCTTTTTATGATGTCTCAAAAGAAGTTTGTTTTTAACAATCACTGCGTTCACATGGATCAACTTCTATCAATTCAGCCTACTAACATCGATTTACATTCAATGTGTAAACAGTTGCATCACTGCAGTGTACCATGTTACCGCTTGATTTGCAAAAACAAGATACTGAAAGAGTGTAAAAGCAGTAAATCTTGCCCACGAAGTGTAAACTTCTTGCAGCGAATCCTTGCTTAGCCCGCGTCTAAAATTTGTTTTTTTGTGGGCACTCTCTGATTGTAAAGGGATTTCTTTACTACATTAGAGTTGTGCATAACGTATTTAAGTAATTATTATATGGACTGCTAGTGCTTATATGAAGCTTTGCAATGATCACCGGGATTTGGAAAACTTTAACACGTTATGTAATTACTAACCAAATTGCAGTTAGTAGACTAATTAAAGATTTCCTTTGGACAGGGGCATAACAAGGAGACACAATTCAGGGTTCCCACCTGGTATTGAAAGTATTGAAAAAGTATTGAACTTCAAAATCAGTTTTCAAGACCTTGAAAAAGTATTGGATTTGGCCAAAATGTACATTAGGTATTGAAAAAGTATTGAACTTCTAAATGGAAAAGAAATTTGAAGTATCTTAGCAGAATTTTGCTGAAAGCAAAGTCGTTCATTGTTTATGCAATGTGCAAAATTGAGTTTCATGATTAACAATTTCTAAAAATGAAAAGAAGTAATGTTAATGAACTTTTTTAGTTTAGTATTGAAAAGGTCTTCAAATAGTATGGAAAATGATTTTTTAATGTGTGGGAACCCTGACAATTCCACGGGTGCCGAATCACTATGGGGCACCAAAAAGTCCCAGCAATGTTACAAGTCCTTCCTTCAATACAGTACATTCTGAAAGACCTCGGGTTCGAACATGGGTGTGCCAAACTTGCGTCAGGGTCATTCTGCCAAACTTGTGTCGGGGTCAAAAAAACCTTCGAAGAAAGCTTGAACGGTGTTGGTAAAAGACCGGATTAGCTGTACATCGGGCTATGCACAAGGATCAGTGCAGAATTGTGGGACGCCTCATCTGGGACGTGAAGAAAAATTATTATGAAAGAGTGCTGAATGAACTTCCAATTAATCAAAGTAAACTTTTCAATCTTTCTCGTATATTATTTGGATTAAACAATCACGAATGTGCCAATCACAATATTTCAGTGAAGGCCAACGTTTCTGAAGCATTCAGTAAATTTTTTAGTGAGAAGGTTAACAACGTGAGGACAACACTGAAAAGGATTAATCAGGCTTCTAACACAATCGATCCATTGTATCGCAACAAACCTTTTGCTGAACTTCCGCTCACGGAATTCCCTTCTGCGACAATAGATGAGGTCGAAGCTATCATCCGCCTATCTTCATCGAAATCATGCGACTTGGATCCTCTGCCAACGGCACTGCTGAAGCTGTGTCTACCTGAATTGCTGTCCATCATCAACCACTCCTTGGACACAGGTGTAGTATATGATGATGTAAGCAACTATCGGCCTATCTCACAGTTACCGTTTATCTCAAAAGTGCTTGAAGGAGTGGTCACGAACTGCATTCGTCCTCACCTCGAAGAATACCACCTCTTCGACAAATACCGGTCGGCTTACCGTGCGGCCCACTCCACCGAAACAGCCCTCGTTCGTGTACACCACGATATAACGTCAGCCTTAGACAAGGGCTCCACTGTGGCACTGGTGATGTTGGACCAATCTGCTGCCTTCGATGTGATTGATCATGATATACTCCTGCAGCGCCTTGAATTTGCCTTCGGTATTTCAGGCCGAGTTCTTAAATGGTTTGGCTTGTACCTGCAGGATCGGAGTCAGTGTGTCTGTGTAGGGAAAGATGTCTCCAAAACTCTTCCTGCAGTTTGCGTAGTACCCCAAGGCTCAGTACTGGGTCCGCTCCTATATACTATGTACACCAAATCAATAGGGGAAATATGTCGGAGACATAATGCGTTGTACCATTGCTATGCTGACGACATCCAGCTCTACTGCGCAGCGGAGGGCAGCGAAGACCTAGCAGCAAAATTGAGTTCCATAAACGAATGTATTGACAAGCTGAAGTCATGGATGGGATGCAATATGCTCAAACTTAATTCTGAAAAAACGGAATTCATCATATTTGCTTCGAAAAGTCTCCAGGTTGCAATATGTCACCGTTGTTGCCATGGCACTTGCAAGACATAAACATATCTTCTTATGTACGGTCTCTGGGTGTAATTTTTGACAGTGCGTTGTCGTTTGCTAAACATATTGACTACATTATTAAATCCTGTAACTTCTACATTAGAAATATTGGACGAATCTGACAGTTTCTCTCCAAAAAAGCCTGTGAGAGACTTGTTGTTGCATTGGTAACATCCCGCCTTGACTATTGTAACTCTTTACTAAACGGTCTGTCACAAACGCACATGTTGTGACTATAACACGTTCAAAACACTGCCGCACGTTTGATCTGTCGCATTAAGAAATTTGAGCACATTTCGCCGTCTCTCCAGTCTCTTCACTGGCTTCCCTTTGTGTTCAGGCCGCGTTTTAAACTTCTGTGCATTGTATTTCGAGCTTTGCGTGGCGTTGGCCCCCTTTATCTTCAGGAGTTGATCTGTCCTTACCGACCCACACGCTCATCGCGTTCTGAAAGCAAAAACCTTCTCTATGTTCCAGCCTGCCGCACAGCCACTTACGGCAACAGGTTGTTCACCGTAGAAACTGCAATCCTCTGGAACAACCTGCTGCAGGAAGTGCAAGATGCTGAGAACCTCTCCTCGTTCAAAAGACTGCTCAAAACTCACTTTTTTAATTCTGCCTTTCCTCAAAATTGTTGTTCAGTATGTTCTTAGTGTATTTTAACGTATTTTAGAATTCGTTTTGCGTGTCACTCTCACAATATCATTGTTCAACGCTTTAGAGCAACATGCCAGATTTCGGCGCTTTATAAATGCATGAATTATTATTTTATTATTCTCTGTCAACTGTCCCAGCCAGTCAACCCACCATCTCAGATTTTCCTCAAATTTCATAAGCAGATAGAACTTTTCATGCTGATTCCAAAAAACTAAATTTTATTGAAATTGGTGAAGGTTTCGCGATGTTATGGACCATACAAAATGACTACTTTTGGTGGTCAATGAAACGTAACGACTGGCAAGAAGATCATCAACTAACTATGAAACTAAATCATTCTCACTGTAATCATTTAATTGTTGTAAAAACTTGACAAAAGGTTGTCTTAAGTATCCTTTCTTCAGTAGTGAAGAAAAATTTTTAAAAATCCATGCGCTTACCCAAATTTTGGGGTAAAGAAAATGTGTAGTCATCAAAATCACTCATGCATGACATAAATTTTGAATAGTGATAACTCGACGAGCACACATGCTATTGTCCACTCTGTTTTCTAATGTAATGAAGTTGACTCGCATTCAAACATGCAGTTCTAAAACGTGTTGGTCTTAGTGCCCTTTCTGACGACATGTGCCATAGCAGCAATATTCACACTCACAGCTTTCTCCATCTCAAAACCAGTGTCGAGCTAAATTTCTGACATCTGCGAAATTTCTTACCTATTATTGTTTGTGAAGTATTTTGCTTCTAAGAGTAAACGAATAAAGTTAGGCTATTACTTTTTTGATGTGTGTTGTGTATATTAAAACTTTTTGGTTAGATTTTAGTTACCCACAACCTGCTTTATTTTCGCTGGACCATTTCGGTCATTTTTGCTGAGGCAATTTGGCCACTGAAACATTTCAGTCGTTTGTCTCACAGTTGTATTACAACTCGCAATAACAGTGATTTTAGCCTATGTTTTCAAACATTCTGACTTAAATGACTTAATTTTTTTTGGTCATTTCAAAAACGTTTCAGTCTGTGACCAAAAAAAACAACCCACAACAAGCTATAGTGTAGGAATAACTATAGCCACTGAAAAATATTAGACTTAGTCCAATTATTTTTTTTTCTAACCCAAACCCTAATTTGACACGCTTACCTAAACACCAAACCCTGAGCCCTAATCATCAGTTTTGTCAGTGTATTTGATATGTAGAATATTACTCTGTGCAGGCACAAATGGCATGAAGTCAGAAATTTCACTTGACACCGGCGCATCACGCTATGCCATTGCCGCCATTACTACATGTGACTGCATGAGACCACTATTGTTACTTACACGTAACTGTTGCATCACAAAGCCAGGTATTCAGCTGCCCTAATTCATCCTAACTGATTTTACTTGACTTGTAGCTGATTAATTTCCTGGAAGCATGTGTGATTTCCTGGGAAGTTCATTCCCAATTTCCACACTTTTTGTAGCCCTGGATGTCACAGTCAACTACCATATTTATTCATATATAACACGCAAAATTGTATACCAAATACACCAACGCAAAGTTCAGTGCGCGTTATAAACGAGGTCTTAGATTTTTACATCAGAGGGCACATGAGTTCAGGTGTGCATAATAAACAAGTCATACGTAAGAGAACATGCAAGTATGGTATATTTTGTATAGCCTGTTCCAACATGGCGTAGGGGTGCAAAAACCCGGCCGCGCACTCGCACTGTGTGACTAAAAATTTGGTCAAAAAAAAAGAACTAAGTCTTCGTTACAAAATGGCAACACGCCTGATTTTCACTCCCGCTGTATCTGTGTTGCATGGCGTTGTGTAGCTTCGGTAAGCGGCTGCGCTTTTCTAGAATTCGATGAGTCGTTGCACGATGCATGAACTGGATGTAGAATGTGGCCCTAGTTCTTTTTGTATACCAGAGCTTCTGTCAAATGGGACAGCACTTCCTAAAACCCGGCGTGTTAAGTTTTACCGCATGGTATATGTGGATACAATGCGCTGTAGATAAACTTCCCTATTTGCAGTCTCAACGCCACTTAGGCTCTATGATGTAATAATACAAAATGTTGCAACATAAAGGACGACATCGACGTTGCAACATAAATGTTGTGTTCAGGGTACCGTATGTTGTCAATAAATGTGTTGTCATAGCCACACGCTTTCAACAGCATTTGTCGCTTACAATCCTTGGTCTGAGCTGAGAAAAAGTGAAAAAAAATTATACCAATTTTCAATCAAAAAATTAAGGGTGCGCATTATACACGTGTGCGCGTTATACTTGAATAAATACGGTAAGCAGGTCATGCATTCTTAACTTGTCATGTGGCTACTTCAAACAATTGTATTCAGATAAAGGCAAAATATCCCCGTAGTGCTTTTGCTTCATGAGGCAAAATAGCTGTCTTTTTTTGGCATTTCCAAAATCGATCAAATCTGTAAAATTCTAATCATGGGATTTTCGGGATTCCAATCATGCCAAATTGAATTTCCAAGAACATGGCATGACCATTATGCTGTCATCACCAAACTGTAACATTAAGCTTTTTGTAGAGAAAACTTGCGAATTGCATTTTAAAACACGTGCTACGAGCATTACCCTGTTATTACACAAACTGATACATGAGACTAGTGCCCACTGTCAGAGGGCTGGTTTGAAGCAGCTAGCTGGCAAAGTACTGTTTGATCGCATGTGGTTTGCATGGCTATGCATTGCTGGCCAGCACAAATGGGCTGTACAAAGTACATTACAAATTTTTCCTCTTGTTTCAGCAAATTTCCAAATTTTCTTGAAAGCACAGTTATCAGTGATTTCCTGTCTGTGTCATCCAGAAGAGTAGTGTATTTGAGGAATCTGCCATGCTGTGCTTTAGGATTCTGACTGTATGCATCCACAGTAACAGTTCATGGACAATGTATCGCAAGGGCAAAGCAGCTAAATCTTCTCGCTAAGTGTTTTACTAGGAAATCAAATTCATGTCAATTATCCATTTTCAATCCTCATTCACTTATAATTTCTGTATAAATCCTCCTGCTGCATACATGATGCCCTCTTTGAGCAATCTTGTGATTGCTTTTCTAAAAATTCACCTTAGGCTTCCTCCAGCACCAGGAGATCTGATACCAATATATTTTTTTCTTTTGTGAGACAAGTCTGCAAGCATGGAGAGTACTAGTAGAATTGTGGGTTTTGGGAATAGTGTCTGTTGCAAGGTGTTTAGGTATGGTAGCTATTTCATCAGCTAATAATTTAAATTATGAATAGGATCATAATATTTTGAGCATAGCATTTCTTTCCATGTTTATCTGTAACGCTTGTATCTGTTCTTTGAGCATTGGTCAAAAACAGGGGTCTTAAACTCAAATTGCTCCGAGGGTCAAATGATGACCTATAAAGTAACCTGAAGGCTGCATCACTGACACAACAGTGGCTGTACTTGAACCTTACTAGAAATACCTTTTGCATCTTATTTCTTGCAAAAGGTATTATGAGTTGTAGGCAAATTAATTCTAGACATCTGTATGTTACTTTAACTCTTTGGCGTCCAGCTGCTTTCGGGGATTTTCGAGAAAAAAAACGCCTAAACGCAGTGGCTTTGCGGGAATTTCTCCGGTCCAGTATGCTCTACAGACACAGTAAAAGTCTCAAAAGACGTGGCAAGTCTTCTAGTCTGCACTCGAAAAAAAATTTTTTGCTTGGGATGTGCGGGTTTTTTGTCAGTGACGTCATAAGTGGAGGACTTTTAGGCCACCTTGGCCCACTTTGCCTGGCCCTGGGCGCCAACCGTTAGGTGGTAGTATTTTGCTGAAGTTTTTACTGGAAACTAGGCTACAATCCGAGTTTTTTGATACTTTGGATGACCTGCTGGGGTTTCGGGTTAAAAAATTATGATGTAAGTTAGTAAAAATATTTGACTAATTTGCTAATTAGATAATTAATTAATTTGTTTATTTTAGATCATAACTTTTGAACCAGAAACGCTAGAAAGTCGATCAAAGGCACAAAAGACTCGGACTCGAGCCTAGTTTCCAATGAAAACTTCAGTGAAACACTTTGGCCTAGCGGTTGGGCTCTAGGCCAGGCAACATGAGCCAAAATGACCCCAAAACTACTTCACTTATGACGTCAGTGACAAAAAATCCACAACCCCAACCAAAAAGTCTTTTGTAGGTGAAATCTACTAGACTGGCCGATCCGTTTGAGCCCTTGAACAGCTCTCTAGTGCAATCAGCGGAGGAGCTAGGGCGTTGGTAAGGCAGCCGAAAACTGCTGTTTGTTATGCCGAAATCGAAGTATGAATATATCGTACGCCGGTTCTCAAAGTTTTAACCTTTCTACCCATTCGTACTCCTATGATTTCATCAAATTTTCTTGTACCCCTTGTCTAGAATCAAATAGTAATTGATACTAACACAATTTCATTGCAACGATATAACAATAAAATGAATTGACAGTAAAGTATACCAACAATCAAACATAGTTCATGGCTCTTCTGTTGGTTTTTTCAATGATCATGTTGAAGTAAGGCTCTTTGTTTGAGATAGCCACTCGTATGTCTTCATTGGGCTCTGAAAGATTCCTGGCCTTACTTTTGAGGTGTAAAGTTGAGAAACCGCTTTAACATAAGTAGTTTGCTGCAAATGGCACAAGCACTTTCAAAGCTGCCTTTGCTAACTGCAGGGAAGCGTTGAGTTGCGTGCACCCTAAAGTATGTAACTGCATTAAATGGAAATTCATTTTAGTTTTTCTGCTGGTTTTCATTTCAGCTGGATCTTCCTTCATTCCACCATTGTCATCTGTAGATTTTAGGTTAAAAATAAATGGATCTTGCATCCAACCAGAACCATCACCATGTAGTCGTCAATAGAGGGGCTTTATGTTTGTGCGGGAGGGCTTTACGTTCATGCAGGGGGGCTTCACATTCAAGTAAGACAAAAATTCCACGAATTCATAGTGTTTCTTATTTCAATTTGGGGGGGCTTAGAGCTTTGTTTCGGGGCTAAGCCCACCAAAGCCCCCCATGGCGATGGGACTGCATCCAACAATGTGAAACAAATTCTGACTGAAAGTATCTATGGAAGGACTGCCATATAACACCTGCAAATGCTTTTATATTTGAATGACAGTGGGTAAGAATATTTTTCCATTGGAGACTACATCAAGTTGTAGAAAATTAGCATAGTTGCCTGATCAAATGAGACAAATACAGCTTGAAAGTTTATTAGTGAAGGCAGTGATCTTTTCCCTGGCTTTGATCATGTTCATCGCCGTTCCCTGAATGGAGGTGTTAAGTCGTTGAGGTGGCTGAATATATCTACAAGGTAGCCTATGCCAAAGACATAATGAACTCATTTTCAAGGTGTTTCGCTATGCCACTACCTCTGTGTCTCAGAAATAGCTCGATTTCTTTGCGCAGCTCACAAACATGAATAAGCACTTGACCACCGGATAGCAACGGCACTTTCGTATAGTAAAGAAGAACATTGTGTTGAGCTTAAACTTTGTCACAAAAAACTCTAAACAAACCGTGATTCAAAGCTTGGCCTCTGATAAAGTTTACTGCACTCACAACAATAGACAACACATATTTAAAATTTTCAGGGCGTGTATGCCTAAAAATTTTGGTGCTTCATACCCCCAAAAGGTACAAGTACGCCCAGTTAAGAACCACTGGTCTAATGTATGGATCTGGTTGTGCTTTGTCATCTAGAACCAATTATGTGGTATATGGTGCTATTATTTAATTGCTAGTTACGATTTTGTTGTGAACAGACCATCGTGTTATGTAACAAACCAAAAACAATTGCAATGAGCAGCGCATAGAGTAACTAGCACATACCATAGATCATATTACTCCACAAGGCTCCTGACTAATCACACCGAATCAAACCTACACACAACTTTTATTTTGTTATATTTGTGTCTATAGCGAATTAGGCATGTGTGACAGGTTAAACTCCCTCGTATGTGCAGTGATCCAAGGGAGTTTAATCTGTGCGATCAAACTCACCGGTATGTTATCTGAGTTTTGCCACATTTAATGTGCCTTATGTATGAAAAAAGAACAGCTAACATTAAATTTTTGATGCTGTGCCTTATGGTCTGAAAAACAGAGCAAATAGCTTAAATGTTAATTATTCTAAGATTCCCAAAAAGCATCGTGGGCAACATGTGACCCACAGGCCATGTGTTTAAGAGCCCTGGTCTGGTCTGATCACATTTAATTATTGACTGATTTGTTACGTCTTGACTAGATCGCTTCACATTCTGCAATCAGTTCTAGTAGCTTGTTGTGATTCCACCATTGTTTGAGTATTTCATATGTTCTTTGTGTTTTGATTTAAATAATGGCAACTGGAAGAATAGTGCAGGGGTTCTCAACCTTTGTTTGAAATTGCCTACATTTATTTCAGTAACAATCATTCTCATTATCAATATTGCCCAAGGTTACGATGTAACCAACCACACACTGACCTAATGGACATGTGCATATTTTGTTGTAGGCTCCTTCATATCATCTCATATTAGAAGGACTGCTTGTCATTTGGATAATTAGACTGCTTCTTTCTAAAAGCTACAAACCAAAAGAATATCATCCTTTGACTGAAAAGGAAAAAGAAGAATTGATAACTGAATGGAAACCTGAGCCTCTTGTGCCACCCTTGGAAACTACATCTTTAGTTTCAAGCTCATATAGTGTAGTCAGTAGGTATGTTAAAGCAGTGAATGTATGGTAAAATAATTTGCTTAGGTTTATAATTACTTTTGTATTGTATGGTCATTTACTTTTTTGTACAAATCCTTTGTGTGCTAACTTCCAAAAAATTTCCTGATTTTTACAAACCAGTTTTTTCAGAAAGTCTTTGTAACAAGATCTAATCAGCATGACATTCAGGTTGTTGCAAACTAATTCATACTTGTGACTTGCATTGGTGTGAAAACCTAAATCAATACTACTATAAGAAGTGGATGGTTTCTGTTCAAAACTGTGTTTTGATAAATAGCCATGAGCAGTTTTTGTTTGTCACTCTCATAGCATTTGATAAATTAGCATACAATTAAAAGCTTTTGAGGCTGCCAACTGGGCTAGAGCTGCATTCATCTGTTTGTGATGATTCAAACTTGTACATATCTGTATTCAGGTAACTACTTTTCACATGTGAGACAAGCAAGGAATCTATCTGCAAATTTTTAATAGGAAATCGATTTCATATAACACTCCTTGAATCTTATTCAAACTAATTATTAGGAAGAGTTCCACAGCTTGGAAACTCTTGAAAAAATGTGAAACAATTGTGTTTTGCAAATTAAGGAAATTGAACATAATGTTCAAGTTGTAAAGAATAAGTAGATTAATCCAGTTTTTTTTAAGGCGTTTTAGGGACCTGATTCGGGTCCCTAGAATCAGAGGAAATTATCATCGGGTCCTTAGAATCAGAGAAAATTAAGTCCCTAGAATCAGAGAAATCGGGTCCCTACAGATCCATACCGCGGGTACCTAACATTTTCCTTTAAAAAAAACCTTATTAATCCATAAAAAATAGGCCGAAGCCTTGAGAAGGTGGGGGCAAGGTTGAATTGTATTTGTTGTAGTAATAACTATGCTCATATCTACTGCAAAAAGTGCATGGTGAAAAAGTTACCAGTGCTGCAATGAAACTGATGGATTCAACATCATCCTCTTCCCTCTAATCAAACCATTTGTGCTTTAGCTTACTTTTTAAAAAGCCTGCACAGGTTTTTTAACACTTTGAGAGCCAGTGTACGATATATATTCATACTTCGATTTCGGCATAACAAACAGCAGTTTTCGGTTGCCTTACCAACGCCCTAGCTCCTCCGCCGATTGCACTAGAGAGCTGTTCAAGGGCTCAAACGGATCGGCCAGTCTAGTAGATTTCACCTACAAAAAACTTTTTGGTTGGGGTTGTGGATTTTTTGTGACTGACGTCATAAGTGAAGTAGTTTTGGGGTCATTTTGGCTCATGTTGCCTGGCCTAGAGCCCAATCGCTAGGCCAAAGTGTTTCACTGAAGTTTTCATTGGAAACTAGGCTCGAGTCCGAGTCTTTTGTGCCTTTGATCGACTTTCTAGCGTTTCTGGTTCAAA
>Ga0210059_1007633_pt1 | contig 17147 bp, 17 predicted proteins | sample Ectturendosymbi2_FD_188042 | JGI IMG/M metagenome (GOLD analysis project Ga0210059, IMG submission 188042) | Ecteinascidia turbinata endosymbiont from Florida, USA - Sample 2 (SPAdes) (version 2) | ecosystem: Host-associated > Tunicates > Ascidians > Unclassified | place: Key West, Florida...
CGGAACATTGCTGGTAAAGTGACGAGTGATCATCTGGCAATCGGTTCGATGCCATGCAACGGATAGTGGATCGTCTGTGATTGTCCAATTATCTACTGATTGGGCACAATCAAAGCATTTTACTCGATCTTTGTATCCTGTGTAAAAAAAGGGGTTAATCGGTCCGTGTGACGGGAATTTTTGAAAAGTGGTGATGCGGTACAGTTCCATTCGAGTATCTCCAGGTGTTATATATGTGCTGTATTGTCCTCGGGGATCTCGGACTGTGCTGATGATTCTTCCGTCAGTAACAATGTCGTTGTTGTTCATCTTGTATGCAAATATCACGTTTTTCATAGAAAGAATAGCTGTTATGCTGCAGCATAAAATGGTTTGGGTGAGGCGAGAGTGAACGAGGCGAACGAAAGGTTACGTAATTATGCGTAATTCATGCAAATGTTGTGCGGAATGTAACGTCATTAGAATACAATTATGAAATGACATGGGTGATAAGGGGTGTGATCAGTTGTAGGTTTCCAATGTATTCATTTTTGTTTATTATGATTGATTTTTTGCTGGCTGCTCGGGTTAGTCGTAGCTTGATGCCATTTTTGGTGTAAGGTCTCTCTTCGAGAAAAATATTTTGATATTTATGGGCAGGTCGAAAGTAAAAATATGCACGGTGAATGACTTCGATATGGAGACCATAGATATATACATATTTAGCATAATCTGTTGAATGAGTAACAGTGTGTATTTTCTGTCCGTATTTGTTATGCCAGACGGAAGTTGTATCGAATCTTTGAGGTGCTCTAATTGTGAGACATTGTTCTTGAGCATTCCATCTGAGATGTCGTCGATCGGAAATTCTGAAAGTGATGCTAGCTGGAGAGTTTGGTATTTCATAGACTGCATCACTGTTGAATGGTAAATTTCTTTGCATGAGGAGACGGTAAGCAGGTCTTCGATCTTGCGTGGCATAAAGTTGTTTGGCGCGCTCTAAGTGCGTGTGTAGGCTGTCTAGTTTTTTATTCAAAGCTTTCAATGTGTGTTGTTGCTCTTTTCTTCGGTCATTCTTTTCAAATGCATGTTGTGTCTCATGAGAAGTTCCCGTGATGATTTGTTGCTTTTGTGCTTCGTTTTTTGATTGTGGGTTGTCGTGTTCTTTGGTTGTGGAAAGTTCTTCATCTTTACTTTGCATGTCATCGTCGAAAGGTTCAATGCTCAGTTCAAGTAATTCAGTATCAGAGATGCTGGAAGTCATTATGATTAAATCCTATGTGCTGGAAAGAAATTTATTTAGGTTATGTTTGATTTCGCGATATTAATTCGACGATGCGAAAACGTTGGAACAAATGTTTGTATAAGAAAAGCGACTTGTTTGCATTTGATTGGTAAGCGGGGTCTGTTGTGAGTGTTCATGCAAAGTTAGTTTTCCCAGTATTCGACCACAAGTGATGTTTGATGTTTCTGGAAAGTTAATGTAGAGAATTGCTCCATCAAGTGTCCATAGTAGTTTGTCAACTGAAACATTGATTCGGGGGTGAAACTTGAGGATCATGCGTCTGTTGGGTCGTTGTATTCCTTGTAAATGTATTCCGATGGGTCCTTTGGTCTGTTCCGTCAAGGATATGGGCGAACGTATTAGTATTCCGTCATTGAGTTCAGATAAATAGGAAGCTTTTGGAATTTTTAATTTAAATTCAGGCATTTTGCAGTTTTATGCGTGTGTTGATGTTGTAGGAGATAAGATCTATCGAAGAGATAGTTTCGTTGTTATTAATCAGCATTGTACGTTATGTCATGAAGGGTGTGTTATTAGTGAAAAAATGTCAGATTGCCATTAGTAGGTATTTCTGCCGTTTGTTGCAATGGGATGCATTTGAGAGTTCCAATTCGCTGGTTGGCAATCAGCGGTTTTCCTTTTGTGGCTAATAAATGAATTGTAGCGCCGTCGGACGACCATTGGATGCGGCTGGCCAATAAATTTTCCGCTGGTGTGAACACAATTGTTTTTGGGGTGTCCGGTTTTTGTAATCCTGGGAGGTGTAGTCCAATATGTCCCTTATAATTTTTGGCCGTGGTTATGGGCGAGATAATATGAATTGCGTCATCTTGTTCCGTGATATAGGATGGCTTGGACGGATGGAGGGTGAAGTTTGACATTATGCGCTGTTATGTTAAATTAAGGTGATATAGCTGTGACATAATTTAAGAAGGTAAAACAGTCATAATAGATGAGACGGTAGTTCGACAAAGCGGGCATTCTTTTCCGTTTTTTTTAAGACAATCAGCACATGCGATGTAATGAGTACAGGGTAATATTATTGCATTGCGGGGTTTATCCATGCATATGACACAGTTAATTTGTTGATGGAGTGCGTGAAATTGATCATCGCTGTCTATTGTGACTGCTTTAGTCTGTTGTATTGAATAATATTGTAGAATTGGCATGAAACGGTCGTGTTGTGATTGTAAGAAGGAAAGAAGTTCAAAGGTCGATTTGGCTGTGAGCATTTGTTGTACTGTTAAAGTTATGAGGTCGAAGTCAAGAGTGCGTATTTTGTTTTGTAAGTATCGAAAGTACATGGTTGATTGCGTCTGGTGCGGTGGATTTTGGTTAAAAACAGATTTCACGAATTGTTTAGATTTTGCTCGTATAATGTGAGGGCAAAAGGGGAAATGTTTGGCATGTGTTATTCAAGGATCGTCGGTTGATTGTAGAGTTTGTATGGTGCCATGACATGATGGACATTTGTAATAGTCGTCTTGTGGATTTTTAATATGAATGAAACCTGCGGTTTTAGCGTTCGTCGAAAAGTTATCGTCGTTTAATCGTAAAGTTGTAATCTGGGGTTGAGGAGAAAGTATGGGTTTATTTACTGGATCGCTATCATATAATTGTAGGCAGTGCGGCGATGCTATGAAGTGAATAACAAAAATAGACACATTGGATGGGAATCGTGTCAATATTAGGCCACATGAAAAACATTGAATGTCTAGACTAGTGTGCGATAATGAGAAGAAGCCTTCATTGGCGAAGTCATGAATGTCAAACAGTGTTCGATCCCAATTGGCATGGTATGTTCGGGTACGATGTGATTCGTCTGTCATATCGAATTTTGTTACGTCATTTACTGGATGTGTGTATGGGTATTCCAATTGCATGTAAGAGGTTGTTTGACTAATGCATTGCGCAGCATTATTATGGTACTTGGAGACATTCTGTTTTTGTAAAAGTTGTTGCCTAATAATTGGGATGTTCATCTCTTTTTATTGTATTGGTTATCTGTAATGTAACGTTAGTGCGCAATTATTCGACTAGCTTTTAAAACAGTGATCGAAATGACATGTAGTATCAGGCTTGTAATTTGTAAAAGGCATTCTAAAAGAGTAAATCCTAGGGTGACGCTTAGAAGGTATTTTTGTTGATGTGCTGTTTGGGCTTCTAATCTAGTTAGAATGTTATCAGATACATTGTAGATATTCATGAATAAACTGTTGCTATGAGATTGTGAAGGAGGATTGGTTTGTGCAAGTGAGATTGCAAAGAGTGTTGTTAAGTTTACTATTATGAATAATTTATTCATTGTGCTACTTTATTACTTTATACTTTTTCTGAAAAAACAAAAATATATTGTTAAAACGGTTTATATGCAAGGCTAGATTTAGTTTTTAATAATATATCATGTCAGGATGTCTTTTAACATGGATAGGGCGGGCTCGTCTAGATCGTAATTGTGGTGTAGGAGTTTCTATTTGTATGTCAGTAGTGTGTTTCGGTGGTGGAAAAGATTGTTTCTGGGGATTGGAATCGGTGTGTATGTTAGGGGAAACTTGTGGATCTGCTATGATTTGTTGCGGTTGTGTAGATAATTCATTTGAGGAGCTTTCGACAAGTTTAGGTATTGGAGGTTGTTCAAAAGGTTGAGGTGGAAGCCGTTGTAACTTGTCCTCTTGTAGTTTGTATGCTTCTGTGGGAGTTGTGCATTGTTGTGGTGTTGGTGCGTCTTCGGGCGGTGCTTCCTGTGGTATCGTTTCTTCAAGACCAGGATTCTGCAAAAGTATATTTATGCAGGTGATGATTTATGTGCACGTTACTGAAAGTATGAAAATTCTTCTAGTCATTCCGTCGCTTCCGAATCCTTAGCGAGGGTGAGTCAGAGTCGGAATGTGAGAGCTGTGTGTACTCATCATCAGTCATGTTTTAAGTCGTTAATTGCCAGTTGGTTATGATGACTGGCGTGTAGATCTTATTGAGACCGGGTGTCTCCGACTAGAATGTGATGGCGCACGGACGGGGGGTCTTGATTATGGCAAAAGAAAAATGACAGTTTCATCGGAAAGGAAGAGAAGAGTAGAAGTAGAAAAGATTTGGAAAGAGTTGGATAGAGAGTGGTGAGCATGTCAGAGTTCATTTGCACTTTCAGTATAAATCTTCAAAAAATGAGTACATCTTTATCTTCTTATGGTACGGGTGACTTACTTGTGATTGGACTTGTGAGTCATCTTGCGGTGTGAAGTGTAAGGGGTGCAGATGGAGGTAAGAAATTCTTTTCAAGTTTCCGTCTATATCCAATAACATTGATCGATCGTATCGGTCAATGATTCGGAAAGGTCCTTTGTAGAGTGGTGCGAGTTTGTGTTTTCTCTGGAGAATTCTTATATAAGCGTGTGTGGCTGTTTTCCAATCTGGTGAGATGTATTCTTTTCTTTGCGTCGGTTGTCGTTTATGAATGATGAAACGTTGTGTGTCTGGATCTACCCAGTTGGGTATGCCAGGTGTGGTTAGTGAAAAGCCGTATGCACGAAATGCTGGTGTGGATTGTAAATCGTGATCGTAATGAGTGTTTACTGCAAGGACAACTTGTGCCAGGAAGAAAGGCCATAGTGTTGGCTGTTGATATGATTTGAGTATGGATTTCATGGTGCGGTGAGCACGTTCTACTTTTCCATTACATGCTGGGTTTGCTACTAACGTGAAGCGATGTTCGATTCCTAAATTTCTTATGTGAGTTGTCCATTCTTGTGATCTAAAAACGCTTCCATTATCGCTCAGAAGCAATAATGGGTATCCGTGTGTCGAAATCCAGTGATTTTGTAGTGCTAACCATGTGTATAAGAAATTAGGTCGTGGAAGGGGTATGGCCATAAATAAAGACGTTTTCCTATCAATAATTGTGAGACATTCTGTCATTTGTGGAAAGAGAATATTTGGGCCCATATAGAAATGATCCAAGTGTAGGGTTTGGAAAGGTTCTTCATACACTTGGTAAGAGGATGATGGGTTTAAGGTTGGATGTCGTTTCGGTTTGCATCGTAAACGGGCAGGACATTTTCGTATGATGTCACGTATGAGTTTACGCATTTTTGGGAAATGGAATAAGCGTCTCAAACAGTAATATGTTTGTTTCCATGAAAGATGGTGGAAGTTGTGGTTAGCAAGAGTTAAGGTGGTTAGGAAAGTGTCTTGTGGAATCTAGATGAAATATCGTCCTTTTGGATTCATCCAGTAGAAGAGATTGTCTTTCTGGACGATTTGATTGTGTAGTGGCTTATTCGCGAGTTGCGTTTTTTGTGCTAGAAAAAGTTTTTGTTGAAATTCGTCAGTAAAGACTGGTTTCAGCTTTTCTGTGAATTGGGTTAAGAGTTTGGAGAATTGTGAATCTTGCATTAGTGCAAGGTTTATTTGTGGTACATCTGGGTCTTGTTTTAATAATATTCGACTCAAAAAATCTGCTGTTTCATTGTGAATGCCAGAAATGTGTTGTACGTCCATTTCATACTGTGATAAAAATTGTAAACGTCTGCGTCTGAATTTGTTCAGTGTGTGTTTAGCCTTTAGGAGTGTGAGCAGTGGTTTATGATCGGTATATACTGTGAATGCATTGCAGTCAAGCAGAAAATGGAAAAAAAGAATTGATTGTTCGATAGCCAGAAGTTCGATGTCCAGGGCGGCATACGTACGCTGTGCAGTTGTAAGGGGTTTGCTGAAAAATCCTAATGGTAATACTTTATGATTTTTATCTGTTTGAAAGAGCATGGATCCAATAGCTTTTAGACTAGCATCTGTAGCTAGGAATAAGGGTAACTTTGGGTTGTACATGTGATTTGCAACTGCAGTTATTATCAAGTTGCGTATTTTTGCTAAATCGGTTATTAGAGGTGTTGTCCACTGTATGTTGATTTTTTTGCTGTATTTTTTTGGGACTGTTGAACCGATTTTGTTCAACGAATCTTGAAAATGTGCAATTTTTGGAAGATAGTTTCGTACAAAGTTGCTGACTCCGAGAAATCGTCGTAAGTCTCGTACCGTTTTTGGTACAGGCATGCATTTGAAAGTATCAACATATTTGTGAGATCTTTGAATTGTTTTATTGGAAAGGTAGTGTCCAAGGAATGTGGTGCTATCCATGCCGAGTTGGCATTTGTCTAAATTAACTGTGAGGTGAAAGCGACTTAGAGTATACACGAGGTAGCACAGGCCTCGTTTATGTTCTTCTTCGCTGTCCGAGATGAGGAGTATATCGTCAATGTAGCACATGTATGGTTGGAGGATTGGTGGGAGTTTATGTTGTTTGCGATCCTCATTATAATAGTGTGTTGCCAGGGCAACGACAAAAGTCAAATTAATCGTAAATTGGCCGGGGGTGCAGCAAGTCCCCATCGGCGCAACTCGCCAGGAGTACGTTCCTAGGGGGCTGACAAAGCCGAGGAGCGGGATTGTGTTCTCTTCTACTTCCATGTGATGGAAAGCTTTACTTATGTCTAATTTGCTATATATGTGTCCGTTTGCTGCAAAGTTTCTCAGGGCGTCAATGCGGGGCAATGTTGAGTCAAATCTTTCAGTGTCTTTGTTTAGTGTGCGATAGTCTATGATGCAGCGGTATGGCTTAGTGGGATCTGCTTTCGGAATCATAAAAGCAGCACTGATATATTGACAAGGTACTGAAATTATTAAGTTATCTTCAAGTGCTTTTTTCAGAAATTTTAACATTTCGTCTGTTCGTTTTTTATCCATTTGATAGGTCGCGCTGATGAACGGTTTAGCATCCGGTTTTAATTTTACAAAAAATTTGTGGGGTAGTCTACTTGTTTCACTGAGGTTTTCATGTTCCATTGCAAGTCGTGGGAATAAATTCCAAAGTGCTTTGAACCATTCTTGGTTTATTAGTGGTTTTGGGGGCTGTTGTTTTTCAATTGCAGGAGTTGGTATTTCGGAGTATAACTGCGACGCCTGTTCATAGGTTAGAAGTTGTTTTATAGCTGTTGCGGGCTGATCTGATTTTTTTCCTATTCTCTGTATTTGCGCTGTACAACAGCGCATCGGAGTCGGAGGTGTGAGTGAATGAGGAGAGGTCGTTCCTGTTGGCAAGATTGACGTAGAGTGTTCTTTGTTACTGCATTCAAGGAGATTAGATAGAAAGTGTTTGCGTATGTCGTGGATGCCTATAATGTTGTAATTTAACGTATGCGCAGGCATCACGTGGAATTGGAGTTTTGGAGATCGTTGTTTCGTGTGTATAGGGATTTCTACTTTCCCGAGTGAAAATGTAGTCGGACTTTGTTTGTTGAAGCCTGTTATTTTTATGACAGACTTTTTGTCAATCGTTTGTTTTTCATCGTTTGTGAGATGCTGTATCGAAATTAGATTGCAATTGGCGCCTGAATCCAATAGAAACGAGCGTGGCCGGTGTGAATCTTTTAAAAAGATGAATCCCTGTGGGTCGTTGTCTAGATCTATTTCTGTGTTAATTATGTAGGTGGGGATGACGGCGATTGGGTCATTTCTAAAAAATGTTGTTCAGGTAAGGAGTCCGTCGTGGAGTCTGGGGTTATGTCGAAGTGCATGGCAAATGCTCGTTCTGCCATTGCTCTGTCGTATGGAAAGGGTGGTCGTTTAACTTCAGTGTTCCAACGTTGGGGTGCAGAAAGGTTTGGTTCGAAGTTTTCTTCAGCATGTTGCGCAGGTCGACTATAATTGTAATTTTCGGGATTTCGTGCTTTGTTTGTTTGTTGCTGATATGATCTGGGGCGTGTAGGGTTGTGTGGAGAAGATTGGTTAGTATTGTTCGGATCACGCAGGTTAGGGTTAAACCTGTTGTTTGGTTGGCGATTGAATCGTTGTTGATTGTAGTTGTTGGTGTAGGTTTGTTGTCGATCATAGTTGTTATAATTTCGTCTTTGTCTGTTATCGTTAGGTCGAGATGCTCTGTTTCTGTCAAAGTAATTGCTATTTTGCCTTGGTTGGAAAGATCCGCGCCATTGATTGGATCGTGGCGTGAATTGTTGTCGCTGGGGGTTATTTCGCGGTGGAAATCGATTTTGTCGATTTGGTGGGGGCTGTTGTGGCTTAGATCTGCAAAATTTGGCGACATGTCCAATTTTCCCACATCGAAAGCATGCTCGTGTTTCTGGCTTTTTTTGTGGTCGTTGTTGATCTTGGGTGGATTGTAGTTGGTGTATTTTGCCTATTTGTTTGTGTATTGATTTTATTTCATGCATGAGAGATTCGCGCATATTAGGTTGTGGCAGTTGTGCAGGTGGTGTGGTGTGTGGTATTTCGTCGGTTTCTTTGAAGGGTGTCGGTTGAGTTGTGGTGTTTAGAATGATAGGTTCGCTGGGGGGTTAGGATACTTTGTGTTTGTCGTCGGTACTGCAATCTTTTTCCAGATGAAGCGAAGTCTCTCGGGTAAATCTGGAATAGTTGTATTGGCTACTAGATGATAATATGGTTGAAGTTTGTATTTTAAGGCATCTTGTAGTGTTTCGCTAAAAATTTCGTTGTTATTAATTTCATTTAAACTCATATGAACCTGAGCTATTGCGTTTTGTAAGTCAATCGCCGGATTGTTGGACCAATCAAATTTTTGTTTTTCTATCGCTTTTCTGAGATTGGTGTTTTGTTCCTGTCGAGATAGAGAATATGATTGAAATAACCAGTTAAAAAATCCATTTAATGGGTCGTGAAGAGGGTCTTGGATTGCTTGTAAGAGCTGTGCTGCAGCAGCTTGTTTGGCTGCTGGATGTTTCATAAGGTGTTGCGTTAATGCTTTTAATTTCAATTTTGAATCTATGTATGGGAATTCTTCTAAGGTGGCTTGTGTTAATCTTGCCCATTATATTTCGTCTCCAGGTTCGAGGGGATTTAATAACATTTTTGGAATAAATCGTGTTTGATTTACTTCTGGATAAAATATTGGGGCATGATTGGTTCGGGGTGTTTGAACGAGGTTTGGGGGGTGAAGACTCGGTTGTGGTTGGTTTGGAGGGGTGTGCAATGGTCCTTTATCTGGATGGGTAGGTGAACTAAAGCCTGCACTTTGTGCTGGATGATTTGCTTGGAGTAAAGTTCGAAGATTGTCGAGATGATGAAGTTTGATTTGGTAATGTTTGATTAATGTTTGGTCTGTGTTTGGTTGAAGCTTTTGGAGGATAGTGTTTACTTTTTCAATGCAGTTCTGTAAGCACGATAATTGTTTTTCAGTAGTGTGTAGTTCCGGAGAGACAAAGAGATGTAAATATCGGTAACTGTTTTGCGGAGCTTTTGTGTTTGTTGCATTTTGTTCTAAGGTGTCTTCATTGAAACATTTCTGAATGTCATGTAATAGTTTGTGTAATTTTGTGAATTTTTGTAACGTCTCTGTGCGCGTGAGTGATGTCGCCGTTGGTTGCTGGAGATAGTCGCAGATTAGGTCATCTTGAAGTTTGTTGAGTTGGAATTCCCAATGGATGTGTGGTTCGTGCGTGTTTATTTGTAGTTCATTTAAGGCGTTGATGATGAGATTTAATGGTGTATATGCGTATTCCAGGAAAGGGGTTTTATGTATTGGTTTCTGTGATTCTGGAGTATCATGTGTGGTTGATCCCGTCGTGAATAACGAATAATCCGGCGTGAATGGTGTTGGTGCGCGTGACGTATTTCGTGATTGTGACGCCGAAGAAAGTGTAGTTTTTGTCAGGTTTCTATAAGATGTCTTTAGTGTGTTGTCGTCAAGGTAAAAGGAAGGTAGCCTGTCTTGAAGTTGGTTGAGTAGCTGGATTTTTTCAAGAAGTTGCGCGATTTTGGTTGGAAGGGGAGTGTTTAGCTTCTGGTAATATTCGATAAGTTGTGTTTGTGCGGTCACTTCGTTTTTGAGGGCTAGTTCATTTCGTGGTAACGGTTCGTCTAGTGAGAAGTCCGGTATTGCCAGACTTTGTAGCGTTTTGCATAAGGTGGAAGGTGCAAAGGGATCAATAGTTTGTATTTCTGTGTGATTTGCTTGTAGTTCTGGATATAAGTTAGCAGAGGGTGCACTGGGTGTTTCTGTATAAGGAGGTAAAGGATCCAGTTCTTGATTTACTGTTTGTACTATTTTTAGAGGTGATAAAGTGGGATCTTCGCGTTGTTGTTTTATATATTGGTTGGTTAGCTTTTGACGTTTCTTTTCTGTGTGTTTGAAATGTTTAATATGTGAGACTAGATCGTTAGTGCCTACAGCTGCTTTGTGTTGATTTTGTTGAATGTCGTCTGCTAATTTCTTTATCTGCTTTGCCGATTGGTTTTGTTCGATAACGACTTTTTGGATGTCATGTGCTGTAGTTGGTTCATCGTGTTCTTTGCTTTTAAAAATGCGTTTTAGCAATTTCTTTTCAGATGTCTTTTCAGTCATGTTGTTCTAATAGTAATCGTTATTTGTCCAAAAATTATATTTATGTCTAGTTATGGAAGTGGAGGCAAGTATGTCTGAAACAGAAAAATATGAGCATCATAATAGGAACAAGGTTGATGTTGTTTTGTTCATTTACATGATGCGGTTAGTGTTTCAGAAACATGGCGAAGGTATGAAGACAAAGCTATGTGTACAGAGTTGTATAGAAAATGCGAATGGTTTATAAAATGCGTAAAGGATTCCATTATTTTAGTGAATAAAGTATTTATCGTCTGATAGGGTAAAGATGTATATGAATGTGTGTTTGTTATTTGTTCTGTAGAAATCTCGTTTAGAGTTGTTAGAGTTTGTTTTACTCTAGTACTGATGAGGGTGACTTTGGATGTAATTAGAATGGATTTGAGGTTCGGTAAATTGTGAACTGTTGACCTTTTATGACTGTTCGAAATTTGTTGGGTGTTTCTTCGTTCTGGTTGGTAGTTAATTGTTGGAGTGACGGGAAAGGTTCTTAATTGTGATGGTAGGATTCTCATGATTGGTTTACTTTGAAGAAACCCATTATGGAATTTATGTGAATAGATAACGTTGGATTGCAAGTCGGTTCTGTTTTGTATTGCTTGCAAAACGATGGTCATGTATTTAAAAGAGTACATTTGTTCTGCGTAATCTTGCATTTGTTCGAACCATTCGTTCAGGTGATAGTAATTGTCTTTGAATTCATCTATTTTATAGTTTGCTAAATACGCGGCGGTAGACATTTTTAGTGTGTTTCGATCAAGTTCGCGTTCATTGTTTGTATAATATAAAAGTTCTGATTGATGGATCAGACTGTCGTCATGTAGTAGAAGACTTTCGGTGATTATTGTTTCTAATTTCTTATATTGGGGATATGCTTGTTGCCATAATTGTGTAAACATGCAGGTCGTTTGTTGTAGGCGTTTGTGGAGGTGAGATATCTCATATTGGAATGTCTGTAGTGGTCCGGAGAATTCTATAGGCATATTTGTTTCATATGTATAAATCGTGTTGTTTAAGGAAGGATTAAGATGTTGAAGATTTGAAAAATTTATTCTCTGTCGTTCAGATAGTTTAGTGAAGTTTAAAATATGTGAAGTGCATTTTTCACTAACAGAGGGTGGCCACCAGGACGGTACGTGTTTATGAAATAATTTCATGTGATTTTCAATTGTACCACATTGTGGTAGACAATAAAATCGTGTGGGAATTAATCCCTGTATGTTTTTTGTTGGTAGTGGCCATGAGGGGGTAGGTAATATTTGTTGCCGGACCGTTTGATGTAGTTTCTTGTGTTTGCATTGAGCAATGCATCCTCCCCTGATATAATGGTGTTTGTTTTGAAATGCGTAGGAATAAGTTGTAGCTCGTGTTTTTATCGACGGTGGTGCGAAAAGATTTTTGTGGTACGTTAAAAGACTTGTCGTGTATGGTAAGATCCACCAAATTTTAGGCAGATTTGTACGTTGTTGTGAGACTCGGATCATTAATTTGAAAGCGGTTTGGTTTAAGTATGGCCATTGAAATGTGAGTGTTTGCTCATGTGTGGTTGAATTGAAATATTCTAAGGTTTGTTGTATGGTATTACGTATCCTTGAGGTCGGGAAGTGTACTGCGTATTCGGTCCAGGTTAATTTTTGTATTTGTATGATTTTTTCTAGGATGCAAGGAGTTGTATAAAGTATACGAGTTTCTCCTTGGGGTTGGATGACTTCTTGTATTGATGGTAATTCATGTAGTCCTATTGTGCAATTTATAGCATTTGTGGGGAGTGTCAGATCTGTATATTTGGAGAGCTTGAATGTTATATGTGCATATTTTTCGTAAAAATAGGATAGAATTTTTGACATGAATAAAAATGTTTCATGTAGCGAGTCGTGGGATATGGTGATTGTGTTTCTAGGTGAATTTGTTTGTGCTATAGTAACCGGAGTTTGTGACGGCATTTTTAAGTGTAACATTTGGAAATCTATATTTGGAAAGGAACTGTCAGTAATTGAAGTCCACTGTAAGGGAGACCAATGAAAAGTGTTGTATGTGAAACTGCTGCAAGACGGATTAACATTCGTGGGTGGGTATGCAGTTGGATTTGCCTTATTTCCTGAGTAAGGGACCCAAGAGTGAGTCAGTTGGTGATGGAAGTTTCGTAAATCAGATGGAATATAAGCAAGTGGTGGTAGTTTTTCGATGCGATTGTAATGTAAATTTTCTGAAATGTTGTGTGCGGTAAGCCCAGTTGTGCTGAGTGTTTTTATCAGTGACGATAGGTTTGAGGCATATTTTCGCTGGCTGGCGTATGTAGATAGGATCAGCATGAAGTGTAGTAGATGTGTAAAGATGTGCATCCTATCGGTTTATACACTAGTAAGGTTGTATAGTTGTCTGTACAAAAGAATAAGCGTTGCGAAGCATTATTATGTGGGATCACCGTTAGGTGTCGCACTTGATACGTTTGTGAAAAAGGTTTGTTAGAAAGCGTCTAGTAGCGATGTATTTATTGTTTATAATATGTAATAATTTGTAAAATTGGCGTTTGATGAAGGAGAAAGTGAATTCTGTTCTGAAAAAGTCCTGGCGTATGTCGGATGTATTGGACCATTGCCATGGTAGAATCATGTATGTCTGATTATGAATGTGGTATGTATGTGTGTTTAGTTTTGTTTCTGGCTGGCGTAAGGGTGATTTTTGAGTGCTAGGGTTGATGAATTTGGGTAAGGTTCGCCTGAGAATCGGAGTGATCGGATTCGGGGAGCTGTGGTTTATAGGTTGTATGTTGAGGGTTGAGAAGGGAATTTGAAATCGCTGAGGTATCGCTCGTTCGGTGTCAAATTTGAGTGGGTAACTTTTGACGAAATCACTTTTGATGATGTGCTGATATAGAACGTAAGGTTGCAGGTGTCTGGAATGGGGTAACAGATGAATCGCTTTATGTTGTAAAGTCATAGCATACATTTCACGGAATCGTTGGTGTATGGCAGGTATGATTGCACTTAAATAATTGCTTTCGTGTAAAAGTTGTGCGTAAGCACGTTGTTTATTTAAGCGAGCATCTGAGATGCGTGCATCTACCCATTTTCTTTGGTAAGTGAACGTCATGTAAAGGCGTTTTTCTGCTTCCAGCCTAATTTGTTCGTTGTGTTCAAAAGAATATGTTAACAAGTTATTTTCCAGGTTTAGGATATGAGGATGCACATTTCGCCAAAGCAAGTGGAAGAGTTGGGCTTTGTCGTCGATGTGACGTTGTAAATTGGCCTGTGTTATGTTATTGGTTTGTTGGTCGTGTTGAATATGAGGTGACTGTTCCTATGAGTATATGTCGGGAAGCAACTGTGTTTCTTGATCTAAAATTGTTTGATGGTAGTTAGAACGGTCTTGTTGTATAGTGTGGAAGGTTTCTGTATAATTTTGGCAGTTTGAGATCTGTGCGATGTGTGGTGATCTCTCAATGATTGTTAGAACTTTTGGGAGTAACGTTTCTAAATTTCCTAAGTGTGGTTTGAAATATACATTCGGTGGATGTTTTATGTTAATTTGCTGTGTTGGTATGGGCCATGAGGTGATAACGGGTGTATTTTCACGGATATTTTGTCGGAAATAGTTCACTCCTGGTTTTTTTACATAGAAATCTTCGGCAAAATAATGTCGTGAATTTCGTGCATAGGAATAAGTTGTTTGAATTGTTTGAAAATATTTTGGCAAGAAAAAGTTTTTGTGGAAGCCAAGGAGGCTATCTGATTGTTCATGAATCCACCACGTTCGTGGTATATAACTAAGTTTTTCTCCTATTTCTATTTCAAGATTATAACCTGTATCGGTGGGGTTTGACCATTGAAAATCCAATACATAATTGTGTCCTATTTGTTCAACGTATTGTTGAACGTTCCTTACTTCTGGGACTTCGTTAGTGATCTTATTTTTTGGAAATGTTACTATGTAATGTGTAGAGTCTATTATGAACATTCTGATTAATTTTTCTTTGTCGCACGGAGTGTTTATTTCGTGCTGTGTAGTTGTAGTTGTTTCAAGTACTTTTTTGATGAGGGGGAATTTTTTTGCTGAAAAATAGCAATTTCCTCTGAATTCTCTGTCAGATTTTCTCGTTCTAGAAAAGAGTTTGAATTTTACGAAGGTGAAATGTTCATAGAAATAAGCGATTATTCTTGAAATTAACGCAATGGCATCACTGGAATTGAAATAATGTAGATCGTGCGGTTCTTCGAATTCATTTTCCGTGTAAATTATGTAAAGTGGTTTTTTATAAGTTGTAGGTAAATCATCTCGAAATGATATTTGCGAGCTTCGTAATTATGAGTTATCGTTGTCCATGTATTGGGTGTCCATGAGATTTTTTGAAAATAATGTGAATGATGTTTAGGGCTGAATGGTGGTCTTTTTCCTAATGTGTTATCTGTAATGAGCGACGTGTATTTGTCCCATTTATTTTTTGTTTGTTCCTGAAAGTTCTGAGTGTCACAAATTAACGTATTGAGGGGTTGAAAAGGTAGTGTGGAATCCTGGAAACGGTTCGTGGTCACGTATTGTAAATTTGGTGTAGAGAAACGAATTCGTTTATCAAGCTGGTATAAGTTGGTTGAAAATTCTCGTGCATAAATTTGTGACAATAATAAAGCAAGTATGGAGCCTTGTGTCGTTGCAAACATGATTATGATTAAATGGAAACACAAAGTGTTTGTATCTGAAAACAAAGCGTTATGGTTTAGTTAAGGTAACGGAAGCGTTTGATTATTGATAGTATGTAAAGATAACTGTGCATAAAACGGTTGATCCGATCGTATTTTAGATCCTGCGAAAAAAAGGTTATAAGCTCCGTAGGCAAGTGCTGTGCCTGCGGCGATCGCGCCTCCAAATAAGGCTGCGAGTTTAGCAGGGTTCCAGTATGTGTTTTGGTCTGGGTCTATAGCCGGATGGTGAAACGATATTCGTAGTCTTTGTCTCCTAGGATGAGGAGACGGTTCCAGGAGTAAATTTTATCCTGTACGAGCTTGTGTTCGTAAATGACGTCTTTCTTGAAGTCTCTGAAGTTACTGATGGTCTTTAAGAATCTTCGTGTTTTCCAAATAAGTAATGCTTTTTGTAAGAGATTTTGTCGTATGAAATGAATTTTCCATAGGTTTTTAGCATAAAGTTTAATCAATTGCTGACTAGTGAAGAGTTCATTTGCCGCAATTTGTTGGTTGGCTTGTGTGTTTTGTATGTTTAAGTGTTTGTTTTGTTTGTATAGTTTTTCCTGTGTATAGTAATGTAAGTTGAATGTGGCAAATTGATTGTTTATCTGTGCATGGTGTAATTTAGTTTGATATTCGTTATATGCTGGTGTAAAGTTTTTATATAAATTGAAAATTTGTTCAAGGGAAGGACTTCTCTCCAGTAATAAGGTTTCATTAGGATGTGTATAATTATCGAGGTCTGCTGACCATGAGAACCAAGTGTGGTTGGTCATTGTGAGATTGATGAGTTTGTCATCTAGTTGTTGATATGATTCTACTGGTCGATCAGGATCAGGTAAATTTCTGCAAAATTCTCTGGGGTTTGGGGGTGGTAGAATGTTTAGTAGTTCTATTTCATGTTCTCCGAAAGGGTACAAATTTTTGTGAAGATCAGTGAATGAACAGTGGCTATGTTGAAAGTAGCTGTAACGGTGATTAGTTTGAAAATTTGGGGTGATTTGCACAGGGTAAGTGTTGGAGGTCGAGGGACGTGTGAAATTGGAGTTATAAAGAAACTCAAGGTTGTTTTGATATGTTATAGTGGTGTGACGTGGACGGAGTGCAGGTAGCGCAAATAAGAATTTATGATCTAGTAAATGTGAGTTTGCTGAAGGTAGTATGCGTATTAAATTTTGTGGTTTTTGGCGTGCTGGTCCTGTGACAATTTTTAAATCAAACCAGGGTACAGGATACGTAGGTCCGCGAGTGGATTCTCGTTTGTAGTACAGTCGATCGTTGTTAGCATTGCGAGGAGCGATCGGAGTTAGTTTTCCTCCAGGAAATTTTACATGAAAAGTGTTGAAAGCTGTTTTACTGATTGATGTGATTGACATAGGATCACACTCTGGAATGGTATTGGCGTCAAGGTTATCAATGGTGTTTCTATATTGCACTTGTGTTATGTTGGGTAAATCTGTTAGCTTCACATAGCATGGTTGTGTTCTCAATGTAGAGTCGGGCACGGTGGGTATGGTTCTGAGAAAATATTGTATAGACGTGTGGCGTTCGTAGAAAGAGGTTACTGCATAAAAAATGAATAAGAACACGTCAGCGTCTCTCGGGAAAATTAATTGTGTGTTTGTACTGCGGTCCTCGTTTGGTATATTTTTGACTTGGTTTAGAGTTCCATAATCTAAAAAGAAATGAAGGGTTGAATGAGGAGACTCATATTGCTGCGAAAGTATTGAGGGTCCTTGCAAGTCACGATTTTGTTGAAAAAAACTAAAGCATCGTTCTTCTGGTGACTGGTATGAGGGTTTTAATAAAAATGTGG
>Ga0210059_1007634_pt1 | contig 17146 bp, 15 predicted proteins | sample Ectturendosymbi2_FD_188042 | JGI IMG/M metagenome (GOLD analysis project Ga0210059, IMG submission 188042) | Ecteinascidia turbinata endosymbiont from Florida, USA - Sample 2 (SPAdes) (version 2) | ecosystem: Host-associated > Tunicates > Ascidians > Unclassified | place: Key West, Florida...
GACAAACCTGTATGTTCAACCAGAGATGAAATTTCGCAGCCCTCCCGGCCATTTTCACCACGAGCCGCCACTGTACACTACCATTGAACAAATCTGTAAAATCACATTGCAACCTACATTTTTGATGTGGTTAGAATAATCACATCAAAACAACAAATTTTCTCTGTCCGATCCAGTTCTGATCCACCAATTAAAAAAAACTGCAGTCCGATCCAGTCCTGATCCGGCCAAATATGGCTTCAGTCCTGGTGCAGTCCGATCCAGTCCTGATCCGTGCTCATCTCTGGCTTACGCTAATGACAGTGGCAGGAATTTGGATTTAAACAAGTTTCGGTTTTCGTATTTGCATTATATTTTGCAATATAGTTTTTGGTTTGGATTTGAATCTGAAAAACTTAAACCACTTTACTAGTATCCAGAAAAGACTCAAGGTCACAGTATCAGGCCCACTGCCATGGTCACAATATGCAAATATTACATTAAACCACAATAAGGTGTCAATATATTGTGCCCTGATTAGCCCTCAGCGAAAGCAAAGTCTCAAGTCTCCCTCTATGCAAGTTATGAAACTTGATCCTTAAAATGCAGCATAGAACGACTAGACAGGCAAAACAGAAAATTTCTGTCAATCATGATCATCACTGAAGCAAAAAATGCTCATTTCTTTGTGTGCAAACGAAGTGGGTTTTTCAATCAGGAAATCAGAGATTTTGTAAAAATGACTCTGACTCGAGTCTCGGGTCATTGACTGTGACCCGAGTCGAGTCACCATTTTTCTTAACGTGACTCGAGTCGAGTCCGAGTCACCAAAAATCGTGACTCGAGTCGAGTCATTGACTCGAGTCACGCTGTCACCGGTCCAGCGGAAAATCAAGAACTGTGCTCTATTAGCGAAAGCGATTGCGTTTGTAATTTCCTAATTGAGGCTTGGCATTTATCACGCGGGAAAAAGTTATGGAACAATGGCATTATCACGAAACAATAGCATTGTTGATAACATTCGATAATAGAAGTTGAAGTGTAAAACAATGTTTCGCCCAAGGTCTCCAAACTACGGTCCAAATCTGGTCCGCAAAGCCTTTTCGTCAATAATGAAAAGTTAATACATTAGGAAAAATTTGTTGTTTTGATAAAATGTGATATATCCTGAAACAATCACATTACGTAAGATATCCGGGCCTCGAACTTCTGTGTAATTGCTTATGAATATGAGGCCGTCTGACAAAAACGTTTGGAGAGTCCTGGTTGAGGTTGGAGTCTGATTTCTTAAACTGGGGGGAGGGCGTGAAAGGTTCTCTAGGGGGCTCGAGGAGCCTATACGACCGACATGTTGTTGAGAAGGCTGCATTGTTTGCATCTTTCGTAAGTTTATTATCATAGCACTACAAACGCCATAATTAAAACAAAGCAGACAAGACCAAATCTTCGAACAAAATGGAATGTGAAGCCGATTTTCGATATGTGTTTTTTTTCGATAGTTTTTTTCAAAACAGAATTGTTCATAGCAGACCACGTTCATAACAAACCAGATCATAACAACAGACCTGTTCATAACAGACAACGTTCATAACAGATCCATTCATAACAAACAACGTTCATAACCCATCTTTTGTGAACGTGGTGTGTTTTGAACGCTGCAATAATTTGCGCCAGAATAAGAATCGCAGTCCTGCAAATTTGTTTTTAGTCGAAATGTTCGCTCTGTCCTGCCTGTTATTTACTAACAATACCATGGCATGCTGATTTGAATCCTTTGAAACTAAAGACCAGCCCGTGGCCTATTGGTAGGTGCGTCCGCTTGGGTACTGGTAGGTCGAGAGTTCGTGTCGGCCGGGTCTTACCAAGACCTAGTAAATTGTGGCCTTCTCGCCAGGCGCACGGTGTGCGGAAGAGCTGCAGGGAACACACTTAGAATACAAAAACAAGCCAAGTATAAATAAAACCAGAAATTGTACAAACTCAGTCGTGGCGCTTCAAGACCATGGTAGTTATAAACCAACACAAACCACCATATCAAATTTGAAACTAAGAATAATTAGTACTACCAGTTGTTTTTTGTGTTATTTGAATACGAAACACTGTTCATTGGGATTTCTATGTTCTTTGTTCAGCAACTGGTGTTGATTGGAGTGGGTTTTCTAGGAACGAGTTGCATGCTGTACCTGGATTGTACACTTACGTGAAGCTTTATAAAATGGCTAAAAGCGTTCGAAGTAAGTGGAAAAGAAAGATGAGAGCAATCAGACGTGAAAAAAATGATAAACGCGTTCTTGTTAAATTGAAAGAAAAGCTGAAAAATCAAGGAAAAATTACATTAACGGAAGATATGTGCAAGTTTGCCGACTTGGATAAACGAAAAAAAGAAACACAAGAAAATGCAAATAATGCAGCAAGCAGCGCAAAAGCAGGTACTGTGCTTTACGTTTTTTTTTGTAGTCCTGTGTGGATTTTGTGGCAAGTGCACTCACAGGTGTTCCTTACGCAATTTAATTTTGTTACGTCCTAACCTAAGAGATCCATTCTCTCATCTTAAAAGTTAATAAACTCTCATCATGATCATGAGACATTTTTTAAATGAAAGATCTTTCTGTGAACCAAAGATATTAAGATTGAAGAAAAGAATTCATATTCTCCAGCATATGATCAGGAGCACTACAAAATTTGCCAAATTGCCAATGGCATTAAAATGACCTCGACAATTACTACTTGGTAGTGTGTATTTTACTGCCAAGATGCTGGCGGCAACAGATCGGCTGGAGGTATTGTGCCGAAGTCGAAAAATCAGTCTCGTGGCCTGACGCAATACAAAGAAAAAGGTAACTTTGTCAGGAACACACTGTCTTGCTCGTGGTGTAATGGTTAGGTGATACGACTGCTAGTGCTATGCCAATGGTTGCTGGTTCGGCTTTCTTTTGTTTTTTTTTGCTTTTTTCCAGCCTCTGCTTAGGTGTTACCTTTACGGGTTAGTGTTGTTAGGTTAGGATTAGGTAGGCTAGAATTAGGGTTAGGTTAGCATTAGCTTAGTGTTAGCTAAGCATTCGGTTAGGTTAGCTTAGCGTTATATTTTTTCGTTACTAGACACAAATATTTCGTTATTAGACACTTCAACAAATTAACAGTTATTACACAAGTTGAAAAGCAAGAAATTTAATGATTCAGGTGTTCTTGCGTTTTGGAATGTAGCTGCCGCATTCAGAATTTGGTCATCCAGCAAAAAGAACCTGTATCTCAAATATGTGTCATCCCATTTTCTAACTTTGGCAATTGAATTACGTTTGGTCCGCTTCAAGTTAAGTGCCTCTTTTACATTGGAACTGCATTGCTCATTACCATCCACACCTTTGCTGTTGTTATTATTTTGCTTCACATAAGAAAATATGTTATTTTGCTTCATCTGGCTTGACTAAATAGTAAAAAGTTGGGTTTCACACTGTTTTTACTTTATTACCACGAAGATTGAACAGCACATCTAGTCTGTGACTCAGTCTACTCTCCACTAGACTCAGGTTGAGTCTACTTTCTACTCAGTCTATTCTACTGTGAACTGTACATCGGCAACATCGCATAACTGTGATGCAACAATAACATTCTTCTTAATTGCACAACAATGAACAAGTCTCTCAATATTTCTTGTTCCGCTATCTGCACTCAACCTCCTGTATAACTAACTGGCCTGCTTGGAGTCTGAATGCGGCATGGTGATCTAAAAAATTGCTTAATGATGCATTAACACACTGAAGCAAGAAATCATTTCCCCTAAAAAACCCTCACGGAACCCTGGGTTCTGTGGAACCCCTGTTGAAGAGCACTGATGTATACACACCATAAAATCAATACTGGAAAAGCTCATGGGTCTTAAAAATTCTGTTTGTGGGCCTGTAGTTGGACCACATTGTTTAAGAAACTTAGAAGTTGTTTGAATGAAATGTGTGCTCCAGCACTAAGATATGAAATTTGCATATGTGCAAGATTTTCTGCTTGATGCAGACTCCGAAATATATTTAGAAATGGTTGTTTACTTGCTGTAGAGCAGGGCCAGGCAAACTTTTGCCTATAGGCCACATTTTCAGGTGCCATTGGTCAGTGAGCCACACATTAGCTTATGTAAGATAAAATAGCATTTCTCCACCCACTATGCTTTATTGATAATAATGCTAATTAGAGTCCATTAGATGGAGGTTAAGGATACAATGATAGTACACATTATATAATTTATTTAATGTGAGGTATGTGGTTGTTTTTTATTGGAAAGTGTATCAAAATACAAGTAAAATGTTAGCCCAAAATTTATGAGACAAAAAATTCAAGGGTGTGTGCTACCACATGCAGGGCCAGGACCCACATGTGGCCTTTGGACTAGCCGTACCCTTTGTGCAGCCCTCAGCAGTCTTTCAACAAAACCTCAATTATTTTGTGTAGCAGACTTCCTTTTGCTATAAAACAAAACGTGTCATTTGACTTGCAGTTTCTTTAGTGCTCTCTAACAAAGTCATAGTGCTGGATTTGGCCCCTTTCAGAAAAAACGTTGAGAACTACTGGACTAGACCAGGGGTCCACGAATTGTGTGCCGCAACCCAAATTTGGGTCATGAAACGTTCCCCTCTGGGTTGCAAAATGATTTGAATTTACATTTTAAATTTGCCATTCTCATTAGACAGAATAAATGCAATTATTTACTATTTTATGTGCAAAAATTGTTATTGTCAATATTAGTCCTAAAGTGTATATTTAATTATAAAGTATTTTCGACAAAATTGTATGCTCACGAAATGTTTGGCTCATGAGAATTTATAACTATTTTTTGGGGTGGCGCCAAAACGTATTTGCAGACCCCTGCATAGAATAGGCTTTCTTGGCTGTTGCATGAATGCAATACAAGCTAACATTCAAAACAACTGATGTTTTGTAATAAACTCTGATCCAGCACAATTTGCTGTTGCTTGAACCTGATAACATGGAAACAATTATACTTAGCACCAGGCACTTTGGCACATGACGTCATTTTTCTACGAGTGGTGCAAATTGTAAGGTAAATCGGTAATGATCACAACTGTGCATGCTGTCGTGCAAAAGCCTCAAGTTATCCCCTGATGACTCAAAAAACTTTGACCTTTGTTTGCAACACAGCAGGTCCCTGTGATAAAATACCTGCAAAGCAGTGAAAAGCTGAGATTTTGAACAAACATTGTTCAAATGAGAAAAGTGTGCTAAGTGCTATATACCATAAGCCTGTGCTGCATGGCAAAATGCTTGAGTGATTTCTACACGACCCCCATCAAATTGATATGATTTTGTACTTTGGAAAAGTAGCCTGCATAGTGGGCTTATTCTATTCAGTAGTGCTATGCAAACAATGATTTAAAGACAAAAGGCGGGGTAGTATGCAGAAGCAATTTGGTAACAGTTCATGAAGGCCTATCTTAGGTATCACAAACCTGGGATCTGCCTGGCAAGCAGTTCATGTTACTTCAAGTGAGCACATCATTGTTAGCATTAGTGTTTGATTTGGCAATATTATTTAATCTATTTAATCAAAGCTAAAATTTGGGTGTTTTTGGTACTAAAGCACTCACAAACAATCTACTGCAATGAGAAACCATGATTTCACATCATTTTTGCAATTTAAAGTATCTGCAGTATGCCTTTATAAAATTTGACTGATGGCATACAATGAATTTTCAGCACTTCATGACCACCTCTGGTCAGACTAGGGGTGTAGTCAAATCATGAGAAGACAAGTTGTGACCGCTTAGTAACTTGTTCTTCATTGCACATATGTTTTCGACCTTTTCACAGATCAGGTTCATTTTTCCCTGTGCTTGGAATGCGCATCGCGTAGGTCAGTCGTTCCCAAACTTGTTCGAGCGGTTACCCAGATCAAGGTAGCGATTATGTCTTGATTACCCTCAATATTTCGCAGTGATCGCTCATAATACAGAACATCATTGTGGTTTTGGTTCTGCGGTTTTTGCATCTTTTGAAGTATATTCCGGTGACGTAGGGTTTTAGTAAAGCCATCCACATCTGGATTCACCACCCTTTCTCAAGTTTTTTTCTGTGCTAAGGTGCTTATTTGTTGGCAAGCGGTGAGAACAATTCGACAATGCTTCAAACCGCTGCTTGATGTTTTCAGGTGAAATGGAGCTGGACAAAAAACGCAACAAGAAAACGTTACTTGACGAGCATGGACAGTACCCGGTGTGGGTCAATGCCAGGCAAGCAAAAAAATTGCGTGCTAAAAGAAAAGCGAAAAGCAAAGGTTCTAACATAAAGATTGGAAGGAATAAAAAGCTGTTATGGTAATTTATTGTCATAGCTCTGGCGACGAAACACCCTCAGTTGCGAAGGTAAAGACGTCATCCTATCACGTGGTGGATGACGGAAAAGGAGATTAAAGACCTTCATCTCGGACTGGAGCTCATATTTACTGACGCGTATAATCACTGGTACTGCGCCAGTCTTGCGTTACTACACTTCGTTTTTTTTGGTGCTGCAATAAACTCGCTCAGTGTCCATAGAGGTCGTATTGTATTTGAAAGATTAATCGAATGCTTTGAAAAATTCTAAATACGAAAGGGACCGTGGTACAGTAGAATTCGCCTGTAACGACGCTCTCCGCAGAATATTTTGACCGAATAGGACCGCAGCTAACCGACCAATCGTTGAGCCATGAGGATGGCATCAAAGATTGATGTCAGGGGAATCGAGGCGAATCGTTACACAAGTTTTACTCTATTAGGGATTGTTGCGACGGTAGTCCGTTTGATCGACGTAGTCTTGGTGGAATAGTGCGTAACTTTGCTTATCGAAAAAGTATGACATCGTTTCGTTCAATGGTACGGCAGTGGCAAAACTTGCAAGAGATTTCGATATCCCAAGAACGACGTTGACTACAAGACTCAAAATAATTAAGCGGCAATCCCGGTCAAGGAATCCTTTTAATCCTTCCCAGACTCTAGCATTGAACGTAAACGCCATTTTAGGAACTATTTATTGCAGTTCGGTTAGCTATAATGCCAGGCGGCCTATAACGACGCTTTTTATCCGGTCCCACTAAGCGACGTTATAGTAGAATTTTACCGCATAAATAAAACGCTAGTCCTTGACGTCACACGTCATGATCCCACACTTTCCTATAAGAACAGCAGTCCTTGGTAATTTTCAAGTTTGAAGGTCGTTAATTAAAGTCGAAGCCAAAGCTTCCAGGTTAAATTCTTCTTGCAGCATGTCCTTGTACATCAGTACAGGGTCTTTTCCTCCTCCATGTGACAACATTTCTCGCCTGAAAACAAAAGCAAGCATTTGCCAACGGTACGAAGCCAGCAGTACACAGTGTCTATCAAAAAAAACTCGCGTTAAACGTCCAACACAAGTTGACACGCGTAGAAATCGTAGAGGACTATGAAGTCGCTAATGTGTGGGAGGTAGGGTAATATCAACTTCAGGTCAAGAGAGATGTATACTATGCTGATCAAATAGGCATAAACAGTATAAATACCACCAATTGTTCACCGGCACCAGTAGGTAGAGCTGGGCATCAAACCCTCACGGAAAATATTTTCAATGACATGGAAAACATAACAAAAATGCGGTGTTTGCGTTGTGATAAATCTGTTGAAATCCACGTCATGGTTAACTGAAGTTTATACCATTGGTTGTGCGAGTCCCACAACAGACCTGTGGGTAAATCCTTTTTAGCTCATAGCATTCGAGCAAATATTGACGAAAATACTTAAATCACATAAACAGTTTTGTCCAGCACAGATTTTCATGCTGCATTGTTAGACTGCATGGCTTTGTCTTTATATCCCCAGTCAATAGCTCAAATCTACAGACATCTTTAATCAAACACTGCAGCTGCTAAATAACAACAAACGACTTGCGGATGTCTCATTCGACTTTATCAGACGCCTTGACCTTCGCATGGGTGAAGACCTTCAGCTTTCATGATCATATCAAATGCCCAGATTGCTTGCTCGGGTTCCAAAGTTGACACAGTCAGTTATGTATTGCGTAAATTGGGACTTTTAGGAGATCAATTCATTTGGAGAAAAAATTAAAATGCCGTGGATACGATCCATACAACTCGGGTACATCACCAACAACAGTAGCACGCCAAGCTTTAACACCGTCAGTCACAGTTTCGAACGACCGAAACGTATTGAACACAATCTACTTCAGCCACATGCTACCGATGTCCTCCCACCTGTATCTGTTTCCCATTTCGCGATTGAATGGGTCGTTGTGAAAACAGTTCTTCCATAGACGCGAGGCGACCGCGCGCGACATAAGGTAAGAATAATACTTGGCGCCGTAGCTGGCGAAGTGCGGGAATCTCAGGTGCCAGGAGGTGTTGGGTACGGGCGGCATGAAGTAATGATCTTTTTGTACCTTGCGAGACAAGAAGAAAGTTTGAAACGCAGAAGTTAAGTTGGTGTGGCTCTCCGATGCGGCATTCACCTCGACGGAGTCACTCCACTGCTGAAGAAACAGCACCGAACTTATTACAAACCAATTGCGAACTAAACGAAACGAAAAACACCGTCACAAGCCTATTGCGAACTAAACGAAACGAAAAACACCGTCAGAAGCAGGGCTGTGGGGCCGTCGTAAAAATGACACTGCTCTGGAGCTCTTGGTTTTCATCAGTGTGGCTCCGGAGCTCTTTTTTTCGTAACATGGCTCCGGCTTCTGTTCGTTTTTACACATTTATATTTTCAACTGTCTGGGTGTGCCTCAAGTTAAATGGAAAATGAAATATATGAAACTAAAAGGATACACCAAACTTAAATTTGAGTAGGTTGACTGATAGCCCTCTTACCATGAGAAAATCAGCGAAAAAACAACAATCACAGGTTCAGATTATTCAGAGAACAGTTACTAGCAGAAACGTGACACAAAATAACGGTAATATAAACGATTTCTGGAAAGGCAGACGCTGATTTTTCCGCCAATGCCTGGTGACCTTTTGCCATTTCTTATGACCCGAATCAAGAAAACGGTTGCTTGGAAAACTACATTTGTGTCCGAGCACTTAGACACAGACCAGTCTCAATCGACCAAGTGTTTTGCACTGATTGCATGCTTTGACTGTTGCATTCTTGGTGATTCCCAGCTAACAGCTCTGCCGGGCAAACCATGCGAAGAGCGCAAAACGCATATTCGATTACCTCTCTCATGTGTTCTTTCTGACATGCACACATTTGCATTAATACAAATGCCAAGATGTGTTGTTTGAAAGCCCTCTATTCAAAAAATAGGATAGCGTCTGGCAAAAAATTCATCTTTGCCTTTTTTAAAACAGCTGAAAACTTACGATTTTTTATCTTTTGCACTCGAAATAAGCCGTGATGAATCGCAAAGTACAATTTGACCTACAAAGCTTACGAGTTGTTTTTAGATCGCCACACTATTACAGACCGACCATGCCACAGTCTCAGCGATGATTAAACCAAAGAAACATCAAAGACTTGCAGATCCATTGTTGCAGTCTTGTGTCGTTAACTGATAACAATCGCGTTTAGTGTGCTATAAAAAGCACACTTAAGTCTATTCAGCAAAACCGTTAGTATCTAAGGGACCTGGATCCGGAGCTACTTCTCAAATGGCCAGAGCTCCGGCTCCGGTCGTAAATTTTCAACTGAACTGCGCCGGTGCTCCGGCTCAGCAGCCCTGGCCACAAGACAATTTCGAACGAAACGAAACACAGAGCGAGCGGTAACTGTGAGAATAGACGCTTGCGAGCACGAAGTGCGACACGCAACATTTTGCGTCGAGCAAGCAGATTGCGGTACAAATCGAGCCGGATTGCCAAAAACGGTTTGTTTTTTACGATTTGCGGAACGACGTGTGCGCGAAACTGCGTCCGGTACAAATAAAGAAGTTATACCTTCGCCACGATGTCGCTGGTGGGGGCGTTGTCGTGAGTACCACTGTGGAGATGCTGGTCCACAATCGAATAAAGGACCTGTGAAGAGAAACACCGCAATGGAGCAGGTTTCTACATACTGTGCTATGATATGCAAAGATATTAATACAGCGGGACAGAACAGGCAAAACAAGCCGAGGAGTCCAGACGTCACAGACCATAGTCACTTTAAACTTGTCACGCGTTAGATAAAGCAACATTCGTCTATAGCAGTGGTTCTTAACCCTTTTTTTCTACCACGCCTCCCTAAGTAACAGTCCTGTGTTTCAAGACCCCCTCCCCCCCTGACTTGAAACAAGCAAGTTGGACGGAACACTTTCCCGTTCAAAAACTTCCCACGTTGTAGAGCGCGTAAGGGTTCGCGCCCCTCTGAAAATTTATTGACGCTCACTGGGGAGGCATGCCCCCCCCCGGTTAAGAACCACTGGTCTATGGAAGTATTTTGCCTTGCGCGTGATTTTCCGCGAGCGCCGCCATTGATTGCGATCGTTTCTGACGCAAACTGTCGAAGTGGCGCTTTTTCTACCTGCGTCTGCATCTCGGTTGCCGCGCAAATCTTGTCCGCTTTGCACAGCTTCGCGATCATGTCGTCAGGCATCACGTGACGAGTTTTGTGATGCTTCGCGAAGGTGGAGAGGACGCGCGGGTCGGTGGCGAAGTACTCCATCAGAACGGAGGGGACCTTGCGATAAATAAGGCCAGAAAAAAAAACTTGTTAAAACAACGAACGTAAGTTCCGAAGCGGAGATACAGGAGGCAGTGGCGTCACTGACGGGGGCCAGGGTGCTAACCCCCTCCCCTGGCAAGCTGAATGTTAAAACCTGGCCGCCACTTAGCTTATAAATCGGTATTTAGTATTCTTTGGTTTTCAGTAGGTTGTTGTTTTTTTGCGTTTTTTTGGAGTATTTTCCGGTGATTTTGGGTTTTAGTATAGCCATCAACATCCGGATTAACTATTATTTCTCAGTTTTGTTTTCTAAGTTTTGGCCAGGGACCCCTTTCCGCTGAGATTTCCCACCCTGGCTCCAACCTCTAGTCACGCCACTGGATATGTATCACCGCCTCTCAAAGCACAAAACGACAAGATATGCTCAAATTTTGCGGGAGGTTGGCCCCCTTGCTATGCCTAATTGCCTATGCTCGGGAAGAGGTTGCTGAGCAGCGTGAGCCACGTCGCGCTCACCTCGGCGAAGTCGGTGGCGCATCTGGTCCCGGTCACGTGCTGGTACCGGGTCCGGGCCAACATGGAGTGCATGGCGTGGCCCATCTCATGGAAAAGGTTGCTCACCATCGACGGGGACAGAAGGGGGGGCTGCGACGATGAGGGGGAAGGAAGGTGCAACATCAGGACCACGATGGGGGACTGGTACGAGCCATCCTGGAGCCGACGCCCGCCCCTGGAACACATGGTTGAGAAGTTCGTTGTGACAAATTAACCAAAATTTCAACCAAAAAACACTGCGTTTGCTGCCTTCATTCGCAGACCTGCCCTCTTGTTCCTGGGCGATTTGCCAACGAATACACAGTCCCGGCGCAAAGGAGGGGCTTTGGTGGTCTCAGCCCCCTCAAACAATGCTCCAAGCCCCTCCAAATTGAAATATGAAACACTATAAACAAAGAGTTTTTGCATTGAAGTCCGCTTGCACAAACGCAAAGCCCCCACCTATTTAAAACTTTCTGGCGACGGTTTTGCGAATACATAAACGCCACTGCAAAGGTTCACGCGCAGTGCTACCACTGGCTTGCCACCAATGACAGGAAGCAGAACTAAGAGATTAATACACGGGTTGGTAAAGCAAATGCAGTATCGCGTGAGCTTCGTCGTTTCGCGGTCACAAAAGTTTGACTTGTTTTTTTTTTTGTTCCAATTTTGAATCAGTATTTCTTCCGATACCCACGTGTGGTCATGCAACTTGGGTGATGACCGAAACAAGGATGTTACCAACGTAAAAGCTGCAGGGACGGAGAATTTACGAAAAGTTTATGACTTGTGTGACTCGAGTCATGCTCTGCAACAATGATTCGACTTGAGTCACATTTTTTGGGGACTTGCATTGACTCAAGCCACGTTTTGACTCGTCACTCGAGTCGAGTCATTTGTAAAAAGTCTCCAAAGCCCTGTTGAAACAAATCGCTCATCTGGGCCGGAAGCAAAATAAAAGAAAAGAATCAAGGTATGCATGTCTAATTTTGTTTGAATAAAGTTTGAAAAGCAGTGACTCGACTCTAACTCGAACAAACCACGACTCGACTCTGACTTAGCACTCGCTACGAGAAGCCGCGTGGGCCCCCGGCGGAGGCAAAAGGAAAAACGCGCTGTTGACTACCCGCCAGTTAACGAGTAACGAGTCGTTAAACTCCAATGGGTGCGCAGAGCGAGTACAATGAAGCTGAATCCGGTAATACGCCACTGCTCTGTAACTTTGAATTTCCACGGTTCATAACGCTGCGGTTCGCCTGGTCATCGACATTGCAGAATTCTTTTGACTCAACAGGCTTTTGCACTCTGAATCTTAACCGGACTGGATCAGCAGTATGACGTCATTATCACTAAGCATCGCCGGATGCTGTATATGACGTAACAGCCGTTTAAACACGGTTTGTTCCTTGCAAGAAGAGCCGTAAGCTTCAGCAAATTAGTACCGGGAAAAACAGCACACAGCAAAGAACAACAACGCCTTGCATCATCGTCGCCATACAAACTACGTGGATTTGACTCATGCTTGGTCTGCACCTGATCGTGAAATGACAGTCCTGCTGGGGTTTGCCTTCCCTGTGGAAGAAGTCGCAGTAAATGTGACCCAGAACACCCTCCGTTCTGTGCTCCACCGCCAGCTTGATCACGTCACTCGACCAAGTCTCGCCTTTTGCCGGTGGATGCGAACGGACTGTGACGTCGAACAGGGACTATGACAAAACAATGCAAAAGTTTTCATAAGTCAACACAGCTTCGTATGAGGCGTTTGCATGAATTACAGTTAAAATAACGTAGATCGCAAAACGTCCTTGCAAACATTTTCCTGAAATGAAATTGACTTCGTGAATAAAAGTGTGAACAAATTACATACGCTCAGTGCTGCGTGATCGTACAGAAATCTACACATGTTCGGAAAACATGAACAAAATTGAAGTGTCGCGCAGCTTTTCAAATGCAACCTCAAAAAATGCCACAAGTACATCAGAAACGTTGTCATCTATCGTCCACCAAGAAAATAGACTAGTGGCTGAAGACAGTTCACAGCGGAACCACGGGGTTTTGAATTGGGGGGGGGGGCAAGCAGTGATTTGCTAATGGGGAGGTAATTTTTCTGATGCCGTATTCGATGTACAGCAGTGGTTCCCAACCTTTTTGGCCCATGCCCCACTAAACGACCTCTAAAATGCCGATTGTCCCCATGTGGTGATATAAAAAAATCTAAACATACATCAAACTGCAGATGTTTACCAATCTAAAGAAACAAATTAAATTCGAAAATTTGGACCCGTACCTCGTCAGTCGGCCTCAACGCCACCCATAAAAATCAAATTGCCCCCTGAGGGGCGTACACCCCACCTGTTTTTTTTCGCTGAGATAGTTTGGTCATTTTTTGCTGAGACATTTCGGTCATTTGTCTCGCAGTTGCATTAAAACTATCATATCAGTGTTCATTAGCCTATATTTTCAGCCATTTTGACCGGAATGGCTTAATTTTTTTCAGCCATTTCAAAAAAATTTCAGTTTGTGACCGAAAAAAAACAGCACCCCACCCACGTTGGGAACTTCTTATGCACAGATGTGATCTTAGGAACTTGTTGCAAAGCCAAACACGAATCCAACGGGAGGCAAGCGAAAGATGAGTCTGAAAAATCTCAGGAATGTTTATGAAGGGAAGATTTCCAGAAGTTGGGGAGTTTTTTCAAAGTAATGTTTGTACTAGCAATCCTGAAGTAAAGTAAAACAAGGTGTAACAAAGGAACAGATTTATTTATATTAGACAATATAAGCTGAGAAAAAGAATGCTTTGCCCATTGCCAATATCAAAGAGCATATGGCATCGTGAAAGACCTGATACTCTGGCAAACTTCATCTTACCACAGCAAACGACAATATTTTTACACACGTATCAGGGTAGGCCAGATAATACGTGTATCTGTAAGCAGAACCGTCGCCAGAAAGTCTTTAATAAGGGGGGCTTCACGTTTGCGCAAGGGGGCTTGACATTCTAAAAAGTGGCAAAACTCAATTGATTTGTAGTGTTCATATTTCAATTTGGGGGGGCTTGGAGCTCTGTTTGGGGGCTAAGCCCACCAAAGCCTCCGTGGCGATGGGACTGTTTGCAAGCCACAATGTTTCTCAATAAAGATGCTAATTATTATTGGTTGTAGCACTGTTTCCACAAGCGACGAAACGGTCGTTCACCTGGAAAAGTAAGTTGAGGCCGTCCATGCAATCGCCAAGAGAAAAGTACGAGCTGTACACTGCAGGGTCGATCGACGCTCTGCGTGAAAAGGAACGAATTTAAAATGTAACCAGTATAGTATATTCTAATAGCCAGTAACTGGAACTGAAGAGTCAAACACGAACGAGCGGCGGCAGTACACAGCCGTGGACGTCGGAAGAGGGTACAGAAGCGAGGGCAGGAGGGACCTGCACACACCCTGGATTTTAAATTTGATATTTTGCTATTGACTTTTTAGTAGAAAAATGTTTTTCTCTTAGTTTCGAGTTGGTAAAATGGAATTTCACCACTGTTGGCCCTCCAGGGAATTCATGTTTTGGGTGTTGCAACCTCTCCGTTGGCGTTGCGTTGAATGTGTGATTCACCACGAACGGGATGTGCGCCAAGAATAACAGCCATATATACGTGGTGAGAACAAGCCATAACAGAGTGATTGCGGCGTGGAATCTCTGCCGATACTAACTTGTGAACGATTGAACAAAATGACCAGCGTACGCACAGAGTGATTGCGGCGCATGATCTCTATTGTTGCTTGCTGCCACAGTGTGAAGCTTTGCGCACTTGCCGCTCGCAACATGGGCGCCCTCTTGGAAAATCCACTATTTTCCCCCTGGAAAAACTTCTTCCGACGCACATGCACACAGCGATATTTTCACGCAACGCCCGCGTCGCGAACGTTTGTTTGGGAGTTACGGCGACCTTACTTGGTTTCTTTCATCTTTGTGACGTGATAATGAAGATCCCAAGCCTCGAAGTCGCCGCCCACGGAAGAGTGCGCAGCTTTCAACGCTTGCAGTTCGTCGAACTCCGACTGTGGTGCACAAGAAACAATGGAGGTGTTCAGTTTGACGTGGATCTTCAAGTTTTGGAATGTTATTTGGCATCGTTTAATTATTATCCGTGGGAGGAAACTCAAGACTGCGTCAACAGTGAAAAAAATTACATGGAATTCCAATGGGTCCGTGGAATACGCGAGAATAAGGAATTAAGTACAGGCGTTGCTAGTTCCACCTTTAGTACACCACGGGCAGGCTGTAATTAGGTTTTCTCAAAACTTTCAGTGCAACGGTATCTCAATAAAAGTACTAATATCATCAAAAAAACTCAGGAAAACAAAAAAAAAACGTTTTAGTGATGATGCATTCTGTGTAATCATTTGTCGCTCAGAAACAAAGGGAATTTTATGAGTAACGGTACACACACTAATGACAGTTACCGTACCAAGACCCGATTACTTGAGGCAGTGCACATACAGGCAAGTTTCGTTCATTAGCGAAAGATACCTTTGAAACTGCATGGTTTCCTTCGTTGTAACGCATCTAACACCACAACAGCATTGGTTGCTTTCTTCATGCACAGTCTGATCCACAGCAAAGGCGGGAAAAGACCAGCTGCGGTGACAGCAGCGTTGGCTTCATGTTCGGCGAGGGGAGATTTTGCGCCCAGATGTATTTCGCCCCAACCAGGGTCTCCAAACTTTCTTGTCGAAAACCACATGAGCTACTACACAGTAGATTGAGGGCCGGACATCTTGCGTAATGTGATTGTTTCGGAATGTTACACTCTACCAAATCAAGAGATGTTTCGTGAACATATTACTTTATTATTATTGACAAACTGTCTTTAGGGCCGGATGAAATGGCTTCGACGGCCGGATTCGGCCTGCGGGCCGTAGTCTGCAGAGCCCTGGACTAAACTGTCGCTCAATTTGAAGTCACTGCTTTAAATTTGGTCGCAAAGGTGAAGGAGCAAAAAAAAGAGAAAAAAAGACATCATGAACATACCTTCACTACGGGACGCAGACTTGACGTGAGCGAATGCAGAAATCGCAAAACCGAGTCGGGACATTTCGCCATGGTCGATTGCAGCGCGCGATGCGCGAACGTCTCGAAGCCGACCAACTGCGCAATTTCCTGCCGCACACGCAGCAGCCTGCGATTACAACTGCTTGTGTTATGTGAGAAAGAGATGTTTTTATTAGCTGCAGAGGAGGCAGTGGCCGGAATGTGGGCGGTCGCAGCGATAATTTCGTAGTCTTTTAACAGACAACCTTTTGCTTGGAGAAATCATATTTTTGTAAAAAAGCGACGTTTTCTATTGAAGACTGAACCTTTTTGTTTAACAATATTCTGAGAATTACTTTTCTTACCTGGAACTTCGAGAAGGAACATGACGAACTGAAACTTTTTCAACTTCACGATCTATTATAGCTTTTATTAATGCATATTATTAATGCAACAAGGTGTGTCTCTGTGACGTAAGAATGTAGGGACGGCCAAATAACTCTTTGCGTTTGTAAAAACTTGTGCAGGATCGCGCAACTGGATGCATGCTACGGCTGCCAGCACCCACAGCTTGCTTAATCAATCTGTTGGCCGAGCAGTGGCCCAGCCGGCCGACCACGCACCTGTGCAGTGTTGCTTCGGTCGTCGGGTTCGTGTAATAGAAGAGTCGGAATGAGGCCTCTCTGGTCACAGGGTCAGGGTTCTCGCTGTGCAGACCGGAAATGATCAGGTTCCCGTCCGCTTCCTCAAACCGACCGTGGAATTCTTCAGGTAGGTCGTTTTTTGGGAAAGCCGCGGGAAGTTGTGCTTGCTTCAATGTGAGCAGTGCAAAAAAATCGTGAATGGGTTACAATTAGGGGGTTTACCGGATCGAAACAGCTGTTAGCCGAAGGACTGGTGGGCTGCTGGCAAAACAGCACATTTACTGGACGTTTGATGAATACTGCGAAGCTGTTTTTTTTGTCTGAGACATTTCGGTCATTTGTCCCGTAGTT
>Ga0210059_1007635_pt1 | contig 17142 bp, 9 predicted proteins | sample Ectturendosymbi2_FD_188042 | JGI IMG/M metagenome (GOLD analysis project Ga0210059, IMG submission 188042) | Ecteinascidia turbinata endosymbiont from Florida, USA - Sample 2 (SPAdes) (version 2) | ecosystem: Host-associated > Tunicates > Ascidians > Unclassified | place: Key West, Florida...
GCCATTGTTGCGTCAGCGTCATAATACCAACCTACTAGAAATTCTAACCGGAACGCCGTACCGGCAATAATTATTTTACCGGAACGGCGTTCCGGGCCGTTCCGGCTTACTTTCACCTCTAGTGTAGTGTGTAATCAGGACCAACGTCATGATTGGTTATAGTGACTTTGATTTGGACCAAGCCCTCGTTTTCTGTAAAAATCGAACAATCGGATGTCTATAGTTGAACAGCTTGGTATAAGAATTCTCTTTCTTTGTTCGTATGTTCGTTATCGCTGGGTAGAGGTGCAGGGTGTTAAGATGATAGTTTTTTTTATTAACAGGAGTTTTAAAAGCGGGCAGCACGGACGTGTTGATGGCTTGGCTCCTTTGAGTGCGCGTCTTTAAGTGCCTTGCTCAAGCGCACAGCAGCGATAACGCAGGCAGGTATACGGAGTCAGACAATACGATCCGGAACCGTCGCTTTCAAAACATTGCGTTGCGTCATCGAAGTCGCGTACATATTTGCATCAGTAAAAGCTACTACCGTAAAGTTTCTTGTCTGGGAGAACACAACACGCAAGGAACTTCAACCCCTTGAGTTAACAAGCAAGGTAACTACAGAATTTCCCTATAACGTCATCTCTAGGGGATTGCATAAAGAACGTAATTGCCGAATTGACATTATAAGCGAATTGAAATGCATATAAAAGATGCCATCGCGACCAAACAAAATGTAACGTTATGGGCGAATTAACGTTACAGAGGAAGCCGTTATACACGAATGCAACTGCGTAGAACAGATTTACATAAGGTTTCAGGCCCCATTCGGATGATACTAAAAAGTTAGTTTCAGGGCAGGTTGTGTATTTTTAGGGCAAATTGTTATTTTCAGGACAAATTGTTATTTTCAGGGCAATTTTGTTCCGCCCCCCCAGTAAAATACCTTCCCGTACGCCTATGTACGCTTGTATTTTATTATCATCAACTTCCACAGGGAGCAAACCTCAGGCAAACGTCAGTCATGATACGAGTTCTCCAGCAGTTACACTGTACACAGCGTTTGATTAATCATGGGCAATGAGTAAACCACACTACTTTGATCAAGGTCGACTAAAAACTGAAGTAGGATTGGATCCACAAGCAGTTACATTGTTTTTCATTGGAGTATTTCTCTGGCTTACACATCAAAAGCTTTAGCAACCTGAAAATTTTTGGCGCAATTTTCGGAATTGGGGGGGCAATTGCCCCCATTGCCCCCCCCCGGTTACGTGCCTGGGGGTTTGCATTTCTGCGGGGGTGCTAAGCCTTTGCGCGGGGGGGCTTGACATTCCAAAAATTGACAAAAACTCAACTGATGATAGTGTTTCATGTTTCAAATTGGGGAGGCTTGGAGCTTTGTTTGGGGAGGTTAAGCCCCCAAAATTCCCCCGTGGCGACGGGACTGGCAGGTTGTTTGAATGTCATAGCTGTTTTGTTTTCAGTTGTTTCATTGTGTGGATAAACTGAACTATTCCGTGTAGTGTAGGCGTGTTTCCAACACAAGCATCATGAAACTAACCCTCTTTAGCAGTTTTGTTGTGAAATGCTTCCGTTTCGTGCTTTTTTGCACTCAAGAAGGTTGGGCTGCACCGGATTAAAACAGTACCCTCCAATTGCGGTACGGCGTGCAAGCAGGCAGGGGGTTGCCAATGCCATATTGGCAAATTTATCGCCAGATTCCGGAAATCTGGTGAATTTTGAAAGCGTTTGGCTGCAAAATTTTGGTTTGGCAAATTTTTGGCGATTGTATTGGCTTACATATTCTATATGTATTAGGTTTACTACTTTTAAGCTTGCTGATGGTTTAAAAATTCGTGAAATCAATGAAAGTGTGATAGTTTTGAATGTAGGAGGATGTTATTAAACACTTCTTGTAAAATATGTTCACAAAATATTGCACTGATTATTTAAAATTATTTGCAAACTGTTGAAACTGATCATTTTGAAATACTTGCAAAATATTGAAAACTTGTATGCTTTCTGGTAAAACACAAGACGAAAGATGAAAGAGCTGTAAACGACTGATTTCCAATGAAAAAATTAATGTTTTGGGAAAGATGCAGCCATTTCCAGAAGTTTTGCAATTTTTTGTTGAGTTTCGCTATTTTTTGTAGTGAGTTTTGTTATAGGTTGTTTTTACTATCTGCAACCCTGGTGTAAGGTCTGACACTGCTGGAGGTTTGCAGAATGCTCGTTTTCGTCAATTTTCTCATTTCGATACCTTCTTTTCCCGTGATGCTATCGTCAGGGGCGTAACGAGAGGGGCAAGGGGGACGCAATTCCCCAGGCTCCGAATCACTTTGGGGACGCCAAATGATCACTACGGGCGGCGCCGAATGGCTGCGGGTGGTGCCGAAACGTCTCAAAATTTCACAAGTACTTTCTTGAATGTAGAACATTTTGTTTCCGAAAGACCTCAGTTTCGAACACGGTGGGCGCCAAACTTGCTTATCAGAGATGAGCAGGGATTAGGACTGGATAGGACTGGATCAGGACTGAAGCTAATTTTGGCCGGATCAGAACTGGATCGGACTGAGAAAATGTTTGTTGTTTTAATGTGATAATTCTGAAAATACATCAGAAATTTTAGTTGTGATCCGATTTCATAAGTTTGCTAAACGGTAGTGTATATTTTGCCATTAAATGCAAAAACTCTTCTGGAACTATCCAACAATTCGAACTATATACATTTTTCTTCGCATATAACGTTGAGTTCTAGTAGCAACATAAACATAGTTAGGTGGTTAGGGCTAGGGCCTATGCCTGCTGTGTGATTGTTCGTTGGCTCTGCTCTCACCATTTCCTTTGCGTTAGTTTGTAGAGGTTACACCTTTGATAGGAATGCTTGTACTTTTTCAAAAAGTTTAGGGTTTACGATTTGTGTTTACCCTTGGGGTTTAGGTTTACGGATTAGGTTTCCAGTTTAGGCTTTAGGTTCAACTTTTAGGTTTAGGTTTGAATTTTGGGTTTAGGTTTAAGTTTTGGGCTTATGTTTTGGGTTTAGGTTTTGGGTTTAGGTTTTGGGTTTAGGTTTTGTGTTTAGGTCTTGTATTCAGGTTTTGTGTTTGGGTTTTGCGTTTATAGGTATTGGTTTTAGGCTTTGTGTTTAGGGTTTTGTGTTTAGGTTTTGCGTTTATAAATGTTGGTTTTAGGCTTTGGGTTTTTGGTCATGTAACAAGGACTTTGCGCTAATCCAAGTGTAGCCTATCATCCTTGTCACTTGACCAATCCAAGCAGTCGGTTTCTCCTAATGGCAAAATAACTCCAGCAATTATTTTCCTTCTAATGCGAAATAGTATAGATACTTCCTTGTTAAATTTTGGAAATGCCAAAAGGTTTGTGTCTATTTTTGCCTCATGAGGCAAAAACATTGCTGGAACAATTTTGCCTTCAACCAATCATATCTGGCTAAAGGCAAAATAGCTCAAGCAGTTCTTTTGCCTCATGAATCAAAAGAAAAATGAATGACTTTACATTGGCGGATCAGGACTGGATCGGACTGATGATTTTCAAAAATTTTGTGAATCAGGACTGGATCGGATTCAATTTTATCGGATCAGGACTGGACTGGGACTGAAAAATTTCGCAGTCCGCTCATCTCTGTTGCTTATTGCACGGGCGTCCGGCGCCGTAGAACCTCGTTACGCTCTGATCACTACATTTGGCATGTGACGTCATCAACTAACCACGATGTCACTGTGACATCATCAATGGCGTCACTTTTCTCGAAGTTTGGTAGGTAGTATTCCTCAATACAGTCACTCGACACGAATTAACTGTAGCAGGGCCTTCTTTTAAAGCAGATATTCTTGAAATACTGTGGATTGGGTGCCTTCTGCCTGCATCCATTCTATTCTGTTATTTCAATGGCTGTCTAACTCAACTTTCATCTGCACAACATTTGTCACAGATGTCAATGATGTAAGTTTATTCGTAAATTTAGAATGTCAAGTAAGATTATCAAATTTGTCGTTAGGCGAGTGTGAACGTAGATGCAAGTTTTCAAACTTGCATGTTGGATTTCATCATCATAATGCAAGCCGAAGAAAAAAATAAGATGATTAATGATGTAAGTAAAGTTCCGTCCGTAAATTATGTTGTTTTTTAATTCCATTTTGGCTGTATTTTTCTGTTTTTTGTATCTGTGCTGTGCATGTGTTTAACTGTCTTTTATGTTTTGTTGTATTTTTATGGTCTATACTTTGTCTTGTTAACATTTGATTCAGATTGATATAGTGTGTATTGTAATCTTCATTCTTTCTCAATTATTCAACTGGTGGCCCATTGGCCGAATGTGGCCCGCCATGTCTTTTTATGTGGCGCATTATTGTATGATGCTACATATATCTTTTGTGGTGCATGACTTTTGTATCTTCTTGAGTATTAACTCACATTTTTCAACATGTTTTTGACACATTCGCTGCTAGTCTACGAATATATTGTACTATGTAATAATTGTCTCCTGGCAAAATGTTCTCCTTGATTTAGCTTAATTAACACATTGGGCATTGAGGTTGATTCAACCCTAGCGGTAGTATGTATGAACTTTCTGTCAAGCAATTTTAACTACTAAAAATAAAAAGGGATGAAATATTGGTTAATCAACAGTTTTTAACAGACATGTAAGATTTTTGTATTTGAAATTAAGTCACGCAAGTGCAACTGATAACAAGGCAGTGGCTACAGGCCCACCTGTGCACCTTCATAGATATTTGAAAACTTATTCGTTCATGATGATCAACTGTAACGTGACAGTAATGCACGATGAGAGTGCAGTAGGCTTGGTAGAAGCATACTAAGTGTAAACCCTAACCCCTCAACCTAAAGTTTTAAACCTTAAACGTAGAGCTAACCCCTGAACCTAACCTGTAAACCCCAAACATAAACCCTAAACCTAAACTATAAATCTTAAGAGAAAAGTTTGGAAACTTTTGAAAAAAGTAAATAAAAACTGGTCCCATGAATCAAAATGTGCAACCACTTCTACCAAAACGAAAGTCGCTAAGGTGATAGCCAAACCGTAAACCACTTGCACGGCAGATGTAAACATATTTGCTACGCTACTATGACGGTGCCAGTTGAGTGATAAATCCAGCGTTTTATTCAAACCGCATCATGCGAGGTGGATCCGTAGTCACTTCCTGATAACAACAGTAGCATAAGATAAATTAAAACATAACACATACAGTACAAGTACCATTGTAGATAAAATTATACTTCATTTGTTATTTGAAGCCTGCGATGATCATTTTTTAAAACTTCCTATATACATACCAGAGGTGGCCACAGATCTGAAGTGCTGAGTCCACTCTGGCAAGGTTTTTGCCTTTTTTCAGATCTGGAGGTGGAGTCCAAAATTTTTGAAAAACTGGGTCTGTGTCTGGTGTCACTTTACATTATCAGCAGTAGCAAGAGTTTGTGTGGCCTTTATAAATGTCATATCTTATTACAAAATTGGTTATGATTGTATGGATGGTTTTTGGAGTTTGAACTGTGACTTAAACCAAATCATGTTAATAGTTTCAAAAACAACTGTTTTCATCTTCAACTTTCAGTGAATAAAGCACAGAATATTGCATCACAAAATAGGTATGTGGTTCTTCATTACCCTTGAGGTAGACAATGAATGTATTGGTGCATACCAACAAGCAGTTTGCTGAATTAACAGTAATTTTGAAATTTCCAGTGGATTTAATCACTAGTGAAAGCTAACCTTCTGACTTACTAAGTTTGCAATGTACAAATGATTGGTTTGTTGGTTTTGTGGCTTATGAGCTGACAATCAATAAGCAAATGTCTATCACTTTGACCCAGAGGTGACATATCAGAAAAAAAGGCTGGAGATGTTTACTTTAAGGACTGGAGAGTGTACACTTTGTGGATTTCAGGCTTAGTGGATCTAGTAATTGTCTTTGTTACTGAGATAGAATCTTTTTTGTATTTTACACAATTTTTTGGAAACTTTCCTGGGCAAATGAAGGTTTAAAAAGTGTTTTGTTCTGATCTACTGTCGCCATGCTACAATTAGAAGGCAATTGTATGGAGAAATATGATGTTATCAGTTTAATGCATTTGCATTTAAGATAATGCACAACTGCCTAGGATACCTTTCTACACAAAGACTTCTAAAATATGGTTTGTTAAATTTGCATAGATTATTACCCTTTTTGTCTAGTGTCTGCTGAAATATGGAAAAATTGGGTGTGTCTGTTAAATGGCACCAAGCAGTCATGGCAATATTGGGAATCTAGCTGATGTACTTGTAAGTTTATTCCTCTCTCAACATTTTTGATAGTTTGCTTTGATTTATCAACTTCATCACTATGTAAACACACAAACAGAAAAATCAACCAGCTGCATGATCTAGTGAAAGCTAAAAATCAGCAAAACGATTAAATGAATCAAAACCTCTCAGTTTTAGTAAATCAAAACCCCCTCTCAGTCTATCACTTTGACCCAGAGGTGACATATCAGAAAAAAAGGCTGGAAATGTTTACTTTAAGGACTGGAGAGTGTACACTTTGTGGATTTCAGGCTTAGTGGATCTAGTGATTGTCTTTGTTACTGAGATAGAATCTTTTTTGTATTTTACACAATTTTTTGGAAACTTTTCTGGGCAAATGAAGGTTTAAAAAGTGTTTTGCTCTGATCTGCTGTCACCATGCCATGCTACAATTAGAAGGCAATTGTATGGAGAAATATGATGAACATCAGTTTAATGCATTTGCATTTAAGATAATGCACAACTGCCTAGGATACCTTTCTACACAAAGACTTCTAAAATATGGTTTGTTAAATTTGCATAGATTATTACCTTTTTTGTCTAGTGTATGCTGAAATATGGAAAAATTGGGTGTGTCTGTTAAATGGCACCAAGCAGTCATGGCAATATTGGGAATCTAGCTGATGTACTTGTAAGTTTATTCCTCTCTCAACATTTTTGATAGTTTCCTTTGATTTATCAACTTCATCACTATGTAAGCACACAAACAGAAAAATCAACCAGCTGCATGATCTAGTGAAAGCTGTAAATCAGCAAAACGATTAAATGAATCAAAACCTCTCATTTTTACTCATGGTATTTTAACATTGGATTTTACTTGTAACAGTGATAATGTTATCTGAAAATTTGCTTTCATTTGAACGTTCTAAAGAATCTAAACAATAGACCAGTGGTTTTGAACATTTTGGTTGTTGGGCAAAATTTGCTGTTTTATCAGTGTCTGCAGGCAGGACTATTGTGTAAATAAAAAAAAGAAAAACTACCCTTCTGGTTCCTGAGTATTCACTCACAATGCCATCAATACACATTAATTTCACATTGCTAATAATATCATTTTTATCGTTTGCTTTGCCTACCCTTACTCGTCTTCATATTCGTAGTCAGTGCTCTTAGCATTTTTGCCATGGTACCTTCTAAGATTTTCAAAAACCATGCATACATCACCAATCACTATGACTAGACAGGGTATCAATTACCAGTACTCAACAAACTCACTTGCAATTAGCACCCAATAAATACATATGTTAAACTATTCACAAACTGCCAGCTGATGCTTATGCTTTGAATTCCAAATGACTACTACGAATTCTGCAGCACTTAGCAAGCCAATGTAGAGGTTACAACAGTCTAGGTGTCAAGCCAGTGATGCCAGGTTATTTTACTTAACACCTTGACGTCTGGGTGGTTTTGACGATTTTTGCAAAAAAAAACAGCAGTTTTCGGTTGCCTTACCAACGCCCTAGCTCCTCCGCCGATTGCGCTAGAGAGCTGTTCAACGGCTCAAACAGATCAGCCAGTCTAGTAGATTGCACTTGAAAAAAATTTTCTTGCTTGGGGGGTGCGGTTTTTTTGTGAGTGATGTCATAAGTGGAGGACTTTTAGGCCACCTTGGCCCACTTTGCCTGGCCCTGGGCGCCAACCGTTAGGTGGTAGTATTTCGCTGAAGTTTTTACTGGAAACTAGGCTATGAGTCTTTTGATACTTTGGATGACCTGCTGGGGTTTCAGGTTCAAAAGTTGTGATGTAAGTTAATAAAAATATTTGACTAATTAGTTAATTAGTTTGTTTATTTTAGATCATAACTTTTGAACCAGAAACGTTAGAAAGTCGATCAAAGGCTCAAAAGACTCGGACTCGAGTCTAGTTTCCAATGAAAACTTCAGCGAAACACTTTGGTCTAGTGGTTGGGCCCTAGGCCAGGCAACATGAGCCAAAATGACCTCAAAACTACTTCACTTATGACGTCAGTCACAAACAATCTGCACCCCCCAACCAAAAAATTTTTTTTCAAATGCAATCTACTAGACTGGCTGATCCGTTTGAGCCGTTGAACAGCTCTCTAGCGCAATCGGCGGAGGAGCTAGGGCATTGGTAAGCAACCGAAAACTGCTGTTTTTTCGGCCGAAATCAAAGTACGAATATACCGTAGGCTGGCAGCCAATGAGTTAAACAAGCAGATAAATCTGAAAAAATAAGGCCAAAATAGGCAATTTAACACAAAAATAGTCCCAAATGAATTTCATAAGAAAATTGAACAAAACAAAAAACAGGGAAGTAAATTGAAAGGAAAAACAAGCTGACAAATCTGGGAAGACAAGCCCAAAATAAGAACAAATTTCTCAATTACAGCAAATGCTTTTAGTATTTCATTAATTTGTTTACACAAAATTTTTAAAATACTCAATATTCTTATGAAAGCATGCGGGCCGGATGGAAACCCTTTGCAGGCCAGATCTGGCCTGCCAGCTGCACTTTTGGGACCTGTATAATAGACACATGTATAAGTAATTGACTTTTGAAAGCTATAACATATATTGGCAGCTTCAGAGATGGCATGTGGTTATTTTGCTCCTGTCACATTTCATATTTTTGTTTTCTTTCTCTTTACATTCATTGGTATTCATAGTTATACAATTGTTATGCTTTTTAAATACAGTCTGACAAAAAAGGTAAATATTCTTCTGTGGAACCATTGTGATGTGAAAAAGTTGTCAAAAAACTAATGAATGTTGCTAATTACTACAGCAAAAGATTAATTACTGGTTTTCTGTTGTTAAAGCTGGAAAAATCTTTAGTTAGTTTGTGTTAAGTTGGAAAGATTTTTAGTCGGTTACATGTTATTGAACAATGAACAGTTGCCATGAGACTTGCAACTTTGTAAACGCAGTAAGTCTGCAGTTGTTAGTCTAATAAATGATATTTCACAGGAGTTAACCATATATGATGAATATATGAAGCAATTGAGACAATGGAAGTATGATTGTGAAGTGCAAAAATGGGTTTGGCATCATCACTGGATGCTTCATAATTTAACAATGCATCAAGCTGTGATGAACAACACACAGAGTCAGGTAGTCAAGTGTTAAAACATGGTGGTTTGCTTTTTTCAACTGTGTTGAAGTATGTTATTTTGCTGGTTTTAGGAGCAAACGAAAACAATAAATGTTTTGTGGAATGTCTTTAAAAATTATAGATCAAGTTTAAGGGATTGATTTATGCACACATCTAGGTAGGATTGCTCTCAATTGTTACCTGTCTGTATACATATAATATAACCGCATGATAAAAAGTTTGCACATAGTTGAAAAGCAATGTAATTTCAGCTGCTTTCTGATCATATTGTGTTGACAGCCAGCAATGAGCTTTGCGTAGATGAATTTCTTCTATTTAAAATTTAAGCCTCAAATGATGGTAACTTAACTAGCGTTTGTTGTATGCAAGGGTTTGCTGCCGTTAAAAGCTCTGTGAAGCCTTTAAACGAAACTCTAAACTTGAATTTTACAAAAAGCAGAAAATATCAAAAGATACGGAAATTTATGAAATCACATTATGTTACATTTCTTTTTATGTCTTTATTTTACGGCAATCATTGACAGGCTAGAGCCTGGAATGCCATCTGCTGGTACCAGCAGCGATACGAAAACAGTGCAACAGAACACATTGTATTTTATTGTTTTTCATACTAGTGTCTTAGCACCTTTGACTATTCTCATTCTTCAAATGTGTTAGGTCAGGAGTGAGAAATTAGCATTCCACGGGCCACATGTGGCCTGCCACAGCATTTTCAGTGGCTCACGGAAGCATTCAGGTAAAATAATAATCAAATCTGAAATTTCCTCCAACTTAGCCTCAAATTTGAACCTAGACTTACTTCTACTTCTGTTAGATTCTTTTAATGATTAGAAGGCGATGCATAGAAGGCCTTCCTTGTTTTGTCACACCACACAGGAAAAATGTTGTCTTTTTGCCAAAATCAGTTTGAACTGAGGTCAGTTATTCGCCTGTTCTTCCTGGAGGAAATTGTACAGAGGCCAAGTATATAAAAAAGGCCTCGAACTAGCAAAAGAAGCATGAGCGCGCTTAAGTAATTCGGAGGATGGGTCCACATATGACGGTTCTGAAAAACTGTCGAAAATCATAAAATGCCACGTGCTGTAAGAGGCGAGTGGAAGATCACATTTTGTTAGGTAGATCTAAATGCTTGCATGGCTACCGTCACAATGGGGCAAATTTTAAGTGAGCTATCCCGTCCCATGGGAATCCTATTCTCATGGACAAGCCTGTGAAGACCTCGATGAATTGCTATCAATGCTCGCAGTTTCCGTTGGAAGCACAGTTTAGTGGTCTCCTAAATCCATATATTTTCTTGCTGGTCACGAGCTTTAATGAAATCTTTGGTAATCCGCAGCATGCGACCCATACCTCTTATTTTTTACGCATTACTCCTTGAAACGTAACCAGCGTCTTCTGAGTAGAAAAAAGTCAGTGTTGTGTTCACGCGAAGGCTATGCAACCTAACTTAGAGTCGATATCTAAATTACAATTACTTTTTAAAACTTGGACTTCGCAGATTTGACTAATACTGCATCTTGAAGCGATAGAAATTTCTTATCCCATGTTGCTATGACTAACTGTATTTTATACATGATTTTGTAACGACAACTCAATTGTCCTGAAAACAACCTGGGTCGTGAGTGAAGCCTTGCTTAAAATGAGGAACAGTCAAGTTACAGCAAAATGCTCTGAGATTGTTGCATATGTATTTACGGGCTAACTGAAAACGACTGCAACAGTGCATACCGCGTCAATGTTTCGCTAGAATAAATTGTTTCAGAATATGAACAACGCCAGCGTGCCTCAAGACCCTGTCCAGCAAACGCATCAAGCTACCAATCAGGAGCACGCTAACGAGATGCAACGTTTATTCGGAGGTAAGGATGGAAGCATTCTTGTATGACACCGCTTTGTTTTGCATTATGCGCTGTACCATTACAGGAATATTGCAGCAGAGTTTGCCGCGGAAAGCAAATGCTTTGGAGCAAGAACTAATAAAATAATTTTCAATTCTATTTGAACAAAATTTGAAGACTAAAGGGTGTGAATAATTACGTGACATCGATTTCCTATTAAATTTTTTGCTGATGAATTCGATTGCGTCACCTTTGCTGGGACTAATTACTTGAATAAAAAACATTTTGTCAAAATTTAATGAGCTTCTGTGCTCTTATTAATGGCTGGTACATTAGAGCCTTGTGGAATTGCGTAACGTTTTGGTCATAGCCGGAATCATTCAAGAAATTACAAAGTTTCTGGTCTGTAAGTGTTGAGAACGTACTTTTATCCTATAGAAAATTGAGAGTATTTCCATGATCAGCCTATATCTTTCAGTAAATGTAGAATAATAATGGGGTGTTATGATTTGCTTAATTTATAATAGAGTGCAGTTGGAAAACCCGTATGCCTTTCTACGAATCGTGTTGTAACTGTGGCAATGCATTGGGCTATGCCTGCAGATTCACTAACATTAATTTCAGTCTTGTTTAATTTACAAGCGTACACCTGTTCAACATAAATTTTTGCAACTGATTTAGAAAATAATTACCATTTACGGCTTTCACTACATGTTCCAATTAGATAAAACAGATTGAAATTCGAATACATCAATTACTTTGACCACAAAAGTGTGTTAGTTTTCTCAGTACTCTACAAAAATGCAGTTAATTCAATTAGTAGAACTTCCAGCTCACGATGGAATTCGCGTTTGCTAGCTGTCTAGAGCGGAGATTACCCCCAGCTGTTTACCCTGACGTTTCATTTTTCATAGAGTTTTCCGTTCCGACCTTGTCCAGAAGAGTTGCTGCTGAATTTTTGGATTTTATTGTTTTATTTACATTTAAAATGGTTATGGTCTGGATCTTCATGAATTCGATTGGACTAAGGTAAAGCTGGATTGCATGTGCAACAGTGATTGTGTAAATGTTTTTGTCATTAGTTGAATCATTTCGAAACTCCCGCTGAGTTAAAGAGGGACTAGTATACAATTTAGAGCTATATTAACAGTAATCACAAACATTGCAGACAGTTATTTTCAGGTGTTAAATGAACCCCGTGTATATTGTATCGTTGTTTTTGCGTAAGAAAAAGACAGAATATTTTTGGCTCGGTGCACCTTTTTGCAAAAGCTGGCTAACGTAGCACATTTTGTCTATCGGATTAGTATTTCTTTAAATGGTAATGTGGTCGACGTCGTCATGATTCTCTGTTAATTGTGAAAGCCTGTGCACCATCATTACCCACAAAAAAGTTTGACATCGTCCCAGCCCAGGGTAACGGGCATTTGGAATTCATGGCGGCGGCTCGCTTGATCACATTTCAGCTTTTTTGCAGCGCTGCAGATATCACATTCCAAATAATGTGGATTGACGAAGTTAACTTGGACAACTTTGATGAAATGCAGCAAGACGAACTTGAAACAATGCTAGTCATGGCACTCCTGTACAGAGCCGTGTCTTGGTTGTATGAGGTGATTACACGCCGTGGTTGGTCTCGGTCAGTGTTTCAAGCATTAACGCTAATCATTTTGTGTGCAGTGGTTTTTCCTCTGGTACAAAGGCGCAACACCTGGCAAAGCGTTGTGTGGACTTAAAGTTGTGTCGTGTCAAGTCAGCACCGGTATAAGCCTCGATGATGTAACTGTCATTCCAGGATCTGCATTGAGCTGGAGAAGGTAAGCTCGCCTGGTGCTTGTTTGCCTGCAATGACTAGGTTCGTTCGCTCGACTGCAGAATAGTAGGTGATGATGTGGAACAACGATTGCAGAAATTCGGTACTTGTAAAGAAATCGTTTTCGTTAGATAGGTTCATGTCAGAGGTCGACAAATCCACCCGAGTCTTATTTAAAAGGTTCCTTCACACGCTCGTTTAAATATTCAAATCTGCGTTGGTAAACGTGTTGGTCCCAAAACAATTTTAGCTGATTTCAAACGTGAACCTCGGATAGCGATTGTAATTTATACTTCACGCGTTCTTTTTGATTAGCTGCCGGCGAATCACATACAACAGAGCCGCTTGTGCAGTGCACCAGAATGACATGGTTTGTGCCCAGCAAACGTGCGGAATGGTTTGTGAAATAAAGTGCGTACTGGCGTTTAGGAAAAAAGTCGGCAAAATTTTTTTTAATGCCGTGAAACTCCAGGCGCCCATCGCTTCCTCCCAAGCATCCCAACGGGATGCAACCTGTTACGACACACGTCATTAGTGCTAAAAAAGGTTAGCTAAAAAAGGCCCACTGGCCCGGCCACTTAGCTAAAAAAAGGCCCACTGGCCCGGCAACTTAGCTAAAAAAGGCCCACTGGCCCGGCCACTGTAGCTGGCCCACTACCCAAATCTCAGAATAAAAACTGTGAAATGATGGTGGATCCGGATGTTGATGGGTAAACTTAAACCCTAAATCACCGGAAAAACTCCAAAAAACGGAAAAAGCAAAAGAATAATGAAACTGAAAAAAATCAAACAAAAGAAAAACAAAACTTTAGCTTGCCAGGGGGGAACGATTCGCCCCTCTTCCCCCCGTCTGTTACACCACTGCAGGTCTTCAATGGCCGTTTGCAATTGCCTTCTATGTTTGTTGTAAATACCTTTTGCAGTCGTGCGGTATGTTGCCACATTTGTGACATTTCAGCATTTCCGTTGCGATCAAGGCCAGTATTCCTGTGAAAAAAATGTGCGACAAGTTCTCAAGTGGGCAACAAATTTGCGGAAGATGTCGAATACCTACTGTATGGCAGGCTTCTTGTTGCGTCAAACGATGCTTTGTGATTGAACATTATTTTTATTTTAAGGTGTTGTAACAGACACGAAGTCCATAGAGTAAATCCTACGAATGGTATGGTCGTAGGATATGGTCTGTAAGGTGCATGGTTAGACTAAGTTGATGCGTGTTTGTGAACACAGGTTCGATTTATGTTTGCTTTTCAGTGCATGGGTTCGCTCGTTGATAAAGAATTTATCAATTGCCTTCATGATACCTTCCTGCTTGACTGCACTCTTCCACACTCACCGAAGAACGTCGTATGATGTGATATCAAATAGTATGGTTGTCTCTAATAGGCCAGGGGTTGCAATATGAAGTTACCTAATTTCAACAGCAATTTTCACGTGTTACATTTGCGGATTTTATCTTTGTGTATGTTAAAGACGTCTCACCAAGTACATTGATCTTTCTAATGCGACGTGTGCTGATCCCAATAGTCTTTATTCTTGTGTCTCTTCAGTGTTTTTTGACGGAGGAAGTCGATACGGCAGCTTTATTATGCGTAAAAACTATGATTATCCTAAACATACTCTTTATCTTGTCAAAAAGACAGTACAGATCGTAAGTGGTGAATATTAAACAGATAAGCGCTTAACGGCAAGGAAACTAAAAAGCAGCGACGTAGTGGAAGCCTGACTAACGACATGGATGGACGAGGTTGTGCGAGGTTTTTTAAAATGTACCGATCGAAATCTTCTAAGGCCAGGGCTGTGAAAAAGTCGACAAATGAATGACTCTAACAGTGCTTTTTTAATGGCATACCACCTCAGTTTTAATTAAACTATTCTGAAATAGCCTGCCATTCTGCTTGTCTTCGCCATGGTGATGCAATAGATAGAGTATCTATCTTAGCAGTTATACCTTATTGTTCAAGTAACTAGTCTCCACAAGGGCTACACAAGTGAATCTATCTGCAAATTTTGCAGTAGGAAATCGCTTTCCTATCATCGCAAAGTGAAGAAAGCAGAGACAAGTCAGCTGATTCCTTGAAAGCTTACAGCAAACCTGGAGCTTTAAATTGTAAACTTATTGTCAAAGATCATGAAGTTCACCTTTTACTTTGTCCGCAAGGGTAATGGGTATCTTACGACAAGGCAACACTCGTCTAGGGGCAACAGTAGGGTCAATTTTCATTGATGTATGCCCCAAATCACCTGTTTCATTAGTACGTTTAACCAGGGCTGCGGAGCTCTTCTAAAAATGAATTGGCTCCGGGTCCGGAGCTGTGTTTTTTATGATATGGCTCCGGCTGTGCTTTGTTAATACACTTTAACAATTTCGGTATTCCTAGTGTCCTTCTTGTAGCAAGTGAGCGTGTTATTCCAACATATTTTGAACTAATACTACTACCACTACCAGGCCTGGGTAGTCGGAAGGAGTTTGGTGTGGAGTAGTAGGAGTCGGTAAAAATCCTTTTAAGAAATATCCGACTTCGGGCTGATCTTCTGCGCGCCGATTGCGACTGTTTGTGCCACGAAAAAGTCCGTAAGCGCCACACTTTGCGTTTTTGCCCAAGGACTTAGTCTCACAAAATGCGCAATTATGCGCTGCTGTGGTGTTGACTGACATGTTCACACTACACTCGGCAGTATTTCCACAGTCTAATGCAGGGCCGCAACCAACTGATGTTTTCTGGGGGGGAAAAGGGGCAAAATGATGTAACTTGTTGCTGTACCTAACAAATACATACGTTTGTGAAAATTTCGGAGGGGCATTGCCGGATTGCCCCTCTTCTGGTTGCGGCCCTGGTCTGATGTGACTATAGAACAAGTCCCAACATTAACCTATTTCGATCAAATTCATTTGTCTCGCAGCATGAGCGAATTATGGCAACTGTCAGTACGCGAATGATGAATCTGATTTTTGGTCCTCGGTTATGTTCCTGGTTCTGAAGCGTTGCACGTTTTGATACAATTAGTTGCCGGTAACAGTTTCTTACCTTCGTCCTCTACACCAGCGTGGTCCAACTACAGTCCGGCAGGCCACATGTGGCGCGCGGGCAGAATTTTTATGGCCAACGAACTTTCTCACTATTGATTGTTGTGTGGATATGAGAGTAGATAATTTTAATTAGAAGACACACAACACTTTTTAATAATAATAATGTACAATATTACCGGCGTTAGTCTAGAGTCTAGACCAGGGTCTCCAAACTACGGCCCGCGGGCCAAATCTGGCCCGCCAAGACATTTCATCCGGCTCACGAAGACATTTTGTCAATAATGAAAAAATAATGTATTTACAAAAAATTTATTGATATCGTAGAATGCAACATATCTCGAAACAATCCCATTACGTAAGATGCCCGGTCCTCGAACTGGTGTGTTGTGGCTCTCTGACATAAATTTTGGAGACCCTGGGCTAGACCGTAGAGAGCTTCTAGAAAATAATCAGCATAAATAGGTTTCCCAAACTGAAACATTTTGCAATAAAAATGCACTTGGCGGTTGGAAACCAAGGGCGTACGCAAAGGGGGTTGGGGTTAAACCCTCTCTTGACCGTGATATTTTGCGAAAACTTTATTACCTGCGCAAAGGAGATTAATGGTTTTCGCATACCTTTTGCTTGTTAATTTGTCGACTTAATGCAAATACCACGGAGCGGAATTAATTTGCAAGCAAATTTCAATGAACATTGTAAATGGGCCAAAAAGTAATGATTAGGTTTTGGTGGGAATCTGGGTTATCGTCTCCATCCAGAAACCATCCCACCACATTTTGCAGACCTTTCGTCCACTCCGCGTGTTTAAGATTGTGTTCCGCGAGAGTTCACTTCATCGGAAACAATTGTCTTTGTTTTGTCTTCCAATGCTGATCAGCGCATGCGCTGACCGCATTGGCTACATCAATGTTTTTCAACCTTTTTTGCATCACGGACCACTTTATGCAATAAAAAAAATTTGGGGAACACCAAACAAAATTTTATAATCACAATTATGATGTTTAGTTCTGTTTTGGCTCTTTTAATTTATTAAAATTAACAAGAAAGTCCTATTCGTTTGCTCCTAAAACTAATTACTTTCACG
>Ga0210059_1007636_pt1 | contig 17140 bp, 12 predicted proteins | sample Ectturendosymbi2_FD_188042 | JGI IMG/M metagenome (GOLD analysis project Ga0210059, IMG submission 188042) | Ecteinascidia turbinata endosymbiont from Florida, USA - Sample 2 (SPAdes) (version 2) | ecosystem: Host-associated > Tunicates > Ascidians > Unclassified | place: Key West, Florida...
TTGGACAAGGGTTGCGGTTACCACTCAAAAATATTCATGCCTTGAGTCTCAGTCTGTGAGGCTGAGGTCACCGATTCAAAAGTATGTTTCTTTAAATTTAATGAAACTGAACTTACCGCAGGTTGTAACTGCGCTGCCCTGCAGAAAATATCTTGGTGCGCAAGTGAATCTGCAAACACTTCCGACGACGTTCCCTTCAGTGCAGTTCACTGCACCGTTCGCAGGTGATGCTTGTTGTGGTAAACACCTTTCCGCTTAATGCAAAGCAAGACAATAAAGCAAAACTACCATCAGCATTTGCATTTTAACTCAGACACTTGTTGAATGCTTCCATTTTTCATGACATATTTTGATTTGGTAGAAAAGTTCTACGTATGAGTTCACTTTACCGACTCGTTAAGTCTCGTTGGGAGGCACGGCCGTTTTAAGGGGTGGGGGCAATGGAAGCAATTGCCCCGGGCACCATGCGCGGAACGACCCCATGGATGACATTTATTTGTTTCAAATAAAGCACTCGTTTGAAGAATTGTCACGTTTCAGAAGCGATACAAAGATAGAAATCTGCCAATGCTGCTTTAAGTAGCACATATTGATTTCTCTAAAAGTTTGACTGCCAGTTTTGCTGAATATAAGTGCTTTTGGTTTTATTCAGAAATCTGCCAATGTAGCATATATTGATTTCTCTAAAATTTGACGTGCTGCCAGTTTTAGCAATCACTGCTGATTATAAATACTTTTGGTTTTGTTTAATGCAAATATATTTGAATTTTGTTTGCAAATTTTTCCGAATAATCGTTCGTTTGGCATGGGTACGATTATCTACTCATGCATCACGCCTACTGCAGAAATACCACGAAAACGATATTATTTGCGTGCTGTAGTTATTCCTGCTGTCTTTGCTGTTTAGCAGAGTTGCCAACCTGTCTTCGCCAAAAAAGCCTGACCTTGTCCCCAAAAACCAGATAGCGCTCGTAAGACATATGCACATAAAACATGTATATAGAGTGGCGTGATGATGTTAGATGGTTCCCGGGCCAAGAAGCAAGTTTAGTGCCCCCATTTTCGAACCTGAGGTCTTTCGGAAACAAATGTACAATATTGACGAAAGTACTTGTGATATTGTTGCGACTTTTCGGCGCCCCCTGCAGTGATTCGACGCCCGCGGAATTGTTCCCCCCTTTCCTCCCCTTGTTCTACCCTGCATGCACAACCAAACACAAGATATATAATAAAACTCCTCAGAAACATCAGTATAACAGAATTCCAATCTTTAGAAGCATTGTGTTTCTCCGTGATTACACTGACGCACATTTGTGTTTTATTAAATACATCGAAAGTTGTGAGTGAAACAGTAAAATCTTTGCAATTTTCTTTGCACCCTGCACGGTCATAGACTCTCCTCTGAAGAAATTTGCAATGAATACGCAACTCAGACAATATTTTTCCAGAGCCAATATTTTTCGACTAAAAAAAGGTTTTGTCCAGCTTTTTTGCTTTTCAAAAAAGCCAAGTGCGCTAAAAAATCCCGAATTTCGACATCTGGCTTCAAATACGACAAACTTGCAACCCGAATTTTTGTATCAATGATCCCGTAACTTCATGTGCCGTCTGGAGTTAGCCGCAGCGGTTCCATGACTATTGAGACCAATTCATTTGAGACCATTCATTTGAGACCATTCATTTGAGACCACATTCATTTGAGACCACAGTCATTTGAGACCGCATTCATTTGAGCAAACAGTCATTAGAGACCACTTCATTTGAGACCACATTCATTTGAGACCACAGTCATTTGAGACCACTGTCATTTGAGACCACAGTCATTTGAGACCACAGTCATTTGAACCTACATTACTTTGAGATCACATTCATTTTACGCCATGTTAAAGTGAAGCTGTTTTGATTTGCTGTGTATCACTTCTTATGATCTGCCTTTCACTGTTTTGCGGGAGAACTGAAGCTTTCCAAGATGACTATTCATTCGAAATTTTGCAAGGTTGCGCACTTCCGTGTCCAGGGGTGACTCATGCTGGTTTGTAAATGCACCCGCACTCAGGGTCGGATCAAGGGGGGCAGAGGGGGTAATTGACCCGGGCCCCTCACTCCAAGGTGTAAACCCGTGATAATAATTATTTGTTTTAAATAAAATACTCCTTTGAAAAATTGTGATTCGGAAGCGATGGAAGAATACAAATTTGTTTTCCGATGTTGCAGTGAGTAGGCCTACATCTATTGATTTCTCTGCAATTCTGACTTGCTGCCAGTTTTTGTAATCACTATTGAATGTAAATATTTTTGTTTTTGTTCAATGTAAATATATTTGAATTTTACTTGCAACTTTTTTCATACATTCGGTCTTTTGGCATGAGTATGGTTATCTACTCGTGCATCACGCCTGCTGCGCAAAGTCGCGAACACGATAATATTGGCGCGCTGAAGCTAGTCCTGTTGTGGTTGCTGTTTAGTGTATAGAAGTGGTTTTAAAGTGATTGTCATTTTTTCAAGCACCCCTGACGTTAAATAAGCTGTACAAACAAATGTATTTATTGGTAAATTTATTGATCAAACTTTCCATGTTGCAGTGCGCGTAGGGGCTCGTGCCCACTGGAAATTTATTCACGCCCCCTGGGGTGGCACGCCGCCCCGGTTAAGAACCATTGGTATAGTATCAAAACGCTCCCGTAACTTCTTGTGTCGTCTAATCTAGAGGTTGCCCATCCGAACTGTGACCTTTGTTTCATCATAAAGACAACGTATGGTGGAAACGCACTTTTCTTAGGATGGATACCATCGTTGTGTAACATCATACACACATGAGAGTGGTAATGTCAAGCCAATTGCACCATATTCAACGCGTCAGAAAAGGTTCTGTCAGAAAAGGTTTTCATCAGTCGATTTGTAGAACGAACGAGCAGAAAACGAGATTACAGTGTTTAGCTAGCGCGTTGCCGAAATTTGCAATGCCTTCAGGAGCTTAAATGCGCAGAGTTTGTAAGGAGGCAAAGCGCAAGAATCTGGCGGTGTTTGCTAAAACCTCGCCACTGAATCGCTTTTTTTTCAGCAAAGCTTTCAAGCAGCAACGTTAAAGCAGTGGTGTTAACCAGAGCACCTGAAATGTATTTGGAAATCACGACATAAGCTTTGAAGCACTTTTCACACTCAGCGTGGCTGGCCATATTGACATGTTATTTTTCAGGTGTTTTTGTTTGTAATCTGTAGCTTCTTATTGTTTGGGTTAATGTCGCTTCTTGCTGAGTCACTCTCTAACCCAGTGGTTCTCAAAGTAAGCGGAATCGCCTCATTGGGGGGGATGGGAAACCACACAAACGGGGACGAAAATGCTCGATAACTAATCGATCATTGAGCTAAAGTCAGTAGCCTACTACTATGACTTGTCAGTTTCTTGCAGATGTTAGTTTACTGTGATAATCGTTTGAGGTTGTCGCTAAAGCAATTTATCTATTAAATTTTACTCTGGATCGTCTACGTGCTCGGCTACGGTGTGGATTTTTTCAGGGCTGTGAAGCCGTCGTAAAAATGACAAGCTCCGACTCCGGAGCTCTTCTTTTCATGAACATGGCTCCAGCTCCGGAGCTTTTGGTTTTCATGAGTGTGGCTCCGGCTTCTGTTGGTTTTCACACATTAATATTTTAATTGTCTCGGTGTTCCTCAAGTTCAGTGGAAAATGAATTAAATCAAGTACACAAAAATAAGAAAATATACCAAACCTCTTGGAGTAATTTAATCTGGTATTTTTTTACAAGCAGCGGTCCTACCACGTGGAAATCAGTGAAAAAAAAAACAATTACAAGTTCAGACGATTAAGAGAACAGTTACTGGCATAAAGGAATCTCAAGATAACGGTACTATAAACAATTTCTGGAAGGGCAGTCGCTGGTTTTACCGTCAATGCCTGAGAACCGTTTGGCATTGCTTACGACCAGAATCAAGAAAATGGCTGTTTGGAAAACTACATTTGTGTCCGAGCATTTGCACTCGTTGCATGCTTTGTCTTTTGCAGTCTTGGCGATTCCAGCTAACAGCCCTGCCAGGGTAAACCATGCAAAGAGCGCAAAACACACAGTGGACTGTCATGTGTTCTTTCAAACACGCACACATTTGCATTAACACAAATGCGAAGAAGTGTTTAAAAGCCCTTTGTTCGCATAAAAAGTATGACTCCTAGCAATAAATTCACATTTGACGTTGTAAAAATAGCTGAAAACTTCTGATTTCTTATCTTTTGCACAAATAATAAGCAGTGACGAATCGCAAAGTAAAGCACAATGTAGCGTGGGAACTGGTTACCGCGATGAAAACAGAGTTTTTTCCACAGATGAAAACTTCAAGAAAAGTTCACATTTGTTTACATTTATTTTTTTACCCTCCTGATAATGTACTGCTATGCAAAGCAAGCTAGTTCGCTATCAGTTATTTATAACTTACATGCTACTGCTTGTAAACGTAATGTTTTCTTGTGAACATTCCTACTTTGCAATGGCGCTCCGTGCATTTCACGCTTAAATATGTATTCACATCATATCTTAATCATACTCCCTGCTAACAGTATGACTACATACAGCTACAAAAGCTATGGATATTTTATTATATACCTATACATTACAGTTCAGTTCTTTTCAGATCGCTACTCTACTACAGAACCAGTTTGATCATTCTGACTAGAAAGTAAGATATTGTGAAATTTAAGGTTTTTCTTACTTCTACAACAGTGGTTCTCAACCATTTCGCCCCCCTACCATTTAATTCGGCTCTGCCCGCACTTTAAAACACCGCAGAGGCCAGAAAACTCTTCATACCTTCGGCTTCGAATGGAGCGTTGCACCCTCTAAAATGTAATTTAGAACACGTCAAAGAATTACATGTTTGCGTTCCTGCCCGTTTCCTTTATCGAGGCGCCACAATAGTTTTAGTTTTCAACTAAAAATGAAAGACGAGAAAAAAATGTCATTTTGCGTTGGTCGAAAAACTCACAGGAAAAAAATTGAGTGGCTTTTTAGAAGAGAAATGCAACTGCGTATGAGCAAAACATCTGTGACGTGCTCTCTACAAACGCGACTGTTTTAGCAGATAACGTGAAGTCCCGCAAAGAAGTGGAAGGTAGACCATACAAATGTGATTCACAGTAAATCAAAACAGCTACACTTTGACATGGCGTAAAATGAATGTGATCTAAAATGAATGTGGTCTAAAATGAATGTGGTCTAAAATGAATATGGTCTCAAATGACTGTGGTCTCAAATGACTGTGGTCTCAAATGAATGTGGTCTCAAATGAATGTGGTCTCAAACGAATGTGGTCTCAAACGAATATGGTTTCAAATGAATGTGGTCTCAAATGAATGTGGTCTCAAATGAATGTGGTCTCAAATGAATGTGGTCTCAAATGACTGTGATCTCAAATGAACGTGGTCTCAAATGAATGTGGTCTCAAATGAATGTGGCCTCAAATGAACATAGGCTCAAATGAATACGGTCGTAAATGAACACGTCTCAAATGAACGTGGTCTCATATGAAGTGGTCTCAAATGAATGGTCTCAAATGAATTCGTCTCAATTGTCTGCACACCAGCCTCAGCCGAACTGCGACCGTTTGTTTCGTCATAATGTATATGGTGGAAGTGCACTTTTCTTGCAATGTCTATGGTAGAAGTTCATTTTTCTTCCGGTGGCTACTATCGTTGTGTTAAATCTCAAACATATGAAGCTAGTCAAACCATTTACACCACATGCTATTGCGTGCAAGGGTGTACGCAAGGGGGATGGGGATGGGGGTGGGATTAAAAAAAAACCCTTGAGCTTGATATTTTGCAAATACTTCTTTACCTTCGCAAGGAGATTAATTGTTTTCGCATACATTTTGCTTGTTAATTTGTCGACTTAATGCAACTACCACGGAAAAAATTTGCATGCAAGTTTCAAGGAACTTTGTAAATGGGCTAAAAAAGTAATAATTAGCTTTTGGTGGGAATCTGGGTTATCATCTGCGTCCAAAAACCATCTCACCACATTTTGCAGACCTTTCGTCCACTAGACCAGGGGGCTCCAAACTACGGCCCGCGGGCCAAATCCGGCCCGCGAAACCATCTCATCCGGGCCGCGAAGTCATTTCATGAGTAATGAAAAAATAATATATTTACGGACAATTTAGTGATTTGGTAGAATGCAACATATCCCGAAACAATCACATTACGTAAGATGTCCGGCCCTCAAACTGTTGTGTACTAACTTATGTGGCCCTCTGACGAAAAACTTTGTAGACCCTGCACTAGACCATGCATGTTTAAGATTGTGTTCGGAGATATTTCGCTTTATCCGAAAAATTGCCTTTATTTTGTCTGCTAAGGCTGATCAGCGCAAGCGCTGGACGCATTAGGCATACCAATTTCTGTATCGTGATAGAACTGTTGCACGAGCCCAAAAACAGCAGTTGTTAACATAGAAGCATTCAGGCATTCATTGTGTCTCAGCAGGAAAAAGGAAAACTAAAAGTGTGCTGGACTTCTTTAAATAACAAAACAATCGACAGTTTTCTTGCGTACTTTATCCGCATTCTCAATTCTTGTATAGTTTAGCAAGATTCGATCTTGCAAACCGGGATGTGCACCAGGCAGTCCAGCCGCACACTTTCTATGCTCGACTGCTCGTATTCGACAAGGCATTAGCGCAGTCTCATTTTTCCGTTGTAAATTGCTCTGACGAATTGATGAGTGTGTTGTACTCCCCTGTTTTAACGCACAGCTTCATATTTTTGCAGTTACGAACTGCTGTGTCGTAGCGTTGGATGTATTTTCCTCCGATAGCCTAACTTGGAGCGCTGATAGTTTATATTCAGTGCAATGACACATAAAATAAGGAGAGTGGATGTATAGAACAATGTGCATATTATGTCAACAAACTTCGCCAAAACATTGGTTTAGAAACAGGCCTATGACGTCAAATTGTGACGTCACAACAGTGCACACCAAATACAAATGACCACCTATGCCACTGAATGAAAACCCCCCATGAAAATTTTCTGCCTACGCCACTGATTGCGTGGTCCGTCAGAAAAAGTTTAATCAGTCGATTTGTAGAACAAACGAGATTGCAGTGTTTAGCTAGCGTGATGCCCAAATCTGTGATACCATTAGCTCAGGAGCTAAAAAGCGCAAAGTTTCTAAGGAGATAATGCGCAAGGATCCGGCAATGTCAGCTAAAACGCCGAGACTGAATCGCTTTTTGCAGCAGAACTTTCAAGCAGCAACGTTAAAGCAGTGGCGTTGACCAGAACATCATGTAGGAGAAAATCACGACACAAGCTTCGACGCAGCTTTCACACCCAGCGTAGCTGACCATGTTGACATGTTATTTTTCCGTTTTTTTGTTTCTAATCGCTTGTATCTACGTATTGTTCGGGTGTATGTTGTTTCTTGCCGTGTCACTCTCTAGCCTTTGAAATATTTTTTTCTTAGTAAGAATACACTATAGTGCAGTGGTTCTCAAACGGGTGCCACTTGGCTCACAAAGGGAGAAATTCTTTATTCCTGGAAGGAAATTTGTTTCAGGGAGGAATTGGGGAGGAAAAGGTGAGGATGAAAATGCCTTAAATTTTATGATTTGTTTATCAATACGTACAAAACTACACAAAGAGACTGGTTTCGATGGTAATGCCTACAATACGCAAGGACAAGCTGTTTTAACTACAGTGAGGAATTGATATTCTTTGGTTTTTAGAGGTTAGAATAAGAAAAAAATTAGAGAACCACTGCTGTTGTGTTTATATCATACACTGTCTTAACGCAGTTAACTTAATGTGCAGTTGAGTAAGCATATTCTCGACTACCGGAAAAAGCAAACGAGAACATTGCGAATCAGCGAAAACGTAATTTTTACAAAAGATGATGTCGTGAATTCCGTCATAGGGTCCCTAAACTAAAAGTTGTCCTGGGACCCCTACCCTTTAATCCGGCTCTGTTGCGAGGAACTAATTTTCAAAACTATACACAACAACGCATTTTGTTGCCCTTCTGCCATGCTTAGACAACATTTTCACGCAGTTAGAGTATTCGTAATATTAGGTACAGCTTAAGATGTAGACACAAAGTGTGAAACTTGATGTGTTGTTCAAAAATACTCTCTTGAAAATTTATTCTAAAACAGCAAAAATGTACTTGGATTTGTCGAACTGCATAGGAAATTACTCGAAATTAATTTTTCGTCATGCGTTAGTTGCTATTTTTTCAGTGATTGATCATCGATTGTAAGAAATTTTTGTTTGCATGTGCATTTTAAAAATTTACATCTGAGCCATGGAACCTTTGTGATAGAAAAAAGAAGACATCTCGAAACGCGCTAGAGAAGGTCAAATGCTGCATTTTAAAATGTATAAATTGCTTCAATAACAAACCTTGGTATTTTATAAAATTTTACTGCGAATAGCAAGTGTATTGAGTGGAGCAAACATTGTCAGCTCATATGTAAAAATTGTGATAATGTATAAATAAGCCAATCACTTTAAAGTTTTTCAAATTTGTTAAGAAAGCAGGGATCGAGTTTCAGAGGAGATTTTCCTCAAACTTTTGGGCAAGGGCGACACGATACCCTTTGTCCCCCCAACATTTGTGAAGCAAAATAATCTTTTATAGATTTCTACCATGATCCACGTACACCTAAATCAGTGGTTCTTAACCTGTTTTGTCCCATTTACTCTTTAACAAAACGAAAAAAATGATTTTACCCTCATCAGTATTTAGTGTCTCAAAGCATGACTTTTCTGAAAAGGGTCCGGGAAAGTTTCCTGGTAAAACGTTTTAAATTTACCTTCATATATGAATTTTTGTTTTTACTTTGTAGTGATGTGGAGACCCAAGACAAGGTCTTGGTCTCGAAACTCATCTCTAGACCCATTTTTGTGACTCGTGGTCTCGAAGGTTTCAGGTGTCGTCTCGGTCTCTAAGGCTACAGGTCTCGAGAATTTGAATATCGCAAAGAAATGGTTTGGTAAAACGTCTATAATTCAATGAGTTTTTGCTGTATTTTCAGGTAAGAAACAACCAAAAAGGTCAGAAAATTACAGAAATTTGGGAAAAATTCAACTTAGAAGTGATGACGACATGTTATCGAAAATCTTCGGCAAAATACACAAATTTGCAAGTCTCGAATCCCAATCTCGAATTTCAGATCTCGAGTCTCGGAGTTTTTGATAAAGTCTCGGACTCGGAGATTACGATCTCGACTACATCACTGCTTTCTGGAACCAAATTCAGGATAAAGCTTGTAAGAGACTTAGCAGTCTGTCAGATGAAACTTTAATAAAATGCTCTTACAAGCAAGCATGAATAAGGAGTGGTTCGCTGAGGTTTTTGAAATTCTAAAAACAGGTTCATACGAGTCAACACATCATTGAAGCAAAGGGCAAAACATTTCAAAGATGGAATTCACAGCCATGCTTACATCTTTCTTTTATTGAAAAATTTCAAACAATTTCAGCCAGTCAGTCACTCGGTGGGCGTAATTCATATTATTTCCACAATCGCACAATATCTGAGATTCTGGTAAGAGTGGTTGAAAGAAATACTCTTGTGTTATCCTTGGGAATCAATCGAGATTGTTGTTTTGTTTTATGGTCATCACTAAGGAGAACCCTGCCTCACACAGTTAAGTATTTTGAAAAGGTTTAACAACTTTAAATGAGCGCTTCGACAGCGTTCGAAACTCTTCACCCAATCTACACCATAATTTTGAAAAGACACAGTTGCACGGTATGAATTTTCTTTAAACACTGAAAATAAATCAATTCAACTTTATGAAGCACTTTGCAAAGACGTAGAAGAGTCTGTGCTTTAATAATAAATTTTACACGTTCAGCTACATGTTTCAAAACTATTTTCAAATATCCTGAAAGGGGTTTCGCCAGTGTATGTCGATGGAGAACACAAGGGGTTAAAATGTTGTGCGCTGCCTGTTTATTCACCATAAATGTAAAACTTGACCTCAAGGAACGTAGAAGAGGCTCCGCTGTGCATAGCGAGACAACCTGATTCCACGAGTGTATTTTGTTGAAAGAAATTATTCATTTCTCCTGATCATCAGCATTTTTGCTGGTCATCTCCGGAGTTTTGTACATGAAAACTCAATCTTTCAACTCAACTTCATTTGAATATCGACAGTAAACCAACAAGCACGTAAAATTTGACACGTCAGTTGACTCATTTACCCGAAGGGTGATTATTGCATTCCTTCGAATTGCTTCATCTGCTACGTTATTCAAATCTAAAATATCACAAAACATAACACTTTTACGACAACGTGCTGTAGGGTTTGATACGTAAGTTTTCTCAAGTTTCTTCTTTTTTTCTCTTTTCAATTATATCCATAGTGTACGGAAGTGTTTTTCAACGGGGGTTCCGCGGAACCTCAGGGTTTAGCGAGTGGCTGTGGGGTTCCAGCGATACAGACTAAAATGGCCTGGGGCGAAATTCGCAACCACAGCTTTTTGTCTTTGTAGCAATATAGACACTTGGATCATTACATAGGATTACATGAGCAACGCAAACATTTGCGAAAGGTTCCCCTGCAGCAAAACGTTTGAAAAGCACTGGTATTCCAGTTGTATGCAGTTTATTTTGTTATTGCGAAAGCAACGCAACAGGATACTTCCAATCCTAAGTGTTTTCAGATACGAACCCTAATACAGACAGAGTTCTACAGCACGAAATTGAGAGCAATTAGTCTGCAAAGGCAAGTGGTTCTCCTGGACGTCTGTGGGATGGATAGTAAAGTGAGCTTACAAAATCGACGGTTTCATCGAACCATTGACAGACACTTTGGACAAACAGAAACACTGAAGTTTTTGTATATCATTTGTTATTATGAAGTCGATCCTAAGTGCACGTATGATTCTAGATGAGTTATCTTCTTCGAAATAATAACCGGGAATTGCTAAGCTTGCATTTGTGAACTCATGAACAATTCATTCACTAAGTAGGCCTCCACTGTGCTGGTCATCCCCTGTGCATTCTATAGCATGCTGTGCAAAGAAGAAAATAGCGCTGCAGTTTGACCATTGCGAATACAGTGAAATTCATTGCACAGTAGAGGAATTTGTAATTCTGACAGTTACAGTCTCTTTTCAAGTGCAAACTCCATATGAAGTCATGAACAGAAACGATGTTGCTCGCATGGGGTGCTGCAATGAAATTGATAGCCTGCATGCGGAAAGATGAAACGAAAAGAGAAATCATATCACTTAGCACATTGGTGCTTAACCTTTCTTCGCACTCATGCTCCCTGAGCTTTCACAAAATTTTATCGCACCTTTCGTCTGAAATCAAATGGTAATTGATACCAACACAATGTCATTCCGACGAATATAACCATACAATGAAAGTGCCCCAGCAGTCAACGTAGTTAATTGCGCTTTTGCTGGTGTTTGACAATTACAATACTGTAGCGAGAAGGGTTGCCAGGTTGACCCCTTTGGGGCCAAATTTAATTTAGCTCCAAATAATACTTGTTGGTCCCAACATTGTTCGGCCATCCGGCTATTCTTTGGCCTTTTTCCAGATTACATTTAGAGCCTTGCAAAAATTAGATTTGGTCATTCTGGTTCCTGACTGATAAACCACTTTTTTCACTCTTTGGATTGCAGGTCAAAATCTGCAATCCATTGCAGATTTGGACCAAATTTCTTAATGTTGAAGGTTTTCGATTACAAAATTTTGTTAGGAGCCTTAATTCTAAAATAAGCAGACTAACTGTTACGTGTTACAATTGCAAAGGTAGCAATGAGAACAAGTCACCTTGCCAAACTTACTTTTATCTATTTGGTCAGGTGTGTTTCTTTCCCAAGATATACGTATTTGTTTACTTTATTCGGATTGTTGGTGATCCCTTTTGCACCTAACGAGAATAGGAAATTCATCTCAGTTAATGGCTGCACATGGAAATTGAGTCATTTTCTTAATATTTTTTATCATGTACTTGTGTTGGTGTTGAACTCGAATTGTGGTTGAAGAGCATTCTTATTTAATGAATTACTACATAATATATGAGTTCATACCATTTTCTAACTGCTGTTAAAATTCGAAAAATGGTTGGTCCTTTCATGGCCCCCTGTGTTAGAGCTTGGGTCTTTTCTGTCTCTTCTGGACTAGATTTTTCCCTTTGGTAAAAAGTAGATCTGACATTTTTAGCGAGGCTCTTTGTTTAAGATAGCCACTCGCATGTCATCGTCAGGATTTAAACAATTCCTGGCTTTAGTTTTGATCTGCAGGAGAGTTGAGAAACCGCTTTCACATAAAGTAGGCTGCGTTGTTGCAAATGCCACAGAGACTTCCAATGCTAAATTTTTGCCAAATGTGGAAAGGGTTGCGTTGCGTGTAGCAGAAGGTATCTAACTGCATTGAATGAAACCCATTTTAAGTTTTGTACTCGCATTCATTTCAAATAAATCCTCCTTCATTCAATCATTGTCATCTTTAGATTTTAGGTTAAAAGTAAATAAGTCCTGCATCCAACTCTTCGAAATAGAAATGTCTCTTGCCAGAAAGCAACTGTGCAAGGACCGCCGTAACTTGCAAATGTTTTTTTATTTCAATGACATTGGGTAACGACATTTTTCTATTGGATACTTTATTATGTTGTGGAAAATTACTATAGTTTTCTGATGCAATACGACTAATACAGATTAAACGTTTGTTAGTAAAAGCAGATATCCTTCCCTAGCTGTGATCATGTTGACGTTGACAGCTGTTCCCTGAATGGGGATGTTCAAGTCGTTAAGGTGGCTGAATATAGCTGCAAAGCATGCCCGGGAAATAATCAACTCCTCATTTTCAAAGTGATCTGCTATGCCTCTAAATCGGTGTCTCAAAAACTGCTCGATTTATTTACGCAGCTCAAAAACACTTGCAAGCATTCGACCACGGCATACCCACTGTGGTGCGGTAAATAAGAACACTGTGTTGAGCCCAACTTTGTTAACAAAATTTGTATTGAACAGACGATGGTTCAAAACTTGGTTTCTGATAAAGTTTACTGCACTCACAACAATCGACAACATTTAAAAAATTTTCCGGATGTGTATGTGTGGTTTAAAATTTTGAGGGGGTATATCCCTGTTACCTTTGGTTCTTTGCATCCCCTATTTTGGTGCTTCATACCCCCTGTTAGGAACCACTGACTTAGCATAACTCTGAATCATAATCCAAGGTGAAACATCTCCAGTTTATATGATATATCCGCAAACGTATTTCATAACAACGCTCTGTGACGACTGACGTTGAGCCTCTCACCAATCTACGAACAAAACAATTCTAGATGCTGTAAATGCAATGCTAGATGCAGTAAACACAATGTACTAGCCCGATTCACATGATAGACAACACATTTAGGCGTACTTAAATCGGGCCATTGTAGGGGGCAGTCTGTCAGTTAGTGGAACCTGAGATACATGTTTGCTAATTGGAATTTCATTATGTTAATGCCGATGTTGAATCTCAAAGATACATGCCCATATTATCGGCCTTTTGATGTATTGTTTGTTTGGTGACGTCATCGAAACTCACACAAACTTTGTCCCCCCAAAGTTTTCTCAGTCCTTGCACGCGAGTCCCTGCAGAAGACTACTCTGCAGATCAGAGTTGAAAATGTTTGAACCACACCACCGTCGAACACATGAACAATCTCATCTTTTATTCGTAAGGGACCAGACAACTCTGTGCATAAGTCAATGCGATTTTGTTGCCGGAACGTGAGTAAACTGCCGTAAATTGCTGCAGCCTTTGCAAGGAAAAGATAAACTTGGCGCTTTCATTTACCAACAAGACCATTCGAGTGATCAAAGGCTCAAAACAAGTTTCTTTGTTGATTAGTGGTATTTGTCCTGGTGGTTTGCGCTTGTTTCAATTTTTTTATGCTAAAGTTCATTACAACTTTCCAAAATGATTCCGAACACCTGGGAATACATATACCTAACGTTATTAATTTACACACAAATCCAAGTCGAGCAAACAAAATAACTACTAAACAAACAAAAGATCAATCAAGCAAAACATTTTACTTTATCCAAAGTTTTTACTTTCCGGAGTAGTTAGTAGGTTTGCGCACTTTGCGATAAGCTATATTATGGCGAAATAAAAGTGCAACGCATTTGTAACATAAAATTTAAGTAGATCGTAAAAGATTTTATCTTTGGTGATAACTTGTTTTCTTAATATAAATTAAATGAAAGGAAAATTTTACATACAATTTTGTTCACCTCTTAAAGAATTGCATCTTATATTCATTTAAAAAAGAAACTTTTGTCGCCAAAATAAAAATAGTGTTTCGGTTGCAAATCGAAGAAAAATTTAATTAACTTACCATTAGCGTCTTGATATAAGAAAAAAAAGGCAATCGAACAAACTGAAGCAAATCTCATCATCAAATCTTTCCCCTGCCAGGAGATTTCAACCAAGATAATCCTCCAGTCAAGACGACGGCATCTATGCAATCCTAAGGTTGTTTTTAATTGGATCAACTGTAGATATAAGAATGAATCAGTCAGCTACAATCTTTTCTCTTGTATTGTGCTTTCTTCATTTTGTCTACAGTGGCCGAGAGCTCAAGAAGTTTGGAGATCATGTCATAAGTTGCATCCTCCGAGATATACGTCACCTGACCCACTAAGTGTGTATTTCTCGCTCCCTCTATTACTTTTCTTGCTCGGCATACAGTAAAAATGAATGCCTTTGCAAAGGTCAAGTACAGTGCAGTAAAACGCATTAGAAGTGGAAAACGCATCCAAAACGCTTTGTATACCGAATCGCCAAAGTAATCGCTATGATCTTTTCACATTAACATTTCTCACCTACGACATAGTCAGTGTTTTTTTTTTGTGAAATAATAAAGGAATCGAGAATCTGATATTGCGCGCAGGCGTAGTGTAAGGATTCGCAGTACACTGTAACTCAATCAGTTGTCGTAGTGCACTGTAACTCAGTCGCAATCGTAGTACACTGTAACTCAATTAGTTCCATTTGATACTTTTGTGGCACCACTTTAACAATGATAGGAAGAGGGTTACTGAAAATATCAAAATCAGTTTCCAGATCTATTAAATCAGAAAATCTTTCCTTGGAGAAGATCGAAATTCTTCCAATCCACATGGAAACTGCTTAAACTCTTGGTTTTGAATTTAAGAAGTTACCGTTGGGTTAGTCTACCTTAATTATTAAGTCGTTATGTCGCGTTATGACTATAAGCGAAAAACATAACAACGCTTTGACCTAATATTAAACCTAACTCTGTCAGACCTTGTGCAAGCACAAAACTGGCATGATGCAGGCCACAGTACCGGACACCCCTGATTTTGATATTTTTAAATAAAACAATATGTCATCATATTTCGAACAAACGAACAATCAGGGTTTCATTTCATTTTCCTGATGATGGCATATGACTGAGCGGAAAATTTGAATAAAATAATATTTTCGATGTTTGTGGCTATATGGTTCGCAACAAGAATGTACACCACCTTCGTGCGTTTTTTACCAAAATATTTAATCCCATTGGAGTTTATTCCTCGAGCCGAAATGAAATGTTTTTCCGGTAAACGTTTTTTTCAAGGACAACTTGCTCCCATGATTCACTCCCAAGCAATACAAGCCTTGGCTGCCAGTAAAAAGGCTGAACTTATGAATGTCTTTCATTTTGCCTTTGTGGCAAATTCTCCAGGAAATATGCTGAATAATATATATCGACTACATTTTTAGTATCAACATCTTCAACAAATTCAAACGCCTACAACACGCAAGCATATGATTTTCGGACGGCATTCTTGCGGTTAGTGGCAGTATGCAATTTCATCGTAAAATCGTGAAGCCAATTTTATATCTGGTATTACAAGCTACTACGGGCGCTGTTCTGAAACCACGACAAAAGCTAACTTTGCTGATCCTCTGTCAAATATCTCGGCAACCGTTACGAGGGCACTGGCGTCATCATTCAATTTGCCTCTTCAGCCAATGAGCAGGTACTGCGCACATCACTCGGTAAAATCAATTCCCCAGGCGATTTCCACAGGTGTCATACTCGAATCAAACAGCAATCTTTTTGCTAGGAAATCGATTTCACGTATTTCATGCATCTTCAGTGCTGCAAATTCCCAGCAAGGCTTGTAAATTGTGTGGTGAGTAACTCAAGCTAAAGTTCGCGAAAACAAGCGAAACGTGGTCTCAAACGCAACGTGTAAACATAGAGCTGGACCCACACGAAAGAAGAAAAGCAGTCCTGGCTCCAGGCACTGAACGTCTGAGTTCTTCAAATTCAAGCATTTCTTTAAAGCTGCATTTGTGGAGATTCAATCTCTTCCAGTACATTTTACCAGAATCTTTTCAAACATTTCAAGAAATGTGTACGTTGTGCTGAAACAATAGAAACTTCAAAATATGTCGAAGCAAGATAAAGAAAATGTTTTCGAAGAAAGAATGGCTGTCTTATTTCTACTGCGATCCGCTATTGGAGCTGCCTTTTCACCATATATTGCTTGGAGCTTGTCATTCAGCAATTGGCGTCCTATTTTCTTTTCTGCTTTCGCATGAGGCCAGCTTTATTCCTATATTTGTGTTTGAGACAACGAATTTCTTTTTTTCTCTAGACTTTGCTTTAGCTTTTCACCATTTCACTTGTGAGCCCTGCTTGCAAATCAGAGTGCGACTCAACATGAGTAAAACATGTGAAGCCGACTTCCAAGATGCCTAAAACACTTTTATAATATTATTCGTCAGCAACACTTGCCGACATATGCAAGTTGGAATAATCGCCAATTAAGTCATGACATCGGAGCATGGCAGGAAGATTCCCGGAAAACGCATAGCAAACCTAAAGCCTTCAATTAATTTTTGACGTCTAGTTGCAATTGCAAAATGTGTGATATGTTTCTATGCAACACAGCTAAATCGGGATTCTTATACGTTAGATTAATAAGGAGCCTGTTCTTTCATTATACATTTTTCGTCTTGAACGGAAATACATAAACGGAAAAATGCCACGTCGAATTTAGTTGTTTAAAGTAAAACGTGCTTAAAAACAAAGGACTTTTACTCCAGTGAGGCGTGGTACAGAAAAGGTTAAGAACCACTGCGTTAACGTACAGTAAA
>Ga0210059_1007638_pt1 | contig 17139 bp, 11 predicted proteins | sample Ectturendosymbi2_FD_188042 | JGI IMG/M metagenome (GOLD analysis project Ga0210059, IMG submission 188042) | Ecteinascidia turbinata endosymbiont from Florida, USA - Sample 2 (SPAdes) (version 2) | ecosystem: Host-associated > Tunicates > Ascidians > Unclassified | place: Key West, Florida...
GCAGGTCATCCAAAGTATCAAAAGACTCGGATTGTAGCCTAGTTTCCAGTAAAAACTTCAGTGAAATACTACCACCTAACGGTTGGCGCCCAGGGTCAGACAAAGTGGGCCAAGGTGGCCAAAAAGTCCTCCACTTATGACGTCACTCACAAAAAACCCGCACCCCCCAAGCGAAAAATTTTTTTTGAGTGCAATCTACTAGACTGGCCGATCCGTTTGAGCCGCTGAACAGCTCTCTAGTGCAATGGGTGGAGGAGCTAGGGCGTTGGTAAGGCAACCGAAAACTGCTGTTTTTTTTACGAAAATCGCCGAAACCAGGCGGCTCTAAAAGTATTAAGAACTGTATTGTTAAGCATTCATTAAAAAAAATTTTAAATTAAACAAATAAATTTAAATTAGATTTAATTAAAAAAATCATATTGAATTATATTTCATGAAAATAACAAAATTTAGCTAAAAAAATTAAGTTTTTTTAATTTCATGGAAATATTTTTGAAAAATATATTTGATTAAAAAAGTTTTATAATGGATATATGCTATTATTTAAACATATAATTTTTTTTTGCCTGAAGTTAAAAAATTAGCATGGGTAACCAAGATACAGTAGTATCTCCGTAACACCAGCCCTTACATTAAAAAAAATGAAGTCAATTGAAATTGCAATATTTGAGTTTATAGGTATTTAAAATAACGTCATGCTTGAATGCACATGAAAAACATGTTGCCTTATAACAACGATTAACCAGGGTTCAAAGGTCACCAGTGAAAAACTTTCTGTATTGTTTTGTTCAGCATTGAGCCTTCCACTTTACTGCAAAATATTGAATGAAAATATTCACAGATTAAGGAGTGACAATCAGTTGAAGTTCCAACAGCAAAACTCCAAGAATTTTCTCCAAGAAAACATCAAAATTTCAAATGCTCATAATTTTGGAAATACAGGTCCAATTTCAAAAATACCAACTTTGTTGAGCTCAGAAGCCTGAGATCTTTTCCCTTATAAAATTTCGTGAATTTTGGTGAGGGTGAGGGTCAAATGAAAAATCCCCATTTTGCTGGATCACCTGACATGGAATGACCCTAAATGCAACGAGGTGGACCCTGCTACGTGCAACTTCTAGAGAATTTTTTGACACACCTTATTATTACCTGCCGCATACAGCATGTTAATACCTAAGTTGTAGCAAAAAATATGTCCTTTGATGTTGTGTTAGCTGGATACTGTTCGATTTGATTTGTGGACACATGTTGATCATAAATTAGACTTGTTTCTGGAAACCATGTATTTTATGTGTATTACATGCATGATAAATTACTTGTTTTATGAGTGTGAGAAATAACTTTGCTGCAGTGAGATAAGGTCAATTTTCTGAAGCATGTTGAGTTGTAAAATTGGATGTTTAATTTTATGGCTCGCACATTTGTTGCAACTACATTGTATTGTGTCACTTGTTGCAGATTAAAAATAGACTGTGACTTAAATGTTTTAAATCATGACGGATTCTTTGGAACAGTCTGGAATATTTGATAAAAGTCTGTCCATGTGGAAAGGTTTAAAGCAAAATACAGGTTAGTAATCTTAAAGCATACTCCCATATCAGGCTTAATCAAAAAATTAGAAGTTTGTTGATTTATTTGTACACTGCTTATTCAGTTGTGAAGTATTGTTTAAGACCGTGTTTCAAGACTTTTACTGTAGCTTCCTGACACTCAAATTCAGGCCCACATCATGAGAACCATAAAATTCGAATGATGCATGTTCCAACTTTATTATCACGAGCTCACAGAACGTGGCCCACAAAATGTTGCTCACAAAACGCGATAAAACGAAAATGATGAAGACCAGCCTTATGCTGTGAGGACCTCATGTCCTGTATCATAAACAGCCTTATGCTGTGGAAGCCTTGTGCTGCAGAATCGTAAAGACCTTTTGTCTTTTTCTAACGGATCAACCTTCGCTGTCCTTGTAATGTTAAGAATAGAGAGTGCCTCGGCTTTTTCCACTACTCAAGAACAACACAACTCTTTGGCCAAGGAATGCGTAATGAGGCAAAAGGCAAAACACGGCCCGGCAATTACTCAAGGCTCGATAATAATCAATCAAGGCAAACGTCGCTTAAGGACAACACACAAACAAAATTACGCAGCGATTCTGCGAACGTTACATTTACAATCACATAATCAAATGACCCTAGCCTTCTTCTTAGCTGCAACCTTAGTGGTCAACAGTTGGCTAAGTGAATATCTTCAATGATAGAGAACTTAACTCCCGTTGGTCATTGTCTTCCCTCCCTGTGTCAATGAAGGCATTTGTGTGTGCAGTACAGCAGAACTGTTCAGCTCTGGTGACTGAAAAGACACCTATAAATTGAAGTCACTAGTAAAAAGTCAGTGTAAACAATTTAAGAATTGTGAGGTGAAAAGAAAGTACTATTGTCAGATGTTGTTTTTAGCATTTTTGTTATTTGTACATTGCAAGTTTACAGTCATAATGCTTAACATTCCAACAAAACTTAATCTGATGTGCTAGTAATCTGCAGTGTTGTGTGCCTTAATTTGTTCAGTACTATGATGACATTTTTTCATTGACATAGGAGCTGAATTGATATTGTGATAAAAAGATAACACTATTTTAGTTGCTTCTTGCTAGCAAAAGAATAAGAATACATATTTTTTGGTTTTTTGTGCAGCTTGTATTTGGTTCACACATAACGTCGACAGCAGCAATGCCTGGTGCTAACCTGTGAACAGGCTCAGTTTTTGCTTGGATGCAATTTTGAAATGTTTCATTATCGCAAATATTATGCTTAACACTTTGAGAGCCGGTCTACGATATACTGTATTCGTACTTCGATTTCAGCCTAAAAAACAGCAGTTTTCGGTTGCCTTACCAATGCCCTAGCTCCTCCGCCGATTGCGCTAGAGAGCTGTTCAAGGGCTCAAATGGATCGGTCAGTCTAGTAGATTGCACTCAAAAAATTTTTTTGGTTGGACGTGCGGATGTTTTGTGACTGACGTCATAAGTGACGTAGTTTTGGGGTCATTTTGGCTCATGTTGCCTGGCCTAGGGCCCAACTGCTAGGCCAAAGTGTTTCACTTAAGTTTTCATTGGAAACTAGGTTCGAGTCCGAGTGTTTTGAGCCTTTGATCGACTTTCTAGCGTTTCTGGTTCAAAAGTTATGATCTAAAATAAACAAATTAATTGGATAGCTAATTAGTCAAATATTTTTACTAACTTACATCACAACTTTTGAACCCGAAACCCTAGCAGGTCATCCAAAGTATCAAAAGACTCGGATTGTAGCCTAGTTTCCAGTAAAAACTTCAGTGAAAAACTACCACCTCACGGTTGGCGCCCAGGGCCAGGCAAAGTGGGCCAACGTGGCTTAAAAGTCCTCCACTTATGACATCACTCGCAAACAACCTGCACCCCCCAAGCAAAAAATTTTTTTTCGATTGCAGTCTAGAAGACTTACCGCGTCTTTTGAGACTTTTACTGGGTCAGTAGAGCATACTGGACCGGAGAAATTCCCGTGCAAAACCACGTGCGTTTAGGTGTTTTTTTTCCCGAAAATTCCCGAATCCTAGCGGACGCCAAAGTGTTAATGCTGTAAAGTCCATGTCAGAACATAGAACGTATATATACACACACACACAAGTGCTGGTGTCGTTGTGAAAGGATAGTTCTCAGTATAAAATAATGCTTGGAGATGCTTCCATTTGGTTTAAATCTACACAACTTCGTCCTCGTTTATGTTCAAAGAAAATACAATGACATATAAAACAAAGTGGTATTTATGCAGATGGATCATTTTCATATGAAGATGAGGAGTTTGAGCCTATTGAGCTGGACTTCTATACTGCAGCATCTGTTGGTGAAGATAAAATAGTTCAAAGCATATTGGACAGGTATTTTAAATTTAGGTCATGTTGCATCAAATGGAATGCTTCGTGACATGAAGAAAGTTTGTGATTTACTTGCATTTAGTTGATTGTATGACTTCTATGTTTAATAATAATAAAGCATTAAAATATATCTTACAACACCTATATTACTACTACATAGCCTCAATCTGTCAAATTGTGTTTTGCTACTTCAACTGCAAGGTATTTTTAGCCAAAATGTGATATAAACAGTAACAGCAGGGGTTGGCCCCCTTTTGTTGACTGCACTGACTTAAGGTTTCAAATAATTCAGTGTACCTGCAACATATTTTATACAATTCAAAGTTAATATACCTATGGGAATCATAACAAAATTGATATGTAAAATGTGGAGCTTCTGCATGCCATTGGAAATTGATTGACATACCAAGTGTGGCACGCATAGGTTGCTGATCCCTGTTTTTTAGATATTATAAACAGCAGATTCTATTGGCAGAATAATGAAAGATGCCTGGCCGTAAAGTGAAATGTACGCTGTATAAAGACCAAGTAGTGTTTGATTATTTGCTTTGGAGGAATTCCTTATGATAGACACAGTATATACATCTTTTTTTGAATTTGCTGACCATTTTGATATTGTTTGACTAATTAAGTCTGATTTCACATACACACTCAAGCCCTCGAAGGTTAATATAGAAATGGAACCTAATTTCTAATGAAAAATACTAGTTTAACACCTTCAGAGCCAGGTGGATTTACCTTTAACTCTTTGGCGTCCGCTAGGATTCGGGAATTTTCGGAAAAAAAAAACGCCTAAACGCACGTAGTTTTGCGCGGGAATTTCTCCGGTCTGGTATGCTCTACAGACCCAGTAAAAGTCTCAAAAGACACAGCAAGTCCTCTAATTTGCACTCGAAAAACAATTTTTTGCTTGGGGAGTTCAGGTTGTTTGCGAGTGACGTCATAAGTGGAGGACTTTTAGGCCACCTTGGCCCACTTTGCCTGGCCCTGGGCGCCAACCATTAGGTGGTTGTATTTCGGTGAAGTTTTTATTGGAAACTAGGCTACAATCTGAGTCTTTTGATACTTTGGATGACCTGCTGGGGTTTCGGGTTCAAAAGTTGTGATGTAAGTTAGTAAAAATATTTGACTAATTAAATAATTAGATAAATGAATTAATTTGTTTATTTTAGATCATAAGTTTTGAACCAGAAACGCTAGAAAGTCGATCAAAGGCTCAAAAGACTCGGACTCGAGCCTAGTTTCCAATGAAAACTTAAGTGAAACACTTTGGCCTAGTGGTTGGGCCCTAGGCTAGGCAACATGAGCTAAAATGACCCTAAAACTACGTCACTTATGACGCCAGTCACAAAAAATCTGCACCCCCTAACCAAAAAATTTTTTTTGAGTGCAATCTACTAGACTGGCCGATCCGTTTGAGCCCTTGAACAGCTCTCTAGTGCAATCGGCGGAGGAGCTAGGGCGTTGGTTAGGCAACCGAAAACTGCTGTTTTTTAGGCTGAAATCGAAATACGAATTTATCGTAGACCGGCTCTCAATGTGTAAAGACCTGTGTGAACTGTGAGCCAACATAACTTGCCAGCTGATTGAGCAGAAAGGCCTAAACCTATCCCATTTACAATGTCACCCACAAATCCAAAACTATCCAATTTAAAAAAATCCAAACTAGAAGACTTGTCGCATCTTTTGAGGGTTTGAACAGCTCTCTAGCTCATTTGCCTGGTGAGCTATGGAGTTGCAAAGTGCCATGAACATAATGGATCAGGCATAATTTCAAAGTAAGATTATATTGTACACCAGCTCCCAATGCGTTAAAAAAGAGAAAAGGTTATGCGTTTCTTGTAATAGATTTTAGCTTTTTAACAGGAACTAGTGTGATAAGCATTGAAACAGCAATAGGAGAATATGAAAAAATTGAAATAATTTTTTTCTAGTATTTTTCATAATTCTAAACATTAGAAAAATGTGCCAGAATACTGTAACTAACCATAAAATTTTACACTAGTCATTTAAATTTGATAAAAAAATATAAATTTAGAAACAAGACCTTAGCATTTATGAAACCATTAACTTTATAACATTACTGTGCTTGTTGAACTTTCACTTGTGTTTTGTTGGGTAAAACGTGCATAATTGTAGTGCCCATTTTAGTCGATGGCATTCAAACATTTTGTCAAAAACATGAGATATGTATTATTGTAATCCAGCAAAAAGAATGAACTAGGTTTTGTTGTCATGAAACATAAGGGTAGAAAGGTAATCACAAAATGTTTGGAAAAACCTGTGCTGATGCATATTGGATTGTCTCACAGCTTTTGCAGCACATTGATAAAGGTGTATGCAGAGATGCCTTCTGCTGTAACTATATGAAGCAGTAACTGAAGTTTGCATGTTACAATAGTGAAAGCAGTACTAGGTGCGGTTACAAGTGGTGACAATGGTGTGTGGTTTAGCCACATTCTCATCAAACAATTCTGCCCCATGTTGTGATAGTTCAGTTGCTATTTCTTGCCAGTTAATAAAATTTCCCAAAAAGTAATCTCTGAAGAATGCAATGTTGTAACTAACAATCATGAAGACACAGTTGGACATACACGCAAAGTTTTGCTTCTTCGATTGATCTACATTAAAATTAGTGTATTGGCATTGACTAACTGAGCATGCTATTGTTAAGTGCTCAATGCATACCGCAGATCTTTTATGTGCACATGTCATAACAAGACTAAGTTTCTTCAGTGTTACTGGAATCCATGCCTTGCTGCAACTATTAACCACTTACGGTTGATTTGTACTTGCTAAAAGCTGGGCTTAGTTTAAAATGTTCTGTTAGTGTGTTGCACAATGGCTGCATAAAGTTTTTTCACTTGATTCCAAACTTGTAGCAAGCATAAAAAAACACAAAATAAACAAATAAGTAATTAATTTGTCCATAGTGGATTTACTGTTTATTTTGTGTTTTGTTTTTCATAACTTGCTAACCACAAATGCTAGAAAGCCAATCAAGGGCTTCAAAGATGCAGATTTTCACCTAGTTTTTTTTTAAAAAGATTCACAAAGCTCCCTCTAATGGTCGAGGCCAGATCAAGTGGGCCAAAAAACCTAAACATACCCCGATTATGATGTAACCCACCAAAAAACTCAAATCCAAAACTTCCAAACTTTTTTTTCAATCGAAACTTTGAAGACTTCTGCATTTTAGAGGGTTTGAACACCTCTCTAGCCCTATCGTCTTGCGAGTTATGGCTGACATAGTCCAAGACTTTTGCAGTCCCTAAAGCGTTAATGAGAACTTATAGTTTCCTTGGAATAAGATGTTCAGTACATGATTACTGCATCAGCCAGCTTAGCAGGTTGAAATATGCAAATAATAAGTTTTCGTATGTATTTTTTCCAGAACAACTAACTGATGAAGTTTTCTAAAACACTGTTTTATCAAAACTTACCAGAAAAAAGCTTCAATTTAGTTGTAGATCAGCATGTGTGAAAGAATTTTAATGTTTTTTTATAATGTGCATGAAGTGGACTAGCTGCCAAAAAGTAAACAACCCTGTGCTATGATGTATGTTATCCTTAATTATTTATAAAAATGTTTATTGTAAAAATGTGTATTAACCAGGAAAGAAGTACATGTTGATGCATTGAACCGAAGTGGATGGTCTGCTTTAATGTATGCTTCATACATGGGTCATGATTACACAGTGCAGCGCCTTTTGAAGTCTGGTGCTAATCCAAACTTGCCGAGCCCACAAGGATATACTCCGCTCATCCTGTCCTCCATGTGCGGCAACGATAGTGTTATGCACATTTTAATGGAGGTTTGGCAATTTTGTTGTTGATATAGTGTACAGTTTCAACATGCTTACTGATTTTTCAAAACTGTTGTTGACATTGACACTCTCACATACCGTACTTCACCTTATGAGCTAATACTTTGTCTTTTTATGAGGGGTGGCTTTTTTTTCAGTCATTGGGTCATTGATCGATTTTTTTAATGACCAAAATAATTAAGTCAATTCAGTCATATTCCTTTTTTCCAGTCACAAAAAATATCTGTAAATGAAAAAATGACAGCTGCTTGAGCTGTTTTGGACAAATGACTTAAATATTTCAGCAAAAAAAACAGGGTGGAGTTTATATCTAACTCCAGGTACGTTTATGTGTTAAGATATATGCTGCAGCCATGTAAACACGGTTGGAACGATTTTTTGTTACATTGAAAGAAGTTTACACCAAATCTAAAAATGAGAAATATCCTTTAGTGACTGTAATGGGCTTTGTGTTACCTTCATGGGTCACAGTGAAAGTTGTCAACAAAGAAGTGACAGAAAGTCAGAAGTGTGGTGAAAGTTCGATCACAGGGTTGATTTTCAATGTGATATATTCATTGAAATTATAAACTGATCCAATATGAATAAAATTACAAGATAAGTAAACAGGGAAGAGTAGTAGGAGTTGAAGGGGATGTTGGAAAGTACAAACATCACTATGATAAAAAGTACTGATGAGCTTATTACTGTGTTGCTGCAGAATTTTCTTGCGGCAACTAAATCCAAGATAATGTCCAAGAAAAGTTCCCTGATGTTGATAAATTTGACATGGAATTGACTCATTTACTTTGTTCTTACGTTGTCCTGGCCATCATTTCCACTGTGTTAATATTTGAATTCTTATCGTTAAGTACTTTGCCCTCGGTCTGTGTCCGAAGTTTGTGATTAATAATTCCCGTAACATGTTTTATTTTCAATCGTGCGAAGTGCTAAAGTACGGCTCGTTTTCTAGAAAGGGGCGAACAAAGAGGCAGTGGACAAACGTGGTTGGTCGGCGCTCTTCCACGCCGTTAGCGCCGGGCACCAGCAGAGCACTGAAGTTCTAATAAAGTGGGGTTCGAATTGCGAAATAATGTGAGTTATGTGTACAAGTGTAACGTTGCAGTCTGCCCAGCAGCTGTTTGTCCCGAATCTGACCTGCTTTTCCTTTCAGTGAACCATCCCAAAGATTGACCCCACTCATGGAGGCCGCCGCATCGGGCCATGAGATCATCGTCACGCAACTCCTGCATCAGGTGATAACACTTGCTTGTTGTTGGGCGTTGCTAGGTCAGACTTTAAACGCCTTGTGACGCAAATAAGCAAAACCAGTGTGACGTAAAACAACGGTCTTGCTAATTTGACGCTGTACAATTTTAACGTCTTAGCGGCGCTGGCGAGTCGATCTCTTTCGTATAATGAGAACTCTTTAATAACACGCTTGGTCAGCCATGCGCGGTAAAGTGCAGTGAGAATTGGAATTTAAAGCCGAGCTGAGTTGTCAAAAGAAACCCAGTTTGTTGATATTGAAATGAAACATCACGACCGTTTATCTCGTGTTCAGATGCTCGTGCACATGCGATGCAGTGCTTCATGGCGGACGATGCCAAGGACACACTCAATGCTAAGTTTTGCGCTGTAAAAATTTTGCTTGCCTTTGTTGGTTCAAAGTATCGATTAAACGCTAAAGGTAAGATGGAAAAGGGCATATTCGATTGTTGGAAATTTCCGCAGTTGCTGTCTTCATTTGTTTCACTGAATTTGAAGATCCACACAAAAGCAAGCGGCAAAAGTCAACCATGCCAGGTTCCCTGTTGATTGCGCTTCAAGCAGGTGTCTTGACGATTGAAGATGTCCATTATTATTAAACTCCGTCTATGACATTAAGCACCGTGTTACTGATTCCCTTCTCCATCGAGAATAAACCACGGAGTCTATTTTGTCGTAATGCAGTCGCTTCTCTGCATTCTATCCTTGCCTTTGGTAATGATTTGCCACATCCGTTGTGGCCTGAAGGCAACGATGACTGTGAGTGTTTCTACAAGCGGGAACGACAGGGCTTCATTTGCCTTCCGACAGGGCGTTGCCGGCAACCAGCCTCATTCATCACTCGCGTTCAGCCTTGCTGTTTATCGTCGAGACACATTTCGTTTCGCTTCAACTTTTTTAACAACCAACTAATCAAATTATGACGTATTTCGGGACCATGGGTTCCCTAACACTTCAATACCGTTTTGTTACAACAGCGGTTCTTCACCTTTTCCCTACCACGCCTTCCTTATTGTCCTTTGTTCCAAGCCCTTCTTTCTGACTTGTAAATTAGACGGAACACTTCCCGTTCAAAAACTTCCCATGTTGCAGAGCGCGCAAGGTCTCAAGCCCCCTGCGAAGTTTATTGACGTCCCCCTGGGGGAGACGTGCCCCCCGGAACCACTTAGTTACAGGATGAGTGACTCCGTTGTTTTACTTATACGATACATTTATGAACAAGAAGTGTTTGTAGAGAGTAGGTGGTCATGAAGTAACTAACGCTCAATATATCTTTTAAACAAAGTTTGACTTGCAGGCAGCTTGAATCTTGAATGCTCAGTTCCTTGGATTCCTTGACCTGTCATCTCAGTGTGGATTAAAGCCGCGTGTTTGGCGCTATCAACAATTTATGCTTGCTGTGGAAAACAGCAGATTTCACCATGTCGCTTTTTGTGCTTGCAGATGCCACATATCATGCTCCTACAGCGCCACTGTTGCTGTGCTAAGTTTAACACACGTGTTTTTACGTTCGCGAAGCGTGTGATACGTGTGCTTGTCACGTTGGCCTGGTGTGACAAAAGTGCAGTTGACCGATGGTGCAGATAAAAGCAATCGATTTACAAAACGACATTAGATGCAATCAGCTACTATTCATGTGTGGCACGCTGTTGTCTGGGCTTGAGTGGGCTGCAGTTTGATCCCATTGTTTCAAGGGTCACCACAAACAGCTTTTTACCGAAAAGATATTTGTTTGTCATGTCGCTCAGCAGTCATGCAGCTTACAAGCTGCCCCGCATTGCTTCGTATCTATGCGATGGTGTAGCCCGGCTCTTCAGTGAACTGGAGAAGCCCATCATCTCAGCCCTTGTCCTCCGCACTCCATTTGGGCCAATCCTTACACTGTTTTTCATTTAACTACTTGCTTGATAAGAGTTTGTTCCAATGCCCATGTTGAGGCCATTGTCATTTCAACAAAAAAGCCGGAATCATGGTATTATTTGACAAATTAAAAAAAAAATATAAACATTTTTTGCCATCAGAAAGAGAATTAGTCCTGGGATCTAGGTATTTGGCGAATAGTTGCCATGACAAAAAGTGGAATGCTCCGTCTTGATTTTTTACAAAATCAGTCGCATTACGTCACTTCCCAAACTGAAACGCTTTGCACGTGAGCTACGAGAAACTGTAGGAGTAAAGCTTCGATATCCGTCTTTGTTGCGTCATTTACAAACAATCGGGAGCCTTCGTGCTTTAAAGAAAGATTTTTAACTTCGAACTTGGCATGCTTGATGACGTAGGCGCAAATGCAGTCAAGCGTGAAGTAGTATTTTGATACCTGTTGAAAAACTGGATTATGATGATTAAGGCCTTTCTATTGTGACGGCATAGGGCGTGGACACGACAAGGCGTGACTGCAATGGTGACGACGCCCACTCCCTCGCTCTGGTCTACGGTCACATGAAAATAGCGAGCACCATCGAACACCATAAGAGGAGCAGAAGGAATCACAAGCCAGGTACGTGCTGGTTGTTTCTCAACTATTTTTTCGGTGAAGAAAGAAGGTTGCCGCGTTGCGTAGTAACCATCGCCATTTACGTGAACTGCGTCTGGTCGGTCAAGCGTATCTTTCCCAGGCGACCGAATGCTTTGCCGTGTGCTGCAGACTTCAAAATCAATGTTTGGTAGTCAGTGTTTTCTTGGGACAGTGCTAAGCAACCAGGACCGAAATAAAGCGCTTCAGGCGCATTTGCGAGATGTATTGTGCGCCGGCGAGAGCCTGACGATTTTTACGTAACATTCGTGTATGTTTGATATTTTCATCTCTCTTCGATGCAAGCAAAATATCCAACTACTAAACGCAGACATTTTCGCGGCATTTCATTTGCAAGCTTTTTGCTGTTGTTTTTAGGATTTCGTTGTCGATAAGCCGTAGGCCGTACTCCAAGCTACAGAAACGCCGTTGAAAAGCCCCCCATGCTTTTGCGCAAATGAAAGCTTTTAAAATTGTTTTCTTTCTGAGCCGTCACTGCGACGGCCAGACAACGAAGGATAGTGTTTGTGATCGGCATTTGAATAACATTCTCGGCCTGTGCCGCGCTTTGAGTCGCCGCCGCCGCTTCTGACTCACTTCAGGACTCAATTCACCTGTGCGTTGCCCTGGCAACCGTTGACGTCCTTGTTTACGCAGGTCACGCTCCATCGAACCTGAGAGGCAAGTCGTACCAGGACGATCCCTCGCAAAACCCCTGCGCCCAATCCGGACCCAGCATTCACGATGGACCCAAAGCTTTCGCCCAAATGACTGGCCTCGGTGCCGATGGTATCCCCCATCCGAATGGAGCCTTGCCCCTCTGTGAGTTGTTAATTTTTTTATAATTGTGGTATACTCGTTCAGTAAGCCCTGTTCTGACTGTACAATAATGCAATGCCGTGCCATTTTTATTGCAGTCCTGCAAGATCAGACAACGCCACAGGTTCCAGAGATCCGGCCCCCACGCGCAGAATGGGACGGCCCGAAGGTAGTTGGGGCTCATCCGGTTGATTTTGTGGCCCGCGGCGTCTTGTGCTTCGTGCAACTATGCTTGGTTGTGCGTCGTACTGATCAAATGCTTTCATCCTCGGCGGCTCGACAGCAAGTCGCGATCCAACCCTTGCTGAGATTTCAACTGAAGAACGATCGACCCCTCCGCATTCATCCATGACCAGTGACGTCATGGCGCAATGATGCGTGACCTGAATAGTTGCTACAGCCTGAACTTCTCTTGCTTTGTGCCTATTTTTCTATCGTCTGAATTGATCTGAACACGCCTTGCGACCACTTCGCAGGTCGTGACGGCTACCTGTGTGTGTTTGCTCAGTTCTAGGCTTGCATTTGTTGTTTATCTTCAATATATTGCTGTGGTGAGTCGGCGATTGCTGGCGGGGGCTGGAGTGTGACGAAACTTAGCAGTGTGTGTGTCTCTGAGAAATCCAAACCCCAGCTTGAGTTTGCTGCTTACACAGGCCTGGTGCAAATGTTGCTGCATCAAGAATAACTTCATATGGTGCTGGCCGCGGCTGATTCAGTGCCACTGTAGATCCTTAGCCTTGAACCTGGATAACACAGTTCTAAATTTCACAGGCCTATGTAGTTTTCGCAAGTAAGCTGTTTCAGAGCTCTTAAACAAACCTTGTGCGATATTCGTGTTAAGAATTCTAACTCTACGCTAACGCTATGTTTTCGTGAAATCCAGGATCTGGAAACCCTGTTGGCGGATCTCGGATTCACGAAGTACCTCTCTAAGTTCAAAGCTCAGGATGTGGATCTTCACGTTTTCTTAACTTTAAACGAAGCGGATTTGAAAGAAATTGGAATTGAGTGAGTTCGTACGAAATATTTAGGCGTTTTTAGAGACCCTTAACAACTATTTCTTGATTGCTTTTGAGATGTGCAGCGGTCCGTTACTATCTGAAGTAAGGTGTTATATCGCTGCAACGGAATTTCTTCTGAAAATAGTTTGAGTGAAATGTTCAGTGGCCATAGCCCAGGGGTGAAATGCTCAGTGGCCATAGCCCAGGGGTGAAATGTTCAGTGGCCATAGCCCAGGGGTGCACGACCTTGCCGCAGTCCTCGGTAAAAATGGATGGGGCCGAGCACACTTATAAAATATAAGTAATGGCGACCGTTTAAAAAGAACTCTTCGTCTATCTGTTGAGGATACTTAGTAGATTGACGGCTAAACAAGCGTGTGGAAACAGAACAGCAGCAGTGCAAAACATCAAAACAATTTGAACTAACTGGCGGCCGTAATTAACAAAAGAAATGCGATGCGGTCGTGCATTAATAAATACGCTTTGCCTACTGTGTATGTGGATACTTAGTAGAAATATTATGGAAGCAGGGTAGGCCCAGTGTGTGGAAGCAGAACAGAAGCAGTGCAAAAAAATAAAAATATCTTCAACTCACTGGCAGCCATAATTTGTAAAAATAAATATATGGTGGCCGGAAACAGCAAGAAGGTCGTGCGCTTATGTCTTATCCATCCTGTGATGGTTTCCAATAGTAAAGACAAAGCAGCAGAAAAAACTGTTACCCATCCAAACTGTCAATGGCGGCGAACCACATGATGATAAACTTGCATTCCAAACCGACCGAAATAGCTTGTCGTGACTTCACCGATTTATACGTCACCGCCTGGTCTTGGAGGCCACGTTTGACGTTTGAGCTTGAAACTGCATTCCAGATTATTCGGACCTCGCCGAAAGATGATGTCGGCGATCAACAGGTTGCGTTCCGATGTTCAGACGAGCATTACGGACTCCGTCGAACACATCTACGCCGACTCCCTCAGCGCCAAGCTGCAGACCTTACAAGCCGAGCTGAACAGGGTGTGTTGCTTGTTGCCATGACATGCTTGGAAGTAGTTTTGGGTGAAGTTGTGGGAATGTGACGTCATCCGTCGTAAGAAGCTTTCCTTGATCCATGGTGCAGTTTTTCAATATTTCTATTCAACCATTTTATCTGATTGACTTCTGTTCTTCGCTATACATCACCAAATTTAGATTTTATGCTTTTTTCTGAAAAAGAACGAGTTTCAGAATCAACTGATTTTCGGTTCATTCGTTGCCGGGCAACATGTGGTGGAAAGTACCAGATCCATGGCCTATGCACGCGTGCCAGGGATAAGGTGTGATATGATGTTTGCCAGGTTAGGAGTATAAAGTCTGCAGCGCGATAAATTTCGGGTCCACGATTATACGGATGCTTAAGAAATAACAAAATTAACGATTTTAAAACACTGATTATTGTTCTCATTTTTCCTGCATTTTTTTAACATCAGATTTTGGAAGACCGAATTATAAAGTTAAACTAGAAAACTTTTGTTAATCTTATATCGGCAAATTAAACAGTTTGTTCTTCACGTCGATACTTTTTGAACTGAACTGTTTTAAGTGTGGGGAGGATTGCCGAGTATAAATATTTCTTCCCCCCCGCATCAAACACTATGCTGCATGAAAACAGCCAGACCATGACTTACTTTATTCCACGATCTTGATCCCCTTCTTGGCGAAGCGCCATTCCATCTCTGCCAGACAACAAAACTGTTCTAGATTTAGTTTTGGCTCAAAATCAGTTTGCGACAACTGCAGGTTTCATCCCTGGCCCTGGTTACAGCAAGTACTGGCAGCGTTTTTTTGTGTTTGAAAGTCGATAAAAGAGAGTTGGTAACTCGTTGTGTTCAGCATTTTCGTCTGCAGTTTTGTAGCAGTGTCGTTATTTGTGTTTTCAAAAGGTCATTTATATTTTTAGCCTGTTTCAAGCAATCACGCCTGGGTTGAAAGTACATGAGCGGTGGTGGCAGGAACGACGTTTGTAACTTCACAAGTTGCTCAAGCTTCGCCTCTGGCCACAAACCACAGTAGAAATCTTTCTCTGTTCTTCAGTGAGGCGTTCAAGCGAAAAGCCTGGTTGGCGCGACAGGAACAAAAAGCTTCGGTTGTTTTGTTTTTCAGCTGAAGGAAGAGAGAGACGCCCTCTCCGCGCAGCATGCGCAGGAGCATCAGCTGCGGAGGGTCAGCGAAGACGTGCTCGTGGAGAAGGAGGAGAAGCTTGCGAACTTGATGCGGCTCTGCGAGAAGTGCAGCGCCAACCACGTGCGACTCCTGCAAAGTGTTGAACAGATCAAGTAAGTTACTGCTCTCGGTTGAGTGGTGGTGGGGGGTCGACAATGCCCGCCATCGGATGCGAGGTCCGCTGTGATACAGGTTATGTTTAACTCTGAAACAGTGGTTCTCAGCCTTTTTTGGTCCATGCAGCATCTTTTAAAAAAAGTATCCGATGGATCATTTTGTTATGCTGGCATTTCATGAACAACTGGTCGAAACTGTATTGCACCTACATAGGTCAAAGAACGTTTTATCAAAGATTTATGGAACTCTCTGTGGACCACTGGAAATTAAAGGTGGACCACGTTGACAGTCACTGGGTCTCAATTCTAATTTGATCTAAGATTGTCTGGCAGCCTAGTTTTGAATACAAGCACTGGTTCTCAAACTTGCTGTGAAGAAGGCAGAGTCGACAAATCTTTAATTTGAAGCGTTCTTATTGAGTTGTACCGAAGATGGTGACCTGCAAATAATGTTTCGCGGAATCTTTTATCATTTTTTAAGCAATTGTTAGAGTTAATCGATCACTTAGAATATTCTTTTCTATAAGACAGTGTTGAACGTGGGTTCCAGGCAAATTGACGGAATTCAACAAAACGAAAATTGAGCTTGGATCAAAAAGTTCCAATGTGAAATTGAATAAAAAAGTCCTTTTTCTCCAGCTGCTCTGCACCAAGGACGTTTTCACTTATTTTTCCAGACTCCACACTTTGAACATCTCGCATAGTGACAAACTCCATAGTGACCGAAGCGGCAACACGCATCGGAGGGGGGTAAGTCCGCACGCTGGTCGTATACGTTGAAGCAATACGTATTTCCGGTATTGACGTTTGCTTTAAACCAGGGGTCGGGAACCTTTTTGACCAAGGGAGCCATGAAACCTACATATTTGTATTTGTATTTCCGTGAGAGCCATATAATATTTTTCAACACTTAATGCAACTAACTTAACTAACGTACGTGCATTTTTATGCAAAATCAACAATTTTAAGCAATGGCAAATGTCTGAATTTTCTCTTTAATAATATGCTTCTTACTATTAACGCGACTTCTGGTCCTGCATGGTGTTGCTGATGGCTTTGTAGGAAAATTACAGAAAAAATTTCATCCGTAACAATCGTGTTAAGAAAATATCAAGCGAGCCTGATGCCGTCATCAAAAGAACCACATCTGGCTCGCGAGCCATTAGGTTCCCGACCCCTGCTTTAAGCACTATTGGAGGTGACCTCGAGCTTTGATAAAGAACCTAGTCTCGAGGCAGCAGTATTTCTTGTTTGATGTTGTATTTATCTCTTCCATCCTCTGCTTCACACCCTGGTGGTGGAGAACATGCCCTTGAGCTCAGTGTCTGCTGAACTCATGGGACGTAACGTTCTGACGTAATGCACTTTCGCTCTGACGTAATGCACTTTCGCTCTGACGTAATCCACTTTCGCTCTGACGTAACGCACTTTCGCTCTGACGTAACGCACTTTCGCTCTGACGTAACGCACTTTCGCTCTGACGTAACGCACTTTCGCTCTGACGTAAC
>Ga0210059_1007639_pt1 | contig 17137 bp, 12 predicted proteins | sample Ectturendosymbi2_FD_188042 | JGI IMG/M metagenome (GOLD analysis project Ga0210059, IMG submission 188042) | Ecteinascidia turbinata endosymbiont from Florida, USA - Sample 2 (SPAdes) (version 2) | ecosystem: Host-associated > Tunicates > Ascidians > Unclassified | place: Key West, Florida...
GAGCCATTAAACAGCTCTCTAGCGCAATCGGCGGAGGAGCTAGGGCGTTGGTAAGGCAACTGAAATTGCTGGTTTTAGGCTGAAATCAAAGTACGAATATATCGTACCCCGGTTCTCAAAGTGTTAATGTTTTTTGACCCTAATCTTGGAACCAGGAATGCTAAAAACACATTCAGACCCTTCGCAGTCCCGAATAGTAACCAAAAAACAGCTAAACTCAAAAAAAGTTTATGTCATTGAAATGGCTACTGCGGGTCTTAAAGGGAGGTCAGGCAAAAATGCTGACGTCAGCAGAAAATAACATAAACATCCTATCATTATATAAGCATTAAAAATAAACCAGACATCCTAAACTGAAATGTTTTTTTTATTGCAAACTACATACCTTCACGAGTCTTTAGAGGGTTTTGAACGGCTCTCTAGTTCAATCTGACGGCAACTTATTGCCAGGGATGAAATGCCGCTCAGAGTGGCTTTTGAGGGAGCAAAATTTTGGTCAATTTTTGGTTTATGAGCCATAATTTTCGCTCCTGATATGTTAGAATGTCAATCAAAAACCACTCACAAAAAAACGCATTTGCCTTTGATTTAGACTCAGCCTTTGAATGTACACTTGTAAAAATGATGAAAGAAAGATTTAAGCATCCTGATTTGTGGCTGCATTTGCATAATAACTGAAAAAGCAACAGCTAAACGTAAGCTGAATGACAGCATTTCTGCATGCTTTTGTCTCTTCTGGGGCACAGCACATATGCCAAAATACCAGTGCACAAAAGCAATACAAAAACTGCACAATGTTGTTACAAATTTGAAAACATCCTTTGCTTCTGTTATTGGTGTGGACATTGATGTGCCTTAATTGCATTCTGCTTAAATCACTGGATGAAATCGGAGAGTTAAGGCAGAAGATAATGGCCTTGATGGACTGACCACCAAAATGCAAAATTGTTTGTTGATGGTTCTAAAATTAATGAACCATACAAGAACTTAATGATAAAGGATGTATGTGACTGCAAGAATAGGATATGGCTGGTGCATTGCTGTGTCAATTGCCCAACAAAACGTGGTGCATATGTATCTTTTAGAATGTATAATAGAACCATGTATGATTGAAAATGGAATATACCAACAATGGCAAACCACTGACAGGTCAATATTAATAACTCACATTGTCCTTATGGCTGAATTAATTGACAAAGTAAATGCATCAATCTATGCACTTACAGCCTACTCATACATAGCAAAATACTAAGCAAGGCATCTAACCATAACACAAAAAATTAATAGTGATAAAATTTCCTACATCATTTCGTTTGATTTTGCAGAAAATTATGAATGTATTGTTGCGATTGGAAATCCCAGTGGCATGTGCTCAAAGCTTTGCATCACGGCAGCAAGCAACAATAGAGATCATGCATCGCAATGTCTCTTATTATTGCTTGCTCGCTCCACCCATACATATTTTGTTCTTCACGCACATCCCGTTTGTGGTGAATCACACAATCAACGTAACACCACCGGAGAGGTTGCAACAGTATTATTCAAAATGCATCATAGGAATTTCAGCAGAGCAGCTATATAATGAAAAAACCCAAACATGTGGAAAAATTAGTAAAGTTCTTAGATAGCTGTAACTTGTCCAACTACGATTACCCTAGATAGATCTTGGTCATTTTTGTGAAAACTAATGGAAAATATGCTTGTGATGGCATTGTTGGGACAGTAAAGCATCTAGCAGCAGGATTAAATTTGCAAAAAAACTCAAATGTAGTTTCCCAAAAGTTTGTTTGATATTTGTCAAACTGACATCCCAAACACAAAATGTTTTTATATACGTCAATGTGTTACAGAGAAGGCACAATTTGCTCTACTAAGCAGGCACAAAATGGGAACAACAATCCACAGAACTAAATCTTTTCATCATTTAGAAAAAAATTTCCTAGAATGGTATAAAATTCAAGCAACCAAGTAAAGATTGTAAGATTTGCTGGAGCACATGTTCAAAAAGCATCCCCAATGGTCTGCAATGAAAGAAAAAATAATAACTATATAGCATGCATATATGATTCAGTGCGGTGGATTGTCAGGATCATGTAAGTGAAGTCAAAGTTAAGACTGTGAAAGCCGGTCTACGATATATTGGGCGCCAACCTTTGGGAGGTAGTATTTCGCTAAAGTTTTTACTGGAAACTAGGCTACAATCCGAGTTTTTTGATACTTTGGATGACCTGCTGGGGTTTCGGGTTCAAAAGTTGTGATGTAAGTTAGTAAAAATATTTGACTAATTAGCTAATTAATTAATTTGTTTATTTTAGATCATAACTTTTGCACCAGAAACGCTAGAAAGTCAATCAAAGGCTCAAAAGACTCGGACTCGAGCCTAGTTTCCAATGACAACTTCAGCGAAACACTTCGGCGTGGCGGTTGGACCCTAGGCCAGGCAACATGACCCAAAATGACCCCAAAACTACTTCACTTATGACGTCAGTCACAAAAAATCCACACCCCCCAACCAAAAATTTTTTTCGAGTACAATCTACTAGACTGGCCGATCCGTTTGAACCTTTGAACAGCTCTCTAGTGGCGTAGTGCAATCGGCGGAGGAGCGAGGGTGTTGGTAAGGCAACCGAAAACTGCTGTTTTTTAGGCCAAAACCAAAGTACGAATATATCGTACGCCGGTTCTCAAAGTGTTAAGTTATGTTTTAACGCCATTGGATTTTCAACCTGAAGAAGCCAACCTGAAAAAATAAAACATACAGTAAATAGCTTTCTGTATCATGATCAATGGGGCCCTGGGCAGTCAAAATGTAACACGTCCTCAACCAGGATGCTTAGGTCCCCTAACAAAGGATAATAGGGCCTATTAGTTTTTGGTTAAAGATAAGGAAGTGACTAGATACGCCTGGCCTGACGCAATTCAAATAAAAGGGTCATTCAAACAGTGAGAGTCTCGTAGTGTAGCAGTTATGCATTATTACTGCTATGCAAATGGTTTTAGGTTCGACTCTCTCCTTGCCGACTTTACTTTTTTCAGGCTTATGTGTTGCCTTTACGCAGGCCCACAACCAGAGCGGGAGCAATCGGGCAATTGCCCCTCCGAAATTTTTAAAAATGTATGTATGTGTTAGGTACATCAACAAGTTACATCATTTTGCCCCACCAAAAATATCAGTTGGTTACAGCCCTGCCTTCACAGGTTAGTGTTAGGTTAGGGCTTATCTTTTGTGTTTGCTTTGTTTCTACCAAGCCTACTGCACTCTCGTCATGCATTATTATTAATAATTACTGTTGCGTCACAATGGCGTATGAATAATTTTTTAATTTCAAGATCCACAGGTGTATCTACAGCGACTGCCTAAGCATAAATAGCCTGTCTACTGTGCATTCCAAAGACAAGGGACCCCAAACAAAAGGTAACATGGATAAAGTGCCCAATACCCTTCAAACAGATATGAGTCCCTCAATCAAAATTTAAGAGGTTTAAAATCAATAATTTAGAGCCATTGCTTTCATGAATTGTTGCTTATGAAGGTCAAAACAGCATTGAAATCTGAATAAAATATCTGACTCAATACTGCATATTTCATGCATTCAAGTCTAATGGATATTATAGTTGGTTTGTGCTTTCTCAAAGTATGTACTGGAAGTGAAAAGCATGTCCACCTGTACTTTTGGACAATGAAAATCTAAAAACAGTAAGTTCTTACAAAGCTAAACTTCAACTTGACTCTAGGGCAACTTATTGTTCAAACAGTTACGTAAGACACTGGTTTTGCTTGAAATAATAATATTGTGAAAGCAGTGTCTATTTTGCCACCAAGATGCTAGCAGCAACAGGCTTGGCAGAAACAAAATAAAAACAAAATATAAATCCAAAAGCTAACGTTAACGCTAACCGCTATTGCTAACCTTTACCGAGTGGTAACCGTAGCGCAAACGCTAACCGAAGCCTAAACCTAAGACCTAAGGGAAAAGTTTGGAAAGTTACGAAAAAAGCAAAAAAAAAGAAAAGGGAAGGCACGAAAGTGAGAGTCGAACCGAAAAACAATGGCATACCACACTTGAAGCATAACCACTACGCTACAAGCAGCATGCCAATTGCATGACAAACTGACCTTTTTGTTCAAATTGCATCATGCCACGAGACCGAATGTTCGACTGGTGGCACATAGCTCCAGCCGATCTGTTGTCGCCAGAATATCGGCAGTAAAATAGACACTACCTATTGTAAACACCAATGTATATGTGTGTACTGTACTCATTTGGTCTGCTGTATGATTCGATAGCTGCTAATGGAATACCACATCCGTTGCTTTCAGTTTCCTTTTGAGTCAAAACTAAATGTTTACATTGAGGAAGCTTTCCTTAGTTTCTTGAAGCACTAAGGTTTTCCTTTGCCCTATACCTTCAGAGATTTAGGAAAATAAATACTGGTAGTACTAGTTGGCTACACTTCCTTCATGCATTATTCAATTGATGTGGAGGCATTTCATTGTAATGCAACAAATTTATGACAAAAATGTAACCACTGTGTTTCAGAATTTAATGATTCTAGTATATGTGATGGAAGAGCAAAAATAAATCACAATAAAAAAAGAATTATCAAAATCGGATCAGTGATTTTCAAGATATCGCCTTTTGAAATTTTGGCCACCATCAGCAGGCGCTCTTTACCCACTTTAACAAATTTGAATATTTTGGCTTATACTCAAGGTAAAACGTAACGTGAAGTGCTGATTCCACCATTTTTCATACTGCAGAATCCAAAAACAAAGCCCATTTTCAGCTACAAGCAGTAGTTGATTAGTTACGAGGCTTATTATTATCTTGGGGGAGGTTAAAACAACCCCCAAAATTCCTATGTGGGTAAAAAGATACCCCCCACATTTTTTGGTATTTGGTAGTTCCTTGTATGTGCTTTCTTGCAATGGTTCATTTTCAGATGAGACTTGTATATTTTTTGCATAATACTATCTCACTTTGTCTGAACTTCGACTATTGCAGTATTTGAAGTTATTATGACACTTGCCTTGTGATGTAAAAATGCTGATTAGATTGTTTTGTATTTGTTATGGCATTACTGTTCAACAAAAAGTTAACTGGATTGGCTGCACATAATTAAAAAACAATATTAGCATATGACATGCAAGGCCAAAGATGGTCTTCATTCTTGAGCTCAACACCATGAAAAATGACGGAATCAACATTTCACTCATCTTTTTGCCTGTGTAAGTCAAACATGGAAAAAAATGTGGGTGAGGGGCACCACTGAAAACCACTGATCTCATTTCGAGTGGTCCTTTTCATGTGACTCATTTTTGCTCTTCTGCAACATATAAGCAACTTGGATCAACATAGTGAAATCTAGTGGTTAAGTTGATTTGTTGAGTTATATGCAATTATTACAGTGCAAGCTTATCAAAATTTTTTACAACTTTGTTGAAATTGCTCAAATTTAGGTATACATGTATAAATTCTTTTCAAATACACACTCAATCTGGAAAACTACAGCATATGTTTCATAGTGAAACGCCAGCATTATATGCTATCTCTAATTACATCACATTTGTTAATTCACTGTTTTTAATCAAAATAAGAACTTTTGCTTGGAATGGCTAGGGCACGTAACTATTTCAGAAAGCTGTCTTTTAGAAAACACAATTGTGCAAGCACTGGAAATCATATTTTGAAGTTGTGCATGTTAAAATATACAGTATATCAATCGCAAACTTATTAGAATACTGGCAATCCAGTATATAGACAAGAACATTTTCAGGTGAAGACTGAAATACCCCATAGCATATTTACAGCATCATTTAGCTACCATAATTAAAGCATCATATAGCTACCAGTGCTCATAGGGCAGTATTCTAAATGTTACCCAAAGTTTATTTTTAAATTACACAGATCTAATAGCACAGAACACACAAGGAAAAATTTCAATATTAGTTGCATATTATTTCTTGCACAATGAGTCAAAACATCTTTGAATCTTCTATTGCTCATTATTGGAAATAGTGTAATTTATATTAACAGCACTAATTCCTAGCAGCTTAGCTAAGTTGGGTTGTGGAACTTAAGACAGAATATGTGCCAAAGAAACCCAACATTTATCCTGACATGCCGGCCAGTAGAATGTTGTTGATGGACCAGTTGGATGACGAAAATTGACATTTGTCCCATTCATTTAAAGAATTTCACTGACAATACCTATCCACCATTGACCATCATATATGCACGATACATAGGACATGACTGCCACACCAGAAAATTGCCACATTAGAAATGCACATTGCGGGAACAGTACCGGGAAAGCTATGAGTGCCACAAAAAGTAGTTATAACTGAAACTCGTTTAAATTTTTAAATGCCAACATCATCAAATGCAAAGTGGTGAAATGACTGGTATATAAGCAATCTAACACAAATTTTCCAAAAAATTGGTTACCCTACTAACCATACACAAAACCTACTTCAGCACTTGTATGTATGGGTTCACTCTGAATATATAAATAAAACCAACACCTACCCTCGTAATGTAAGGCTAACTTTTCTGTTACCGAAGTGTCAATTTATCCAGGCTAAATTATTCAGATCATGCTGATTATTCCTAGCAAAAGTTAGTGTTTTGCTACAATGCTTTTCATGTCAACATTCGCTAGCAAGTTTTATACAGGCTAAGTTTTATATGCGCAGGACTGAAGATGAGTTTAAATACGCAAAACCGGTCTGCCTTAGCCACTGATGAATTCACTTACGTGCGTCTTTGGTCAGTTTAATCGATTGCGACTACTCCAAAACCTGTAATCGGTTGCGATTACCTCATGTTTGGAAGGGACAAACATAAACTTGTTGTTTACATGCGTCTACTATTTAGGGTTTATTGTAGCAAACGTTTCAGAACAGTGGGATACCAGTGGGAAAAAGCAATGCACCAATTGCACATTTCGTTATCAGTTTAAAAGCAAAAGAAATATGTTGTTAGAATTTTATCTCGATCTAAACAAGAATTTAAGGAATGCGTTGTCATGAAATTTGGACCTGGTATACAAGCAATCTGATCTTGAAAGATCATTTGCAATGCTGCTGTGAGGCTTTGTGTAAATATTTGCTGAAAGTATCTTTTCTGAGATTCGTAAAAGACTAAAGAGCTGCTGCCATGTATGTGGAGGTGGTCATGCGGGACCTTGCTCTGCGTTAAATATGCAGCTATGGATGGATTCAAATCAAGGATGTTTTTGTGAAACCGTACAAAATCTGGGAAAGGTGAAACAAAAAGCACTTGAAACTGTTCAACTTTTTTGAAGAATGTCTCAGAGCAAGACTACATTCAGATTCATGGGCGTTGGAGTTTTGATATTTGATAGTTTCCTATTAAACTGTCACCAAAAAAAGGTTGTTTTCGTAGGTTCGAGTGGGTAATATCAAATTTCACCACTATGCATGACGGGGTCATGAGAAGAAGACTATACGTATGATTTTTTTATGTTCCAGTGCATCGCACATATGTTTATGCTGATCGGTATTTGAGGCCTACCCATTGTACCCAAATGCATTGTTGGCAAAGATTTGCAGGTTTCATTTTCGCTCTAAACTTCTATGCATTCTTAGGATAGTACACAACGTATGCGGTTAACTCTCAGGTAGGGCATACACGACTGAACGTTGCTTGCACATTTTCACACCAAGAAAGAACATGTTTCCGCTGCTCTGGGCAGCTCTGCGAACTTACTCACCAGCAATTCTATTGCCGATAACCGCCACGGTAGGATTTATCGGTTACAAGTTGGAATGGTGGATAAAGGCGGGCCAAGATCAAGCCCTGGACAAGGAAAGCGTATCGCAACGTCGCGAAGATCGAATGCTTGACCAGATTGCTGAAAAAGACACCACCAATGTTGACAGCATTTTGAAAAACACACGGAAAAGATCAATATTTTCGGATAGCTAACGGAAGATTTTCCTAGAGATGTTGCCACTATGAATGAAATTTCTGGGTTTGTCGCATTCAAATTTCTGAACTGCACTTTTCTTGTGAATGTTGCCTAAGAAAACGCGCTCCTTTTAGGTAGGGCCGGATTAACCGTTAGGGCGAATTCCTGGGGCATCGCGCTTTTGGGGGACTCGCGCTTGAATATCAAAACACTCCTAACTGGTTTTACATATTAGGATGTTCACCACACGTCGAAATTGTAGAGCTTTTTCATTACTCCGTTTAGTTTATAGGTTAAGGAAACTGACAACTTTGGCATTTATCTTTTTTGAGCGACTTAAAAGAATTGAACGAAGCAGCACCACGCTTTGTGACCCACGAATTAGAAGATCGAAATCATTGCACCCATGTGCGTCTGCAGAAATTTTTCCACGGGTGTAACGTCAAAATTGTGCTTATACTTTTCAGGTTACTGACGATGCAATGCAAATCGACGTTCACAAAACGCTTTGCGCTTTCTACCCCAGTAGTCTGTGCTGGTTGAACCTCACTTCACAATCGTTTGTCTGCAATGCGGCTATCAGAGATGCCTTTTCTTTTCATTAACAGCATAATATCCATTTTTCGAGCACTTTCTACGATAAGTCATAATTTAAAAATAATCACCGATCAGAACAACATGAGCGGTGAAAAAGCAAGAAAGTCAGACATCTCAAAAAAACTGTTTCAAGTAACGAGAAGTAGAACTATATGCTGACGGGACTATCGGACAACTTATTAAAATTAGAACTCCACGCAGGCATAAAAAACTGAGCCGAAGAATTACGAAAACTCGCCACAGCAAATATAGCTTTGCACTTAGTGCTCACTAAGATGTCAAAATTAAATCTTAACGATAAAGACGTATTCCCACAAATCTGCATAGACGTATTCTAACAAGCCACGTATTTTTATGCTGTGTTAAAAGAAGCCTGCATTAGAGTCGTTTGATTAAGCTATTCACTCGGGGTCGTTGATCAGAGATGGATCATTGTTACAGATTTACTCTTCTCACACAGTATCAATGAAATTTTACGTGGCTTACAGCTGTTAGCACTGTCTTGCTGCATTACCTGCCAAGATGTCTGTGTTCAACAGTCACATGCAGGGCTCTCATTCAGAGATTTCAAATACACCCAGTAGCACAACGAAAAAAACATACTCCTACAATAAAAACCCAGAAAGCTTGTGTTACGAACAAAAACATATGAACGTGCTTATTTGAATTGAAACGATAAACGAACACTGATTTAATTATAATTCCTTTTCCAAATTTTCTGCAGCGCAAGCATTAACATTTCGACGACATTTTTTGTTGCTTAAGACGTTTTTCATAACGTTGGTAAAATACTCCATTGTTGATATCTCTCACTAATTGTAGAAGTGCATTTGCTAATAAACTAGGATATTTTGTGCAATGTTGAACTGCAGCGGGATCTGAATTCCCCAAAAAATATAATCCCAATGCCTTCTTCCTCTAAGTGAAATTTGTTTTAATTTTTATACTGTACATAGGGACAGTTTCTGTTTGAACAAACTAACCGCATACGAACCGCGGTACGTGGTCACCCCCAATTGTCTCTGAAGTGTAGGCTGCCAAATCGTATCAGTTTTGACGTTTTTGGCCAGTGCTTCTGCGAAGTTGAAGAGAGGGCATGTGAAACGCCACGCAGTGGCACTAAGCGTTTAGGGGCCTTGAGTTTATTTAATCCGGCCCTGGTTTTAGGTAAGGTTGTTGAAGGCAGGTTTTTTTTAAGGAAAATGTTAGGGACCCGATTTTTTCTGATTTTAGGGACCCGATGATAATTTTCTCTGAATCTAGGGACCCGAATCGGGTCCCTAAAACGCCTTAAAAAAACCCTGGTTTAAGGACTTCACTTTGGCGAGTTTTAAGTAGTAGTTTGTTGTATTTGTGGCTGGTATGTTTTTATGCTTTAACTAAACAACGAGAGATTTCTCATTTTTGCGATCGTTGTAATGGTTTCTGATCAACCAGTTTTTTGGTTTAATTTTAGCGTTAATTGTCTGCACTTCCTGACATGTCACCGGTTGAATTATTATATATGCTTCTCAGGTTTCAGGTATGTCAGCAGGAAGCATGATTGGAATTTCCAAAAAAATGCCTGCAATGTTAAAGACGTGATTCGCAATCTCTTTGCAAGAGTTCTTTTTCAATGAGCTCAAGTTTCGACAATATGTGAGATATTTGGTTAAGGGACGGGTTGCTTTTCCAAGTAAATGCAGAACCTGTCGGATCACACTTATGACAAAATTATTTAAATAAACTGTTTCATCAATAACTTATTAGAACTGGAGGCTCGACTCGCACGTGGTGAAACCTATTCATTTTTGTTTGAATGAGATTGAAGTGCACCGTTCGTGTTATTTCACAAAATGCGTCGATTTTAACATTTCAGACCTCACGTTTTAAGTTTGTAGGTGATGTCAGTGGCTCAAAGCGCATTTCATCATGGATATGCACCATGTGAGTACAACGCTTGGGCAGCAAAAGTTTCCGTTACGCTTTTAACATTTGATGACATGCAATTTGCGTACATTGGGAAGTAACGTTCACCTACTGTTTTACTGCGGCACCACAGTTACTGTTTTACTGCGGCACCACAGTTACCGTGATCTCGTGGTGAATATTTCACTAGAAAAAGTTGCCAGCTATCTTGACTAACATGGCATGGCTTTTCCCCGTGAAGTGGTCTTCCACTTTTAAATTTTGTTTTTGCTCCATTGGTTGCATAGAAAGCAAGAATAAGCTATTACGTAAATACAATTCCGTTTCCGGAAAAAACCGTATTTTGGCTGTGATAAAATCCTGAAGATTTTTTGTCGCAGTGGTAGCAAGTTACCAGTCGTCTCAATATTTTGATTCTGAAGTGGTGCTTGGTTGCCAAGGTAACACACATATGCTACGGCAAACTGAGTGCAGATGCAGACCTACATAAGGATAAAAGTACTATATCTGATAGTATAATGAAACTACCGCACATGCGCGACGGAAGGACTTCTTTCGGGGAGTGAGAATAGTGCATTTCTCTGTATGGTGGCCAACAGTAATGAAATTTCGTTTTAACGACTTGAAATTAAGAGCAGAACAACAAAATAGTAGGAAAACGTCAAATTTAAAATTCAGATGGGGACTTTGGCCTCCCTGCACCGCCCTTCGACTCCTATGCCACCGCAAGCACTATGGAAACGTTGGCAAGCTACAGCATTCGAAGATATATAATAATATATAAATCAGGGGTACAAAACCTTTTCGCTATTGCCGGCCACATTACGTTTATTGTTATGAATTACGGCCGCCAGTGAGTTTCAGATATATTTTTGCATTGTTTATGTCCTGCTTCCACACACGTGAAATCGATTTCCTATTTAAAATTTTACTTGATTCCTGGACTATTTCACCTGTGGAGTGAAGTTACTTGAATACAGATATGCGCAAGTTTGAACCATCGCAAAAAGATGAGAGCAAAGCCCAATCAGCTGACTCTAAAGCCTATAGAAAACCTTCTAGAGCAGGGGTCACCAACCTTTATGCAACTGAGAGCTACTTCATGGTACCGATTAACGCTAAGGGCTACTAGTTTGATACACATTCCTGAAGTAAAATTTTTTCTCAATTTACCTTCAATTTTGTTATTATTAACTGAAATAACCTATGACGAAAGTCATCATGTTAATGCTATTTTCAAAACAGGCCCGCGGGCACCGTGTTGGTGACCCCGCATGGGCGTCCGCACAAATTTTTCCATGGGGGGGGCAAAGTCGACATTTTGCTTATCTTTTTCAGGTTGTTTGCGATGCAACGCAAATGGACGTACACAAAAAACGTCCAGTGTTACGGCAACAGTTGCACAGGTTACAGTGCTTTTCCTATAAGATACTTTTACACTGAAAAAATGTTTGTTTTAGTTAGAAAGGATATTTTAAGACTGAGTTAGCAGAGTTCTAAATGAATTACAAACTTTGTGAATTATTATAATAAGCACAAAATCTTATCAAAACACGAACAACATAGGCTACATATCTAATTCAAGTAGCTTCTCGTTGTCTTCGTGTTTTTCCAATGCTTTGGAAGGTTGCAAGTGCGCGAGAATGAGATATCATGCAAATGGTCTGGTGGTACTGCGCAGTGTCGCACTTTAGAGGCAGGGGCGTTAGGGTGGGATATTTCAGTGGTAGTCAGTTTCATAACGGCTTCGTTACTGTAAGAAGAGATGATATATACTTCACTACCATTCAGTAGTTTCTAAAAAAAACGATTGTTCGTGAAAAAAAAAACATTTGTGTACCAAAAAAAACAGAAATGCAAAAAACATGAATGCAAATGCATGACGTAAACCGTTGATGAACATACAGATTTGCTTATAGTTCCTCTTCTAAATTTTTGTCTACAGCATTAATGTTTGGATCACTTATCTTTGTTGCTCAAGACATTTTATATAACTGATAAAGCTCATGACATACTCCGTTATTGAGATCTCTCACTTTTCAGGCTTAGATGTATAGTAGACGTTTTGCTGCAGGTTTCTTGACAATGCTTATTTCGCTTTTTCCTTAACAGTCTTGTTTTTAACGAATTTGTTTTGTTTCAAAATGATCAACAAAAATATTCGTTCTAGTGATGCAGCAAGCCGTAAATCTGCTCATGAAATAATAAAGTATTCCAAACTCCTAGTTATCTAAGCCATCATTGATGCATGTTGCGCAGATGCTGTAATACCAGAAATCAGTGATATATATGCCTATAGATTCATGTTTAAACAATTGTCTACTGATATAGCCTCCAACCTGTTTTCTTTGCTGAGTTATTTTGGTCATTTTTTCTCATTAATAATAAAATTTTTCGCAACAGCAGTCATCGGTTTATATTTTCGGTCATTATGATGGAATTGACTTAATATTTTTTGTCGTTAAAAAAAATTCAGTCTGTGACAGAAAAATGATCGGAAACAACCTAGCCTCCAGCTCATCTTCAGGCACGAGATGGGGAAAATGTATGCCCACATTTGTTGTTAAACTTGGATCTTGTGAGATTTGAGCTGCAAAGGAATCAAAAATCCCCAATCAATCCGGCAGCAAAACCTTACTCCAATGCAAAATGTCTTAATTTGCATGAATACGGCAACCAAAAAATTTGAACATTTTGTCGTAAAACATTGTTCAACCAAATTCTTCACCTGTGATGACAACCATTCACCCAAATGCAAATCTTTGTACAACCGATTGTTATTCATTCATAGTGTTTCTGCTGTACGCGCAACTGCATGGCTGACTGTACTGGATGGTACGCAACCTACAGTATTTGATAATGATATTGATACGGGTTTGAGGGTGTGAAACCGACCTGAAGATGTTTTGTTTCATCGATTTAAGTACTTTTTTCACCTGATGATCACATGCGATTATTCACATTGCAAAAGCCGGAAGATATGTTTATTATGCTATTAAATTTACCAATTGCCAAAATTAAATCTTCAAAAAAAACAGATTTGACGGGATTGTTCATAATTTAACCTAGCCACCCAGATGGACTCAAAAAACAGATCTGGGTGGAAAAAAACAGCAATGGGAGCCCTGTTCACTGCACTGCTGTGACAAAACAATGGACGACAGAATGGCCTTATATCGCGAACAATAAGACAATTCGAACATAACGAATGACTTATTCGGGATAGGTTTTGATATGCTGTCTTCCGAATTATACAAAACCATGGTGAATAAAGTTACTTCCTTAGATTTTAGGGTGGGCGATCGCCCCCCCCTCAATCCGCCTCTGTTTAGAGGGAGCATTGGTTCAAAAAATGCGCTTTTTTGGCAGCAGTGCTTCTTTTTCACACATAGTTCTTTGAGGCACGTAACCAACTTAGACACCAAGGGGTGCGAAGAGTTTTCTGAGAGGGGCCAAAAATTTTTGAACTATGTCCAGTAGTTTTAAATTTTGTCCAACACCTTTTCCAGGGGAGACGAAAAATTGTGCAAGGGGTGCTTCTCCCCCCTACGCCCCTAGTAACGATTCTGGCTTCTTTACACATAGTACAAACTAGGGGTGGGTAAACTTGTTCTATGGAAGAGTTCTTTGCAGAAAACCGAAAACACCGGCGAGTCGCAAAACCAGTTTGTAGTGTCAATACAAATACTGTAAAAATGCAAATTTTGCATTAAATAATGTATAGTTGTCAATTTAAGTTTTTGTTCGATTTTCTAGTTCTCGAAAATCTGGACAGTACGTTGTTAGATGTGTAAATGAATTCTCCCAAGTGTTCATTTTTCAGGGTTGCACAATGGTTTGATTTTACGGACTTCATTATAGAGAAAAAAAATTTCTCAGCAATATGTCGCGCTGTACACAGAAATGAGTTGTACACTGGTCTTTTATATTCTGGGTATTTACTTTCTGGAACCTGTTGCCAGAAATTAACTGTAGGGTGGCATTGTCTAAAGTTTTTTTAGAGCCAGATTTTTTGCATTTCGGCCAGTTTAATTTCTGCAGCAATCAAGTGTGTGACAAGCGGTTGTTGAACTGGACAGCCGTCACCGACTACATTAACATTGAATGGATTTACAAGAAACGCAAAGCATGGCTTGAACTCTTGGAAATGCTCAAATCTGGCTTGGAACCCCTCCAGTAGTCTTAAAATTTACTTTAGTATTCTTCCGTTTTGTGGTCTGCAATTGCCTCTTCACGAAAAGCATTCGTTCTCATTCTGACCTTGGAAGAACGACAGAATGCTTTTGACAATACGTGTCTTTGAAAAATTTTAATTTTCTTGTGGGAACTTAAGTAGTCTAACTTGAGCTTCAGGTTCACTGTCGTTGTTATGGTGACTAACTTCACGAACTTATGTAAACGCTGTGATAAATGAAACAAACGTTAAATATGAGGTAACAACTCTATGTCAAGTTGAGATATTGCTATTTATCTAGAAAACACACAAAATATGTTGGCAAGCCGCCAACACACTTCAAAGGGGGGCACTATGGGATTTTTCCAGGTGGGAACCAAAAGTGGTGAAAGTTGATTTTTTCCACTCGAAACTAAGAAAACAACCTTTTTTTGCTGAAAATTTCAAAATTCAGGAGGGACCTTCTCCCCCTTCTGGCAATCATGGGCGTGAAAACATGATTTAGAAACATTTTCGTTCTTTTGGTGCAAACTCAAATTAGAAACATTTTCGTTCTTTTGGTGCAAATATTTAAACACCGATTCACGTAATCAACTGTTTACGGGTGAAAAAGGGCTGAAAAATTACAAAAATCAACCAACCTTCTTCAAAAACATACTCTGCAAAAAATCACTAGGTCAGCTTAAAAATAACTAGATCTAGTGAAAAATCTTTAGGCATGGTACCACTAGCCTACTGCATTCAATATTTACATGCGGCAAAACGCCTACCGCAGTAACTTGAAGTGCACCTTCGAAGACATGTTGCCATGTTATTGTTACGCAACAAAGGCCAATAGTAGAACAATTCGCTCCCGCGCAGGGTTGACATAGGAAAAGTTCAACAAAAGCCAAACAATGCCGAAAAGAGGCCAGAAAAAAGCCAAACTTCATTTGCGTTATTCAGAGCCGGCCATAGCAGATGCAGGGCCCAATGAAAGACCTAGGCACGGGGCCCCTCTGAGCAGTGATTTTATGACACCATCGTGTTCAGTCAACCGTGTTACGATCACGGTAGAGCGTAAAATATGCAGTACAACACTAGCGAATTGAACTAGTGCCACCACGACAATTGAGCACTTTTGCCAACATTCCAAAGGAAATTTGCTAGTTCTGACGAGAGCGTTCTTTGTTAACAATATAATTTATATGGCGTTTCTACTGAATTCTCAAGCGCAAGGTGTATCTGGCAAAAATGAATAGGCTACCCAAGCAACATGGCGTGGGGCCCAATGCAGCTGCATCGGCTTAGGGCCGGCCCTGGCGGTATTGCCATTCCTTTGTTACAAAAAAACATCTAAATTAAGAATATCAAAAAACACTTTCTTTGAAATTAAGATTAAATCTTGCTTGGCGTTGCACTGGAGCACTGATCTTCTCTGTCTTTTCATGGTTTGTGAAATTGCACACTTTGGGTAAAATGGTGCCACAGTTTCCATACTGATACATCGACAGCTTTCTGCACGAAAGACTCTCCCATTCATTCCTGTACTTATGATCAGAATCATAAGAGCCCTTCCACATCAACGTAATCATCACGTTTCTGTTGCGGAGACGCAGACCTGTCTGCAAGCGTGAGACTGTTTAGTGCTTGCATATGGGGCGCCGTTCGTAAAAATATTATATCTGACAGATTTAGCACAAAAATATGGGGCGCCGTATTTAGCTATCTCTGCGCGCATTTAGCTATCTCTGCGCATATTTAGCTATCTCTGCGCATATTTAGCTGTCTCTGCGCAGAGATAGCTATCTCTGCACGTATTTAGCTATCTCTGCGCATATTTAGCTACCTCTGTGCAGAGATTGCTATCTCTGCGCGCATTTAGCTATCTCTGCACAGAGATAGCTAAATATGTGCAGAGATAGCAGTTTTTGTGCTTATCTAATATTTTTACGAATATAATATTTTTACGAACGGCACCCCATACTTACAACTTGCAACAACATACTATTATGGTTTGTCGCTGCTCTGAAAGCATGCGCAGTTGCATGCACTATGAATGCTGGATTCCCATCCATTGTGACGCAACTATAGAATAAGAACGAAGTGGGAAAGTTCGCAAGCCTGGCTATCTGAAAGCATTGTGACGCAACCATCAGTCAAAGCACATTCGGGAGCTGGTTGCTGAAGACACAAGCAACGCCTTAAAACATCACTAAGGTTCTTAACTGCTCCCTTTGCGAACCTTGGTGATCTTGATGAGATTTTGCAACTGGGTATCAGCGACTTGCATTCGACATTTTGTAAATCGTAATTACTAGCATCCACTGACATTTGACATTTCGTAGTTGTTACGTGACATTCCAACCTCAATTTACGCCCTCAAAATGCTGCGCCCAGGGCAGATGTCTCCACTTCCCCCTTAGTTACACCACTCTCTTCAAGACAGAATCATAAGTTTGCTTCAAGGTATGCATACAGCCAAATATCCTGAAGTCGAAGCAAGCTACAAAAACTGTCAAACTGACATATACTTCAAAACAA
>Ga0210059_1007640_pt1 | contig 17137 bp, 9 predicted proteins | sample Ectturendosymbi2_FD_188042 | JGI IMG/M metagenome (GOLD analysis project Ga0210059, IMG submission 188042) | Ecteinascidia turbinata endosymbiont from Florida, USA - Sample 2 (SPAdes) (version 2) | ecosystem: Host-associated > Tunicates > Ascidians > Unclassified | place: Key West, Florida...
TCCATTGATAACTTGGACAAGTGAAAACGTTGCTCATCGATGCGTTCAATGAGCCCATCAAACACGAACCCAAACCAGTTGCTGAATCCAAAGCACACCAACCGCACCGGTCATCTTGCAGACAGTCGTTGCAATTCTGGTGTCCCGCGCATGGATCAACTGAAAATAATTCCGATTTCACGAGGATTTGCCAATTTACCAAACTTTTCAAAATTCAAAGCACAGTAAAAGAAAACTCTGTCAATACAAAGCAACTACATTTTTTCAAAAACGTTGACATCCCATTGATTTATTTGTGAGAGAACAGCTTTTATACCAGTAAAATAATTTCTATGAAGGTTTTCAAGACGTTGCAATTTTGAATTGTAGAACTTCAAACAAACGTGAACCTTGAAGAAAGAGTTTTTTTTTGTGGAAGAAAGAGTTTTTTTTCGCTAATCAGTTTAAATATCTGTATTTTTTCTGCTTCAAACAGTAACACACCGTTGCATTCGTCTTTACTGTGCAAATATTGCATGCAGGTTTGATATGGATAGTATACTACATCCTTTTCTGATGGAAAGCAAGTATTGGTAGTTTCGCACCACGTGCATTCATCCATAACCAAGCACTCTGAACAACTGGAAGCTTGAGTACAAGTCATAGGACATGTGAAATCAGCTTCTGTACAACAGAAAAATGAATAAAATGACATCGGCTATGTTACTGTAAAATTTCATAACCACTAATTGGTAGTTACATAGATAATCTTATAACACACCAGAAAAATGCCGAAGCTAACCTTACATGCGAAAATGAAAACAAAATAGCACAGAAGGCTGACATATAATAAGAAGATTGTCGTTTACAATAAAGTGACAAAAAATCTACCTTCAAGTGCTGAAAGCTGACACATTTTCGGTAGACTATGTTTCTGATAGCGTTGCATAGGTTGCCAGTGGGAGAACATAATTTCAAAATTGTTTTAAGACTTCTTACAATGTCGTGTACTTACCGGCAGGAAACGTGTTGTTTTTAGCACACACGTTGCTTTTGGAATCCCACATACAACCTGCAGAAAGGCAAGCATTGCACTCAGCAAGCTCAATGCAGTAATCATGCTCAGCATTGCTTGCAACAGGCACAGTTTCGGCTTCCTGAAACAAAATGACAAACGATGCATTTGAAAAAACTGCCCCAAGTCAAAATATCCGGCAAGTGCGACGGTGAAGGGAACATGTTGCTAAATTCAACTTTTTCATAGATTCAGGACCACCTATGATAGCTCATGAGCAGGGCAGAGACCAACATATTTCGTACACGAAAAGCGGAAGTGCTAAATAGCCTTGTAATGAAAATCACGATCAATGAAAACGATATCAACGACAGATTGCAAACGTTTCGATAACTCCTGTTATCATCATCAGTGCATTGCAAATCATAGCATGCTTAATGCGACTTCTTAAGTTTTAACGTACGCTAGGAATGCAAATATTACACTTTTTTCTTATTTGTGCCTCTGAAAACACCTGTTTTAATTCCTAACACCTGTTTTAATTCCTGTACTTACAAAATTATTCGACGCAATCTGTTTGCTGGAACATTCACTCAGTGTCTCGTCGTATGAGCAAGCACATCCGGTTGACAAACACATTTCACGCTGGTTCATTGATTGGCAAAGGTCAGTGCAAATTTTTTCTTTATCTGTAATCAAACAGAAATAAAGTTTGATGTGCATGTGCGTTCAGACGTCATTGACGTACTTGCTCTTCTGGAGGTAACTCATGCTTTGTATTTTTATTTCATTCTGCTTCGACCACCAGCTTTTTTGTCTAAAGAGGAGTGGTTTCTCAAACTGGTTAGACTCTCCTACCGCTTTGTCCGTTCTGGTTTACGTTATGGGTCGCAGGATCTTAATCGTCACTGTTTTGACTTTAACTATTGTGTGGAGAGCTTTTTGAAAAATAATAACTATTGCCAAAACTATAACTACTTGATGTGAAATCAAAACATAAGTTGTCATTTTCCTCAAAGTGAAACCAGATATCAGACACACTTATTTGAGGTAAGGTGCTCATTGTCGAAAAAATATTTCTCTCATTCAGTATGGCCAAAACATGTTTTTTTGGTTAAATACGGCCAAAGCATATTTTGTTCAACACGGGCGTTGGAACAAGAGATGAGTAATTACAGAAACATGTTTGCAATAACGAAACAAATGATTTTGTGACGACATTTGAAACGGGTAAATTTCCATAAAACAATAAACCAACGATAAATAGATAAATATAACTTTTTAACGGCTCTTAATCAAAAAAGCAATTGTCCAAGCCACGGAACAAATGTTTGCGTTCAGCTATAACGTTTTTAACGAAATGTGATAAAGAGCTGCAATGATTAGGCCTATTTTGCATAATCCACAGGAAGAAGAAACACAAGGCAAACAAATGTAAGTTTGCATTCATTGCTTTACACTGCTTTAATAACATGAAAGGCCTGCCGTATTTTGTGTTAATGGGCTACACATCGTGCTCAAGTCATTAACAGTAAAGCACAATAACACCAAGAATAAACGAGAGCAGCGTAGAAGCAACAGTGATGCAATAAATGATAAGTGCTTTTTAATGTTCTGAAACGTTTTCGAAAGAATGAAAAAGTTCCAACTAATCCAAATTGCCCAATAACAACCAATAGCATACCGGACGCTCGTTTATGCATTACCCTAACTAAATCTGAAAATGACAGATCCTGCTCCAAAAAAGTTTTCCGAAATATATCAGAGATGAACTTGCTGATATGCAGTTGGAATTTTTGAGTAATATATGAATGTAAGTTGCATATTCTGGGCAGAATACAGTGCTCATATTAAGAAAGGAGTTCAGTTCATTTATTTGCGAAATCGTTAGTGAACTTTAGTTCCCAGGATAAAGCACAGGACGGGCAGTCATCCCATTACGCTCTAATGACGAGAGAAACGGTAAGCATACATCTTTACGTCATGAGAAAATTACTTTAGAACATACTTTCTTTGCAGATCTCCCTGTTCAGACAGCTTCCCTGTAGTGGCGTAGATGAATTGGAACCGTTGAAGGACATGGAACTGTTCGTTTGTGGACAAATTGAGTCCAATTCATCTGCACGCAATATTTTCTCGTTTCGTCGAAGTTACATGTAGAATTACAGCAAAGAGAAAAAAATTCGAAGCATATAAAATGGGTTCCACATACATCTGCCTTTCGCAACACCAGGTGAGCGATTTGCAGAAAACCAAAGCCTAAGATTTTAACGCTGGTGCCATTTTATATGTGACGCGTTCTGCCTAAATGTCGTTAGGTTGCACGACTAAGAAAGTAAGAAAAAATTCTTGGTAGCTATCTACTATTGACAAAAATGTGCCACCAATTGACTGTATTTACTCTAGGGGTTGATAAGTTAAAACTGCGAAAAGATAATATCATTTTTCTGTTGGAACGAGACAGGGGTTAGTATAGGTAATATCTTGCAGTTTTATGAGCAACTACAACTATCTGCTAATTTTGAAGGTGCACAGGTTTGAAAAATCCATCACATCATGAAGAAAGGAATGAACGAGGCTAAATGGAAAAAAATAACTTCTAACGAAGAAGCCTTCAACGAACTTTGGCAAGCCAGCAGAAACATGAATGAAAAACTGGACAAGCCAACTGATCTCACACAAATATATGTGAAAACAGCCTATGCTTTTTGTGGTAACGTTAATGACTTGACTTTGCCTGCAACGCATTTTGCTTCCATAAATCATAAAACCGCCTTGCGCATATTAAACGTTATCCTCAGAGCAAAGACTTTTACTTACTGCTATAAGCTGTTCCCTTCACAATATTAGTAGCTTTGCTCTATGAAGGTCTGTAGCCTAACGATCCCTGATATTTCGCAGGCTCCCATTACCCCATGCATCTTATAAATCGATCTACTGGGAAGTCATTGCAGCAATATGTCATAATAACTGTGTCGGCGCCATCCACGCGTGTGCTCTTTTAATAGCACTATCACATATATAGGCTTGCACTTCATGAAATAATTATGCTAGCACCATCAAACGTACGCTTTTCTATAACCGTCACAATCTATCTTCGAGTTGTTTCATGCATATGTGTGTTTCTTGTTACCGCCATGCATGCTTAAGTCTACTACGTTGCGTTTGGGAGTGAAATTCTACAAGATGATCAAATTTAGGATGAACAAAACAATTTTCAAGGTTTTAAATTTAACTTCCCAGCACCGGCTAGTGCATTTGCTGACAAACGTGATTAGGTTGGCCCTGAAGAACCATGTGCAGGTTTATGAAACAAAGGTTAACTCTTTAGAGACAACTCGTTTCCTGCTACAATTGTAAGCCCTAGGTATGCTCTAAATTTTCGAGGAATCCGCCGACTGGGCTTTGTTTTCATGACTTTTCGTTGATTCGGACTAGTACGTATCTATTTTTAAGTAATTAGTGCCCGAAAACGCGACGTAGCCGAATTTAACAACAAACTATTTCAACAGGAAATCGATTTCCCGTAACATTACGCATCCTTAGTCCTGGAATCTCCACGAAATGCTTGCTGGTGAAACGCTGAAGTGTTAAAGGGCAGCAAAGGCAAGCAAATTTAGGAATGAAAGAAATAAATCGAAGCACTTGCTGCGGTTATCAAAAACTGCAATACAAGCCATTTTTTTCGTTTCCTACGAAATTAGGAAATTTTCTTTAAAGTCGTGTGGGAGAATTAAATAACGACGGCGTGTTTCCCTTTTCATTACCGCACTAACTGAAGTTTATGAAATTTTTCCATGTTTACGGCAGTTTCATAAAACACTTTGAAATTGGAGCCCGAACAAGAGCTTGATTTGTTATGTCCACTGTTACTGTTCATTGTTTTCGTACTTATATGTATAAAACTTCAAGAGAAACAGATTACAGCGGATAAATTCAATAGACGCCATGGCCGCATTGGTATGTGGCCCGGCGACTGCCCGTAAATACGAAGTAGGTAAATGTACGTAATCCGTTCATGAAAGCGTTTGAACATTTCTCACAAATAAACAAACGTTCATTCGGTAAATAAGTGAACTTCGTGGACTTCGTAAGATGTGCTTCTGATGACATTTGAGATTTACAATTCAAGTAACTTCACCTTTACCACAACAGCTATTAGGTACAGTAGTGGAAACAGTTTCAAACCTGGTAAATTACTGTCGCTTGGCGCTTCTTTTGCTAAGGCGTTGACATTTTATCTGTTGTACGCCAAATTATATGAAGGAAGTGAAATGTAAAATCCCGAATATTTTTCTGCGCCAAAGGAAAATCACTCAAATTATCGTTCAAAAGTTCTACATTTGCAAAATTTTCTATCACGACCAATTTTATTTCCAGTGTTTCAGATGCTTTTACAAACAACACATGTGCGTTTACACAAAGGTGATGGCCGGCACCTTGCGAACAGGAACCTTTGACTGCGCCGACTACTATAGTGGCCGGTAAACCTATAACTACGTAACCGAAGGTATCATTGGATCCGTAAGACATGCCTGCACATTTTGAGATAGGTCGCGCCCACCTGTGACGTCACTGTGATGTCAATTCCGGGGAAACAGCGTTTTTCGAGTAGGCCAGAAAACCTAGTTGAGTCCATTCAGTAGCCTGCAGAGTCTAAACCAAACACGTTGTAAACAAACTTTCTACATAACATATGTTTGTGAAGACCTTACCTTTGCAGTGATGATCAAAAAAGTTGACACTTCCTTTCTTGGGGGTGCAAAGAGAGCAAAAACCCCGAATTTCGGCGCTATTTGAGGTTCAAGCCACTTTTCTGCCAGCCGCTACCCACCAACCACACCAAAGTTGCAGGAAGGTGTATTTCGGTGTTTTGCAACATCCCACCAAATTTCAAGCCAAATATTTTGACAGGAAAATTTTAGTTTGGAAGAAAATCAAAATATCCACTAGGTGGCCGAGCAGTTTTTAGTCTCTATTTTTGGCCATAACGTCCCAACCCCTTAGTCTAGCAGTCTTTCCAAGGTCTCTAAAACTTCTAAATATCTCCCTGAATATTTTAAGCCAATCAGCACCTCATTAACGCCACTGCGGGATTCTCTAGGCCTCAAACTGTGATTTTGAAGTCACTTTTTCCAACCAACGCTTTTGGATCCCCAAATATTCCCCCCGAAACGGCCCAAATCGACTTTTTTCGAAAGGATCCTGTTTTCGTGTATTCCGACCGCCGGCGAAGCGCAAAAAGCGGATCGGATCGGCTAGGCGGGATGCAGGACGCGTTTTTCGCATTTACTCCGGATTTTGCTAAAATTTCAGTACGGGAAATGTACAAATAGAGATTTTTCTCAAAAACGTCAAATGCAAAGGTATGTTTTTGTCATTCTCATTTGATTCCTTGCTGTCGCGTGGATCCATGTTTTCACTGGCTTTCTAGCCCGATCCGCTCAGGAGTTATGACTTATCAAAGATTTATCGGCCACTGTACAGGGCAGGAGTGGGCGTTAAAGGTTGAAAACAAAGGAGAAAAAACTTTCTTTACTGACATTATTTTAAGCGTCATCGTCAACCTTGCCTAACAAGGTGATTTCACTTACGACAATATAAAAATTAAATGTGACAATGCCGTAAATGCTACGCGCGTTTCCATGGCAATTGTTGCGCCACGAAATGCAAAACCCCAGTAATCGAAAAATACCTTGTTTGCAGTAATTATAAGAAGACGGGACACAAAGGATTGTACAAGAAATTCAACGAAGTGTTTTACTGTTAAAAGCCAAGTGTGGTGTTACAACAATTAGTTGAATCTATAGTAAAACGAAGAGTTTTCGCTGATACCATTGATTGATTCTAGTTGGCTATTGATTAATAATTACATACCTGCGATGTGCGCGATCACATCACTCAACATCGTCCCATCGAATCCTCCGTAAATAAACATCGTTCTGTCACAAAACAATCATCATCTGAATCGCGACTGTTACGTAATAAGCGCAGACGGTCACAGGGACACGGCGCAATGCAAGGTTGTATAGCCTATACAAATTTTTAAGTGCAATTTAATTTCTGCTTCTTAACAACTGTAATATTTTCATACGACGGATCACACATGAAGCAATTATTACAATTTTAAAAACATAATGCTTGCTCAAGGATAAGTTAGAATCAAAACTTTAATCAGGCCGAACTGACGGCAAAAGCATAAAAACACATTAAAAACTTGCCAACGTTTCGATAGTTTAGGCAACTATCTTCGTCTGGGCTAAAGACGAAACAAAAATTAAATATGAATCGTCAGGTGTTTTGCAGAATCCTAACAAAAAAACGCAAAGTTATTGCAAGACAATCATTCGCAAATAAAATAAATTGGAAATGATTCAAGAAGCAAGTTCAAAGCGTACGGTCATTATTGCCATACTTGTTACTCAATTCAAAGGCAGAATGGCCATATCGTCCACTTGCATTAGAGCTGTTGGCAGCAGCTGTCTTCCATTCCATGCAATCTATTGTTAAAATATTTTGTATGTAGCGAATGAACCAAATTACGTCTGCTCACTGCCGTCACTACAGTAGAATGAGAAAACAAGTAGCCCATCCCTCTCCGGGGAGGAATCGTCAGCTTTTACAAAAGAAGTTTGATATTTTCAGTGTTTTCGTAAATTTTCTGATGCTTCCCAGAAAAATTATTTCAAGTCAAGATAATTTTGGCTTGTGATTTTTTCTGGTCATCCAACAATCGACAATGGCTTGGTTCAAAGAAAACTATTATAAGCCCAATTCAAGAGACATTTTGCGTTAAACTACTTCTGTTAGAGACCAGCACCGGCGAACACGCCTCAATGTGTCACGCATCATCGCTGCCAGGCCCAAAAGGCGCTCATGTTGACGGCGGAAGAACATTTAGGACATTTCAAACGATCATAATTTGAAGCAACGTGATGTGCTGCTTCTTTATGCGAATACTTGGTATAGCGCTGTTCGGTCTCATAACAATTGTTATTAAGTTTTTGGCTTTGATTGTTAGCCTACGTTAAAGTTCTGCCATTCTAAGCGGAATATTTCGGAAGATACGTGAAATTCGAAGAGCTGAACTGTGGACTCTCAATAGGTTGACGGACTTAGTTTTCCTGATATTACTTGAAGTCAGGGGATTAAGGCCGACTTGTAACTAATGTTGACATTTTAAGCAGATTTGCAGTTGTGTCTTTGGTTTTGCTGTAAATACAGCAGCTCACACGCGCTGGTATATTTGAAACGCACTTGTTGCATTCTCAGTATCATTTATGTTGTATTTCATTTTTGTTTTCTGTTATATATTTCAAGAATTGGGGATTGATGGCTGCTCCACTTAAGCTTGTCTGATTCTCGTACAAGTGTGTTTTGTACTTTCCTTCCAAAGTCCGCAAGCAATTCTGTCGGAAATGTGAGTGTGCAGAACTATAGATGCACGGAAAATCTACGGTGTGAATTAGTAGAAACGTCAATATGTTTAGCATCTCACAGCTCGAGAAAAGGCTGGAGTCACGAAAAACTCTGCGATATTAAAGGATTTATGGATATTGGGGGTAGTCATTAATCCTGTTATACTTTTACATTTATAAAAAGTCAAACGTTTGGGTGCACTATATATGGGGTGCCCACACAGTCTGGGTACATAGGGATTTTCACTATTGATTTTATTTGTGTAGTTTATTTTTCCTCCCCATAGGTTCATTCGTTTAAATGATGATGGCTCTGTCCAAAAAAGAACGAATCAAGTTGGTCCTGTTATGTGGATGAGAAGGATGGTCCCAGACTTTACTGTATGTGCTTTGTACCATGTACACAGACTTTATAGACACCCTGCATATTGATCTCAGTTATGCCTTTATAAAATTTGAAAACGTTTTCGTATGTGTATTTACGTGATTTTAACATCACATGCAGTTCATTTCGTTATCATAAGTCAACACTTTATCACAACGCAGATGCTCACTTGAACATAAAGACTTGTGCTGCATAGTGATGTGCTAGGAAGAACAACCCCTATAGCACAGTTAACGCTTCAAGGCGAACAGAGAAAAAGACTTATCCCAGTGATCGTGGTACAAGACCGTTCATCAGTTTTTGCAAGAAATTATTTACATTAAAAAGATTCTTTAAATTTGCAATTGCACAACCGTAGTAAGGTGATGCTTTTGTCTGCAATATCTATGCAATACATTGTCAGTGTCTAGATGAAGCTCCCTGTCAGCATTTAACAAAATATAGACTCCATACATAGTCATCTCTCATTGTTGCTATGGCGCAGTGCTTCTCAACCATTTATTGCGACGACCAAAATATTACGCGTAAAAGAAATACAAACCTTTTATTATGTGGAAACCTCTACTGCACATAGATTTTATTTGAATAAACTACAAGACTGAAGATGCGTAGTGTTACGTGAAGTCGATTTCCTATTAAAAAAGTTATGGTGGATTCAAATCTGTCACCATTGTGGAGACTATTTACTTGAATATGGACGTTTGCAAGTTTGAATCATCGCAAAAACATGAAAGCAAAGCCCATTCGGCTGATTCCTCGAAAGCTCACCCCAAACCTAGAGTTTTTACTGGTACAGCAGAAGATATCCGTTTTGCCTCGATCAACTTGGTTTGCAATATCAAAAAATCGAATGCATTGTTAGAAAGGCCGAGAAGTTCATTTTCCAGCAAAAAATAGCTTAAATGAAATCAAATGCAAGACCTTGTATTGTTGTATTTCATCAGGCAAATGCATTTTTTGCTGCTATTTTTTCAAGGTTAATCATAGCTGAGCTTGGTACTACCTTTCAGTTTCAACGATGTGTTGTTCTGGAAAGCTCTGCGATAGTGGAACACCGGTATTTTTACAGAAGATAAACAGACAAGCGCGGATGCTTTAATAAAAGTCATGAGGATTCTGCCAAACCGAATTCGCTCTTGTTTTTGATAAGAGCCACGGAAGTTTAGTGCTTCATAACATTTTAAATTCACAATTTTTGCATCAATGAGAGCCACTGTACGAGCTTGATGAAAATCTAGATATACCTCAGTTCAAGCCCTGTAGATAAACAACATGCACATGATATTTCAAACCGTAAATTCACTGAGATAACACAATATAGATTGGCTCATAATACAACAATTTACTCTTGCGCATTTCTCAAAGTTTATTTGCACTGAAAACGGGATTATATTCCTTTTGCGAAAAGATACAACTTTCAATGAACCTATCTGCAAAAGTTGGTGAGCAAGTTAGATTGAAGGAAAATCTTTGTCTATAACTCTCAATAACTGTTTTCTTGGTTTATATTAAAGTTTGTGTTGTAGCACCACCAACGTGTTAGTTACAGGCATATCTTATGCCCATGTTCTCCAAGTAATATGTGTCTGCTTTTGGGTTTCCCATTAATTTTGAAAACGTGAAAGCTCTCCGAGGTCTAGTTGCGTCGAACACATTTGCTCTTCTAAGACAAGCAAAGAACGTATAAATTTCCCACACAGTTCACTTATGCCTGTATGAAATAGAAAAGCGAATTGAACTTTCTGGTAGCAACCTGCGCCCAATACATTAGCAGTAAGATCCTTACCACAGACGATTTTGACAGCAGTGTTCCAGCAGTTGTAAAACTAATTCAAACAAACCTTTTGTGTAAGACATTGTTGAAGATTGCGGGCAAGTTTCGCAATCTTGAGATCCTGGAAAATTGTAAATCCCACCGTAAACATACAGCGAATTTCCAAGAATCACCATAGAATGCAGAAATCGAGGGAACGGAGACGGAGGCAAAATAGTCCTAAAAGCATGCAAACGCTTACTGTAAAAGAAAAATCTGGATAATGTCAATTCTGTAGTAACGGTTAATCATCGTCTTACCACGAGCCTCTGACTACGTCAAACGATGCTAATGAGGAAACGAAGCCCAGCCCGTAACCTCCATGCACATAAACCTTGTTATTTGCATTGTCTAACGCAGAAGCATGACCATAAGATCCACTGACAAACGATTGGTTTGTGTTTAACAACGTCAGTGTCAAGGTATCTGTAAAAAATATTGTTTGTCACCAGCCAGCGATTTACATGTTTTGCACACTGTCATCAGTCACACGCTTTCACATTTCACTATACGTTTGAAATTAGACATCATCTGTGGCAAAATTTGTGCGCAAGTGTTCTAATCATCACCACGCACTCCTACTTCATGAAAGATAAAACACTTCTTACCGATGTCCAGTTCAAAAATAAAGCTGCTTATTTTCCAAAACGGGTGATACCCAAAGAAGATCAACATCACATCCCTCCCATCACTGGATTTTGTCACGTGAGCTGTATGTCCAATCAAAGGTGGGACCTCGTTTCCAAACTGGCTACTCACGTTGAGAAGCAACCACTGAGCAGAAGTGATGTTGTACTTCCAAACCTCATTCAAGATGTTATTGTTTTCCGTGGCACCACCAAACATGATTAATGAATTCTGGGTCAAGCAAAGAATAGTTATGTTAGCTTCTAACAGCCTTCGGTTTCATGAAAGTTAAAACTTTATATTACGATAAACATCTGGTTTCAATGCGGTCCCAAAAACCAAAACTATTCTCATAGAGCACTTTGTCTTTCTGGAGACATTGTCTACAACTACAAAAACGCAAAGATTACAAGATTAGATGATTGAACAGCAAAGGTTTTCTGAAGTCTGTTTTTCAGAACCGCAAGAAATCAAACTTTCCAAGATATCTATGAAAATGATGAGTGATTGCATGAACATTCTTTTGCCTTAACTTTATCTAGTCATCTCTTCAGTTTGCTTCACAAAACGACACTCAAAATCATAGGAGAAAATTTTCAGCCATTAGCATCAACTAGTTAGATGCTTCATTTATTTATTTATTTGAGTAAACGTCTGTTTAATTTTTTAGTAAACACTTATTTCATGAGTTACAGTTTTTTTGTCGCCAATGGTATTATTGACGTCAGTCAGTTTGTTAAGATGTTATGATTTATGAGCTTGTGTTACAAAATTTTAATTGTAGTCTTGAGTTTGTTTTTTCTCTGCTGTTACTTCAGCCTTTCAACTTTTCACTCGTAAGCTTTGCTTGCCATTTTCAGGACTGAGGATGCGTAATTTTACGTGAAATCGATTTCCTATTAAAAATTTGCTGATCGATTCCTTGCTTACACCCATCGTGGAAAGTACATCCATAATGTTGAATTCAAAGCTGTTTGGGGCTCAACCCTGCATGTCACCAGTTTGGCGATTACTGCTTTAAAAAGTATGCTATCGCTTATTGTTTGCAGGCAAATCCAGATCTATTGCAATTTTTGGCTGTTGTTTATACCGTCGTCCTGTAAATGCGTCTACAGAGTCTCTCACATCAGAATTCTTCAGAAACAGAAAGGAAGATCTGTTCTTGCAAAAGGCATGTGAAAAATAGGCATGCACTATGCGGTCAACGCAGTCAAGAGATGTTTAAGTTGACGTTTTCCATAATTTTGTCGCATTATGCTTTTTCATAACAAGCACTGATTTAATGAAGTCACATTTGACGCTTAGAGTAACGGCTGTTTCCATCTTAGCAAAAATTGTTTGATCTTCATGCGTTTCTGAGGATGAAGGCATTGGTTCCATGAAATGTCCAATATATTTTCGTGTAAATTAAATGATTGTTGTCGTATTTTTTCTATGGCACTTTGTTAACGTATACTTTTTACTAAACTTTTCCATGTTTATGAACACACGTATGTGTTTTGACAGTCGGTGAAAGATTTCATCACGATCATTTGAGTAAAAAGAACAAAATCTCAAGCTGATGATGGCTTAAACGCAAATCGATATGAGAGTGTAATGAAAGTTTCATGAAAGCACATTTGCTGAGTTTTGATCATATTACCTTGTGCGTCACTAATGTGTGACTGTGGCGAAACTTCGGAACAGATGACAATGTAACGTTGCTTAAGTCTTCCCATTTATTCAACGTAAGATTAAGTCTGCAAAAGTAGTTGATTCAGATATCAGTAATCTAGATTTACAGTGTTAACGTAGAAAAAGACATTGTGGCGAAAATTTTTAATTTTCCAATTGTTTCACTTAAACCTGGGAAGCGTTAGCATCAGCCAAATATTAATTTAGTGGTTGATGGAAAACACAGTTCGTTTGTGTGATTGATGCTATGCTTATTTAGAAACTATATGTACTTTTCTGAAAACATTTTACTTGCAGCATTTATCTGCATCTGGGTCATTATACTTTTTCCATTTATGCCAGCAAGAAGTCCCTAGGTCTTGAAAAATAGTTTTGCAACAAAACTTTTACGCAACAGCTACTGATTCAGGAATAATATATGTAGGTCATTGCAAGTGAGGCTAGAACTGATTATTACAGCAGAACGGCACTGGGAGACATTTTGAGCTTTTCATAGTGCATGCAACCTTCATTCTTGCAACAATTTAGAAAATGTCAAGTATGTTTTCCTATAAATATATTTAAATTCCGAAATATTGCCTTGGAAAGACCCAAGTGACATTTGAAATGCAATACTATAAATAATGTTTGTGTGCACTACCTGTGGAATTGCGCTTGTGGGGAAGATTGGTTTCGTATATTGATAGTGCTGGCAAAAAATCTTGTTTCGTTTCTATTGGTGTTTGCAGCCAATGATCTCCAGAATATAACACACAACATTTAGTGCATTCGACATCAAAGACTTGCAACCAAAACCGTGGTAAAAACAAAAAAAAACGTTTCGTACGCCATAAAAACTTTTTGATCTTTAGTCATTCCAAACATCGTTCCACCGAAAACGTACAAAGTGTCATCCATGTTTGCAATTCCAGTAGATGCTCTTCCTTGCTGGATTAGCTCGGGCCATGAGAAACGACACCAGTCACCAGCGCATGAATTATCGGCGGTTTCTGAGGATGTCGAAGCTGACACATCAGTCAACAAAGGCTCTTACAGCTATGCACACTTTATTAAGCAGTGGTGTAGTTCATGTACTTACTTCATAAAAAGAAGTAATTTTATTCCCTTTAAAATAATCCGAGCCCAGTTGCTAAATATTATGTTTGTAATTACTCTTCCTTTCATGAATTATTCAGTCATTCAGCAAGCTGCACAGACAAGAAGATCTTTGATTACGTTGATCATATCAATGTTGAAAGCATATGCTGCACATGAAACAGCATATGTCTCACACCTAAAAGTTATCATCTACGTGTTCCGGAACCGAGGCTTGTTTGAAATATTTCAACATCTGGCCACGATATCACAGGCTTACATACGAAGGAGTTCATTCACAGTTTACCAACAAGCGCATATTATATCAAAAAGCGTGTACGAATGAGTTATGTTATGATTTTCAAGTAACGTACATAGAAAGAGGTCAGCACTTTTTTCGTAAAAGATAACAGAAAGGAATGCCAGAAAAGTATTTAACTGAAATTACCCGCATCAGCTCGATTGTTTTCTTTGCTCACTGTGTAGTAAAGATCAATTCCATAAAATCTCGACATGTCTTATATGCGAGTATAATAGGTCTGCCTATTTGCTCAATTTGACTTAGTTGTCTCTCCTAACAATACATTTTTTAAAAGACTAAGCCGGAAGTAAAACAATCCAGCTGTTGCGGGTAACTTCAGTTAAATACTTTTAAGAGCTGTAGCCGCAGGTCTTGCTATTTTGAGTGTACCAACTGACTTAACAAGTTTGAGTTGAAAAACGTTTGAGTTTTTTTTATTAAATATTTACGGCTGCAGATGATGCTACGTGCCCTAAGAAACCAGTTAAACTTATGTAGCATAATTATCAATGCGCTGTCAATAATAAAATCCTGACATACAAGCTTCAAAAGTAGAAAATATGTTGATGAAAAAGCAGCATCATCCTGGGCATGCTTTCTGTAAATACTTACAGAGGCCTGAATAACCAAGAATTTACCTTCTTCAATGTCCGGTGGCAAAATTGTTTCGTTGATGTCTTCGACCCTAAAAAATTGGAAAACCCCGTTGACATCAGTCACAAAAAATAAAAGAACAAACAGTGACTCTTCCAAAACTAAACCTACTTCGGTAAAAATGTAAAAATGAAAAGACATTGTTTACTTTTGACAAGTGTTTTGACCCAAAATCATGTAAGTATTGTACGTTTGTAAATATCCATATCTTTTCGATAAAATTCCTGTGGATGACTTGTTGTCCTGCAAGGACCACCAACATACACAGGAATAAGGGGAGAATGGAGATACAGCTCTATCGTCGTATGTTTGAATGATTTGTGGAGAAATATCCAATTGTAAAGTTTAAAACATGAAGTTTTGCTGACAGCACAAGCTCACAAATACTTGAAAAGCAACGAACAAACCACGATAAATTGGGTTTTCTACTGCAAAAACGGCACACTTGGTAGTATGGAAGTGAAAGTAATTACCAATACGAAATGGAGTAGCTTTGATTGGGCATAGGGTTTTGTCTACTTGTAAATTGTAATGTCACAGATCCAGACCTTGTTGTGACCTCTGGAGTTGTTGACGGCAAAACATCTCCTCTGAAACAAATGGACGCATTATACACATGTGCTGCAGTGGTCAGTAAGCGATAAAGATTTTTTGGTATTATCAGAACATTCTGCACAGTTTTGCGCCTTTAAATTATAACGTTGTCCCAATATTTTGTTTTGGTTGGATTTTCTTTTCCTTTTGTATTTAATTTGTTACCTGACATTTCTGCATACGTTCGAGGGCACCAGGAAAAAACGTATTTTCAAACGTAGGTGAAGTTGTATGTGGGACTGCTATGTTTCCTAAACACGTAAATGACATAAAACACTGCTGAAAGACATTTTACCTTCACTAGTCTAGGAGTGAAGTTTTTACAACAGATCCTGCACTTCCGCTTCTATAAAAATCTTAGGAAACTTTTGAAAAAGCTGTACTTAGTAAGCATGGTTAAATATTCAATGAATTTGTATGCTGAAATTAAACCCAGAAGAACAACAGCATTTTCTTATAATCGTGCCATGCAATAACCTAAAATGCAATAATAGAGCTTATTTGAATATTGAAACGTCACATTCCTTCAACATGCAGCTTAGACGTGCATTGTTTCATTATCAAAAGTTACTTGAAAGTCGCCAGTAGAGGCCCGAGCACAGAAGTTCCTTCGAAAACATTGAGGTGTTCGCATTGACATGAACTCTTGATGTCATCAAACCGAACGTGCAGAATGGACCTCGAGCTGAAGATATAAAAAGGTCAGAAGGACTAAACATTAATACGTTATGCTGGTATGACATAAAATAGGGAAAAATCATCAAACTTAACCTTTTAAGTCCCGCGTGCGCCACTTTTCTTGCAAAACTTTGCAATACTATAACTCGCCAGGCGATTGAGCTAGAGAGCTGTTCAAACCCTCCACGGATTCAGCAAGTCTTGCAGTCAAAATCGAAAAAAACAATTTTTGGTTTTGGTGGGGGCTTTTTTGGAGGTGACGTCACAAAGAGGACATGCTTTGGAAATTTTGGCCATTTTTGGCCGGCCCTGGGCCCCAACCCATTGACCCATTCTTTTGGCTCAAACTTTTGTTGAAAACTAGGTGAAAATCCACATCTATAGAGCCCTTGATTGACTTGCTAGCACATCTGTGGCCAAACGTATGGGCCAAAAACCCAGTTTTGGGCCTAATTTCTAACTTTTCAGAAAAAGCATAATTTGCCCTTTCAGGCCAAACTTTGGCCGGCCATAACTCGGCAGCAGATAGAGCTAGAGAGCTGTTCAAACCCTGTAATGACTAGTGGCTTCGTGTAGTTTAGAATAAAAAAAACATTTTCTAAATTTGGATGGGGGGTTTTAGGCCAAAGGGCTCATGATGAGGGTCTGTTTTTTGGTTAGTTTTATGACCTCATCATCCGATCCCACGCGCCAATATTGTGGCTTCCAGTATTTGTGGATTCGGGGCTAAAATACGCGTTTTTAGAGCCCTTGATCAAGTTTCTAGCGTTTCTGGTTCAAACGTTATGCCACAAATATTCCAAATACAGTGCATCCTCGATTATCCGGCCATGTTGGGCAACCTTTTTCCAAAATCTTGGCCGGATAAGCATTTGGCCGGATAAGAAAAGTATCTATCGTAGGGTGCCCACCGTCCACCACCTAC
>Ga0210059_1007641_pt1 | contig 17137 bp, 11 predicted proteins | sample Ectturendosymbi2_FD_188042 | JGI IMG/M metagenome (GOLD analysis project Ga0210059, IMG submission 188042) | Ecteinascidia turbinata endosymbiont from Florida, USA - Sample 2 (SPAdes) (version 2) | ecosystem: Host-associated > Tunicates > Ascidians > Unclassified | place: Key West, Florida...
TAATAGTTCTACCATATGTAGGCTTGTCGCTTCGCAAGACAGCAGAATCGCACTTTATTTTCAGATACAATGGTTCACCCAGTACAATCGATCGTTGGCAAACTACATGCGGTCTTTGGGCGGCCTGGATCTTACGCAGGTGAGGGAGTCTATACGACTTACATCGTCAACGAACGGTACAAACCCAGACTTGACTTTAGGAGACAACAATCGGGAAAGTGTCTATTAGACTCAGGTTTACATTCAGTGGTGTGTTTAAGGGGAGGCAAGCGAGGCACTTGCCTCGGGCCCCCCTTGAGGTGTTACGCGCATAAATTTTTCTTATTTTTGGTGAAAAACGCATTATTCACTCATATAATGTGCTACAAAGCAGGTCATAAGCAAGTACTCTGCTTCCAAAGGGGCCCTCATCAGAAACTGGAATGTGCAGGTATTTTGCTTTCAAGGGGCCCCCAAACGCCACCGAAATGTGCAAGTCTAAGTACTCTGCTTTCAAACTTCATTGCAGGTTCCCTGAAAGAAACTAGTGTGTAAGTACTCTGCTTTCAAAGGGGCCCCTGACTGCAACTAATGTGTAAGTAGCTTGCTTTCACAGGGGGCCCAAACAGCAATTGTAATGTGTAAGTATCTTGATTTCAAAGGGGCCACAACAGTAACCGTAATGCAAAATTATTTGCTTTCAAAGGGGCCCCTAACAGCAATTGTAATATTTAAGTACCACGCTTTCAAAGGGGCCCTCAACAGCAACTGCAATGTGTAAGTACTATGCTTTCAAAGGGGCCTCCAACAGCAACTGTAATGTAAAATTCCTTGCTTTCAAAGAGGCTACCAACAGCAATTGTAATATGTCAGTAGCTTGCTTTCAAAGGGGCCCCCAACAGCAAGTGTAATGTATAAGTGCCTTGCTTTCAAAGGGACCACCAACAGCAACTGTAATATGCAAGTACTATTCTTTAAAGGGGCCCAAACAGCAACTTTATTGTGTAAGTACTATACCTTCAAAGGGTCGCGCTACCATCTCCAATGTGCAAATAAAGAAAAACTTCAAATCAACTTCTATACCTAAAAAATTGTGGGTTAAAATTTCTTCCAAAAAGTTCTGAAAATATCCTATCAAATAAGAGCAAATATACCAAATGATAGTGTTTACACCGAATGATGGTTGTTAGAGATTGGAGTGTTTGGTGTGTTGATAATTTTATGAAAATGCCACATTTGAACAAAGTATCCATGTGGAGCAGCAGATAGAAGGATTAAATTAAAAGCAAATTTAGTGTTTGAAATCTTGGTTGTTGTTTATGGTTTCATGCATTACCATAAAGATATGAATGTGATCTAATTCAGTTTGCCAACTACCAAGCATTTTATCAAAGGGAAAAGTGTGAAACTTTCAAAAGGGTAAGCTTTGTAGTTTATTAATGGTGAATGCAGAGAAATGGGGCGTGAAAATAAAAAGTGGAGGCGATGCCAACTTGCTATTGCCCAACTTTTGTGTGTTGCCAGCCTTGTCTTCCCCCTTTCAGTGTTTTCAAATTTGTGTATCATGAACACCCCTTTGCATTTTCTCGTTTTGATATGTCAGTCATGCCATAGTCTCAGGAACGTATCCTTCGGTGGTCACATCTTAGGCTTGATCAAAAGTGCTTATCACGGTTGGCTGAGTATGATGGCGTCATCAGAGGGCCCCTTTTTAGTCTTGCTTCGCCCCCCCAACCTTAAATCCACCACTGTTTACATTATAGTACACGATCGAGTGATAAGTATGGAAAAGGGCAGCTACTTTTGGGGACTCGGTGGTGCAATTGTCCCAAACTTAACCCTGAGAATTCGTCATTGATATCAATGCAGAGACAATTGCCAGGTGCATGTTCCGAATTCAATAACAGATACCTAAAAGCGGCGATGATCCTCAAAAGCACTCACGTGAAAATGATCTTGGCAACAAATACCACCAGAAAAGTAGCAGTACAGAACGGTTATGACTAGAACGAAACCAGCAAACAGCGGATAATGATGGTGAATGATGCTGGCAATTAAGCTTTTGCCAATTACCCCCTGCCTGTTATTTGCAACCGAAAGTTGCACTGTTTCTTTGTAAGTTTTAACTCATCGTGATTTTACAAAATAGTAGTAGTGCATGTCGATTAGATGACAAATGAGGGCGGCTGAGTACGGCACTCTAAAACAAAAGAACTAAGAACTCATTGGTTCCTACACGTATTAAACACCCCCTTTGCCTTGACCATCTCTCCTGGTCCCTCAAGTGCGCGTGTTAAAATTGTACCGACCATATATATCTCAACATCGCAGGATTTGCAGCCGCCGCGGAACGTTTACATCGAAGTCCGATGCGTCGAGGACGGCGGAGAATTCGAACTGAGCGACGGATCACGCATTCTGCTGAAAAAGGACTCACTCCACTACCTTCCCCGCGCCCAGTGCGAACAGCTGATTCGACAGGGTGTGCTCGAGCACGTCACGTGACCACGACCAGTGCCATTGCATTTCTACAATTTCTATTTCGCCACCCGTCGAGACAAAAAGAAAGGCACACGCTCTCGCCGTTAATAAAAACAATGCTATTGTTATCAGTTCATACCACGGGGGAAACAATGTTGTACACCATCATTGCACAAGTAGCGGCGGGAGAGAAAGTGGTAGGATTTTCCGCGTTCTGGCATTGAATGAACTGCATTTTCAGACAGGCTTCGCGCAGCAGGAAAACGAGCGAAAGAAAGACATGTATGTTAGAGCATCATGATCATTCTACTGAAAGAACAGTGATAGCGCGGCTAGGAACGCCCGGTACCAGCCAGCAAGAGCAGCTCAGTCCACACCAGCGCGGTAAAGTAGAAGCTTTTAAAACAAGCCAACAACAGCATTCGCAAGTCGCTTTCATGCGACGTAAGTAAATAAAACGCTTGGTAAACAACATACCAGCAACAATAATTACAACGGCAGGGTTAGTAAAGGTAATAGCGAGTGGAACACAGCCGCGGGTGCCAATACTATACAACAACACGCCAAGTATTCGGCAAGCACAAATGTCCTCATAGACAGCGTACGCCGTCGTCCGTCAAGCACTCGTGCCAAGAAAATAGCTTCAGTATATGCTGTAGTAATGAGCGTAGGAAGTATTTACTGCTATAAACTGTGCAAACACGCAGGTCAGTGCAGGATTTCATATTACTGAAAGGCGAAGAGGTTAGGATGACACCTGGTTTTGCTTTCACTTTGCATGACAAAGCGAAATGCACGCAACTCAGACCCGTTTGAACAATGCACTTAAAAAGCAGACACAATGAAAACAAATACAAACGTCAGGTACTGCAACATGCGCGAGTGTCACGGCCGGACACCTAAAAAGCCCTTCACCACAATGATTTGCAAAAACGATTTAAAGTTAAACAAAAGATATATAAGGCCACTTCAGTGGAGGTTTGCGGCGGCAGCTTGTTCCATCTGCAGTCTGTAGTTCTCCCACCTCTCGTCGTCGCTTTCGTGCGTCAAGTATCGCTGCCCAACCGCGCTCTCGAGTTGACGCAAGTCGAGCCAAGTTTGGTAGTCCTGCGCGAAAAGAGAACTACTTTGACCGAAACCGAAGCTTTTCCGCTGCCCTCACATGAACTGTTAAGCGATCGAAAACACGAGATTCCTTTTCAAGCACCGCGTAATGCTCCTGGCCTGAGGAATTCGAGAGCGATGCTAAAGTTGCAATCACAATTGTTTAATGTGCCAGGCAACTTTAATTTTTTTCTTGCGGAATAGTATACTATTCCTATTTATAAACGGGCCAAGTACAGTATTCAGCTACAGAGAAAAAATATTGAAGTTCAATGCGCCACTGGATTTGTGACAGAAAAAGAACGTTAATTCACTTTATAAAATTGCATACTGCATCGAAGTTGATTTTTAGGGGGGCGTTACTGTTGACAAAATATTTAACGCACGTGATTTCTACTCTCGACATGTTCTGTTCCTGTGTAAGTAAACATGAAGTGTGAATTTCAAACGCGATTACGTTGGTATCAAATTGTCTTGCATTTTGACGTGAGAAGACGTTTTCATTGTGCACCCGGACCTGTTTTTATCAATAAACTGGCGCACAAACGCGTGTCGGAATAAAACCCAAGAACTACGAATCACCAACTTAGTGTACTGCGAAAAAATTATATGCAGTGCTCACCAACGATCTGCTCGTCATCAACTTCTGTAGGTCTGCACTAACCCAACACGGCGATAACTTGTATGCCCAGCGTTGCCATTTACAATCTACTAATCAACATTGCCGAATTGGAGTTGACCAGTGTTGCAATCAATGGGATGATGGAACACAAGACGAGCCAATGTGGAGACAAACTTTGCGCACGCGCTCTGCGTTGCGACCTTTACGTTTTAAGGAAGATTCGAAGTACAACACGTTTTCTGCTGTCTACATTTGGTACAGAAATCACGGTAAAGATTGGGGCGCACTTAGCCATCCTTTCAGTTGCTTGCACAAACGCCAAATTCGAACCTAAAAATACAGTGTGAAGCGTCGCACGCCAAACTACGTCATGCTTTGAAGCTTAGTGCCGTAGAACAGAAGTCGCTGGTTTAACACTATTTTGTTTCGGTATGAAACACAGCTAACTTAAAAAATCTGGTTGAAATGGGCCCATCTAGCGCCTGGGCCCCCCACCATGTTCATGTGTTTAGCCATATGCAGTGGCGTAGCTGAGGGGGCGGCACTATGGGCTGCGCCGTAGGCTATAAACCTGCACAGGCTGTATTGAAATAAAAGTGGTTGTAATATCGGGACATTACTCGCAGCTGATGGACGTTTTTGATTTTGAGTAATTTAAACTATGGCATGTGTATTTAAGCGATTGTTATCTTAGCCAAACTATAAACAATCGTGTATCAGGGAGGGTGTATCAATAGGCTTTTTACATGACGCTGTAACACGCTTATCAACTCACTTGATGTCAAATTTTACTGATTCGCTTCACGGATGATTGATCGAGTGTTGGGTCGTTGTTGACGTTTGATCGTAGTCCTTATATGGCCTTGTAGAACTTAGGAGTATAGTAGATGACTGTGGGCAAACCTATGGCTGTGGTAAGCTCTAAGCTTTTGTAAGTTTTGTACCTGCGAGCAAAAGCGCTTTGTTGGGTCTAAAAAACATTTCTGTGTAAATCTAATAAATGTGTAGTTGGATTTGTGCTCGTCAAAATGGATTTCCGTGTGTGTGTAGAAATATAATCTAGCTCAGTATTCTTCAACATGGGTTCCGCGGAAACCTAGTGTTCCGCAAAACATGTAGTGGGGTTACGTGAGTTTTAAGGGTTCTGTGAGGGTTCCTCGTTTTTTTAGGGGGAATGATTTCTTGCTTCAGTATGTTGATGTGTCTTTATGAAAATTTTTAGATCACCGTGCTGCATTCAGATTCCAAGTAGACCAGGAGGTTGAGTGCAGTTAATAGCCGAAAAAGAAATATTCATAGTTGCTGCGTCGCTTGTTCAAAGTTGTGCAATTAAGAAGAACGTTATTGTTGCATCACAGTGATAAGATGTTGCCGATGTACAGCTCACAGTAGAAAAAGAAGGCCCCTTTGAACTTTTGCAGTTCAATCAAAAGCAAAACCTTGGGAACTGTGTTCGAAATATAGTAATAACGCTGCGGATTTTCCTCACAATTGCCGTCAGTGTTGCTACCTGCGAGAGGAATTTTTCGAAACTAAAACTGATCAAGAATTGTTATAAGATCTCGTATGAGCACCTTCCGGTTGAGAAATCATGACATGACACACTGGCTATTGAGCAACAATTGACAGATGAAATGAATTGTGACATTGCCACTGAAGAATTTGCCAACAAAAAGGCAAGAAAAGTTACTGTGTAGAAAATTGTAGTTTTCATTTCAGAAATAAATATGGTCCTAATTTTTACCCTTTTTTTACTATTTTTCTCTATATGTCATTTTTGCTTTTTGTTTAACTGATACTTACAATGTTTGAGTTTCTTGGTGTGTATTTAAAGCATACCATATTTGAGCATGTGAGAGTACTGTAATATTATAATGGTGCACAAACTAGTTCAGGGTGGTCCAAGACTGCGAGTATGAAGGGCCACATTACGGTTTGAGGAAAAATTTGCGGGCCGCAAAGAGAGGAACTCCATTGCAATTAAGACTCGTTTGCTATTCTAACAGACCTAAATTTTGCTGCACGCCTAACGCAAGTTTTGATTTTAGGGCAATTTTTGAATTTTCTGTTTGCTTGTTTGCGGCTCAAAGTAGAGATTTTCTGCTAGAAAAAAGGTACACAACACACCAACAAAATAGCAAAACACTTTTTTGTTTCTTGGTTTTGGTTATGAAGTCGATGTCCGCTGTAATTTCCGTAGTTAGCAGACGCAAGCAGGCATGCAGGTTTTATCAGCCATTCTATTTCGTGTGTCGCTTTTCAATATTACGAACATGGAGAGCACATCTTCAGCGAAAAGTCTCTTAAGCGGGGCAATTACCCGTTTGTCCCCTGGTTGTGGGCCTGGTTACCTTTCAATTATTTCAAAATTGCTTTCCTAGAATTTCCGTGGTACTTGCCGTATGTTTTCTCGTTAATAAAAACTCTTTCGGAACGGATGTTACTTGCAACCTCAAAAGACACTGTGGTTTGCCATTGTTATTGGCAAAGAAAACCCTCCCATTTAGGTTAACAGTTCTGTTTTGCCACTCATTAATTGTTGAATTGCTATACTTGAAAAAATATTACTTCATTACTTCCACAATACACATCTTCTAATCTAACTCGAAAATTAATTACACAATCTATGCTTGCAACAAAGATAAAAAATAAACGCATGCTTTGTGGTCACAGAGTACTGTAGCGTTAGCCTAGCTTAGAGGTAAAAAGATATTGCTACCCCTCATAGTTACATAGTGACCTGCACTTCAATGATGTGCAAGGACTTTGTGGTAACACAGTGTATATATGACTTTGTGCAATATACCTTTTACGGAAAGCGTTCGCGGGCCGCACAATGACTGTCTGCGGGCCGCATGCGACCCGCGTGTCACTGTTTGGACCACGCTGAATTAGTTAATATTACAAAGCTTTAAGAGTCAGCCACTGTGCAATAGGTATTTTTATGGGCTTCGGGGGCGCCAAACTCAAGGGCCGCCCCGGGCAGCCAACACTCTAGCTACGCCACTGGCCATATGTACGACATGTGCCTGCCACTTAGTCATTTTTACTGGCGAGGAAAGTTTGTTTGTAGACGCTATTATCAGTCGTCCAGACGGCAGTATTTCACTTGCATATTATTTGATATTGTGACGAAGAAGCAACTATTACACTTATTGGTTTCCCGAAAGTCGGGCAGGTATCTGAATCTAGTGAATGCAACGCCATGCCACGTAGAACGCATTAGCTTACGTCTCTAATCGTTACTGGTAGATTTTGCGTCTGCCTTACTCGGATTTGCACAGGTTGCATATGAGTAGCTTTGTTAAGTAGGGCTACCATCCGTCCTCTTTTTGCAGTACAAGAAATTTAGGGAAATTGCAAAATATTCATGAGCTAAATAGGATAAGTAAGTAAGGATTTGTTTTGTGTGTTTTGACTGAAACATCGTCCACACTGGACGTCTTACTTCAATGCTTAAAACTGATCAATATGCCTAATTGTTATTTGGCTTGTTAAGCGTAGATAATTCACTCAAGTAAGTGACAGTTGTACTCCCTTGTTGCGATGCAAATGTGGCAGCCTTACTGAGCTCCTTATTAATAAATAAACATGGACAGAAGGGGGATCGTCATTTAACAAGTGTGGAGCTTGTCCAAGCGGTTCTAAAAAGACGTAAAAAAGCAAGAGGCAAAAAACCGAGAGGAAGAAGTTGCAGCCAAGTGAAGAAACATTCAAAAGACTATTTTACAGTGACAGTGAAGTCCAGAGGAGACATTTCTGCGGAACCTGTAAGAGGACAGAAAATCGAAGAACATGTTGTGACAGACTTAGATCTACGTCACGATGAAAACAGTGTTCGTTCAACCAGCAGTACAGTAGCAGAGGAACGTCAAGATGTATCATCGAAAAACACGATGGATTAGATGGCTGACGCTATTACTGGAGGGAAAGATTCGGTCTCTGGGCCCCCTGGCCAGCCAAAATACTGGAAAAAATGCGGGAATATTGGTTGAAATGTGAAATACGTTCTTTCTGGCATTGTGGTGAAAAGTCATTTTTAAAACACGATGTTCCACAACACAGAAAAGACAGAAACTTGTCACAGAAATGTACAAGTCTTATTCGTCGCCAGAACCACAAGGGCGAAGTCGTTGACAGAAGCTGGCTTTGTGTTTCTCCTTCGCAAACTTGTGTTAAATGTTTCACTTGCAGACTGATGTGCGCTGATACGACCAAATGTGCGCATTTCCTTATTAGAAAAGGAATCTGCGACTGGAAGCACGCTCTTGAGCGCCTGAGGAGCCACTAGCATTCAAAGCAGGCGCGGATTTACCATCAGGTTAAAAGGCTTAAGCCTTGGGCCCCCGATTTTGGGGGGCCCCAAAGTTTCAGGAGTAAGGACGATTTCCAGCATTTTTGTAAGCAATTGTATTTGTAGTTTTGGTTCAACGCACGTTTTTTTACTGTGCCACTAACAAAAGATCTGTACAGAACAGGGGTTTCCAAACTTTTTCATCCTAGGGCCGCATAAGTTATTACACAACAGTGCGAGGGTCGGACATTTTACTTAATGTGATTGTTTCGGGATATACATTCTACCAAATCAAAAAGTTTTTCGTCAATAAATTTTTCATTATTTACAAAATATATTCGCGGACCGGATTTATCCCGCGCTCCATAGTTTGGAGAATGGCTTCGCAGGCCGGATAAATAGTTTCGCGGACCGTAGTTTGGAGACCCCTGATATAGAAGAATGAGCGAAAAGGATGGAAGTGAATGACTGTGAGCATTCTCTTGTAAAGTATAATATATTGTAAAGTATAATATATGGAACAAAACGTCTGAATGCTTTTTCAGCTTGCACGCACGAGGCCAGTGAGGAACTTTCGTCGTGCTGCAAAGTCTTGCTATTCATTATGCAGAACACCCTTTACCTAGAAAGATAAAGTATGACAAAATTTTCAGCGATTTTGCAGACAAAAGTCCCGTCGATCGCCGACCATGTACAGTAACAGGCTGTTAGGTGTCGTAAGAAGTACAGGTGCTTTATTTACAGCGAGCTCTTAACACTTGCAAACCGTGCAATTGCGCAGGGAACTCAATAAATATGCAATGGGAGTGTTGTCAGATAACTTCACCGCTGGCTTTTTCGTTAGCTTCAGTATGACTGTTTTTGTTCCTGATATCGAGGGATTTCAGCATAAAGTAATACGTTTACGAATTGGAACAACTTGTTCAGTGAATGTAGCGAGCACGTGTAGTGCTAATTTGTATGACATCAGTCGTCGCGAACCTTCCAGAAGGGCCACCAATTTAAAATAGCCTAGGGCCAAGAAAATGAAATTTCGCCTCTTATTCAAAGGAACATATAGAGTCCACGATTACATTTATTCCTAGATTTATTCCAGTCAGGTCAATCAATGCGAACAATATCGGAAATCGCTTCAACCTGCAACGTTTGGTTTCTGTCGTAAAATTTATTGCTGAGTGAGAACTGGCGTTTAGAGATGATGAAAACGTTGGACCGCCCAGAAAATTTTTCCAAAACATTTTGAAAACTTTTTTCAAGCAAATATTTTAAAAAAGGAGATGCGATGCTTCTCACGACTGATTTTGCAACAGTTTCACAAATCGCTAATCCTTGTCAAATACCATGTTGCATCATAAAGTTTTGTTACAGTTGAGTTGCAAATGTGACGTCACAAGATTACGTCATAAATATTAATGATACGTGGAAATACTAGTGACTTCATTGATCATCCCCTGCCTAAAGATTCTAGGGGCCACCCACCACGCCTGGGCCCCAGGTTCCCCACCATCTAAATCCAGCGCTGGGCCCATCATCCATATTTTGCGATGGCACTTGAATTCGATGCTTGAATTCAAATGGCACAAATCTTTTTGGACTTCGCTGAAAGATATCGTGTAACCAGAGTTGTCGAGAGCAAAACTTTTTCGGAAAACACTTATTTTGTCCTTTATTTCATTGAATTTGTTAGTTGAATATTCAAAAGATCCAAACCAAATTTTTATGATGTTTTTACAGGACCAACTACAGGAAAGTGTTTACAATGGTCAAGAGATGCGAGTTTCGTATTGTTTTTGAAAGGGTTAGACACATTTTAAAGCAATTGTAAATTTTTACTTGATTTTTCAAAATTTCTTAGTTTGAGGGTCAATCCCCCGGGCGCCTTCACGTAACGCTACAAATCCTCAGTCGTGAAATCTGCAAGCAATGTTTACGGGTGAAAAGTTGAAAGGTTAAAGCAAGAGCAGAACAAGCAAAGTCAAGACTAAAATGAATAAATGAAAACGCAAGCTGCGGCAAGCAAAAGCCTGGACTGTACTGCGGTTAACATAATCGCCTAGAAGCCATTTACAAGCGAACTTGCGTTGGGTAGGATACTGAGCCAAAAAAACATTGTTTAGCGTTTACGAATGCTCTGGTTTAACTACCCAGCTGTTAGTGTCAAAAACTCTTCCCGCAATGATTATTTCTGCAATTAGGAAGCTCTTCACGATAACATATACTTGAATCCTCGCTAGTTTGAAAATGGCTCTGAAGTTAGCGTTCTGAACAACTAACTAACGCCTTAGACTGGTTCGTTTCGACAGCAAGTGATCAGAACTAACCTGAAGCCAGGGATGCCCGAGTGTTTTGTCGACGCTAGGACGCTTTCGTTTCTTGACTTGGAGCAGAATACCAATCAAGTCAATCGCTGCGAAGCAAGAACAGAAGCGACGAATTAAACAAAGAAACGGTTTCGGCCGCACGGCCCGCATCAAGCCAGTGGCGAACGTTTTAACCACACGACCTCCGAATGGATGATGCTGAGTGCGTGTGGTTGATGAGCGCACACTCCCAGCTAGCTATCGATCAGATCGTCAAGACGCGCCTTTTGACTTTTATTTGCGTCAACACAATTACGGGTCAGGGCCAGCAAGTTTATCAACATCAAAGTCTACAGCTCGAAAGAGAGAGAAGGCGACGAAAGTTACCGTCCGACAGGTTTTCCTGACCTTGACCGGCATGCTAGAGTGAAACCAGGATTTGTTGGTGTACGACGCAAGGCTGCAACAGTGTTCCCAGCCATCCAGAACAACACCTCACAACATTTGATACGGAGCGCAATTGAAGCAGAATGCCAGCGACAAGCAACTAAGCCTGTCACGTTGCCACACCGCCAGCAGTTCTCACTCAGGAAAATAAAACAGCAAAAAAAACGATGCAAATTAATCAGCTTTCACGATAGTATCACTCCTTACATTCCTTGGATACATCCCTCCATGGATTCGGTGGGTACATAAAAGCAGCGTTTTGGATTTGTTGATTGATGTCCTCGTCCTCGTTGAACGGGAACGTTCCAGAGAGGCTGACGTAGATGATGACGCCCACAGACCACATGTCCAAAGAACGATTATAGCACTGGAAAAACCGCCATGATTCGTCAGCAAGAAAACTTGCGAGGTCGATCAGCCAAAAAGCAAACACGCATTAGGGCTTTTCGTTTCAACAAAAATAATGCAATTTATCGGATCTAAAACCAATGCCCAAGAACGCAAACACTTGGCAGGCGGTGTGAATTTACTCTTAGCTTCTACGTTTGAAGTCGCATACAAACGGAGAAGGCCTGTTACTGGGAAGGCGGTCTGACAGCGATGCATTTTTGCTGGTAAAAATCAATCGTTTAGATTTCAGTCAAAGGCTGAAGTGGGATTTACTGTGGTGAAAACTCCAACTCACCAACCATTTGTACGTAAAGTATGTGATCACAAAAATCAATCCCTGCACGGGCGTCTTCTCGTAGCACGTGATTAGCAATGTAACAGCAGCGGAACCAATGAATTTCAGAAGGCAGCGCATATGCGTACAGCATGTGCTGATCTTCAGCGCGCGTGAGAGCATATCACATTTACAATGGGCTTAGGCATCCATTCACCTGCAATCAGTTGTAAGCGCAGTTCTTCCGATTGGCAACGCTTTGAACGGAGTTCACTTACAAGTGTTACAACGCAGTTGGCAACGATTATGTTGAGGTTGGTCGATTCTGGTTGGAACCGGATTGCTTGCATCAAACAACTCCTGTGTGTTGTTCTGAGCACGTTTGTGACGTGTTTTTGCGCATAGCAATTAACTAATTGCTTCTGTGGCTCGCCCTAAATATTGAGGGTCTCAGCTTCAGCGATTCATTCTTATTTCTTTACCAGCGCGTGGCCTGGTGGTTCGTACATCCACTTCGATGCAGCAGGTCTGGAGTTAACTCTGGGCCGGGTCTTGGTGAGACCTTATGTAAATTGATATTGTAACTTCTTTTCCGGCATGCAGTGTGCAGAAGAGCTGCGGGGACAATTATGTGCGTTGTCATTCGTTGTGGTGAAGTTTCGCCTTCACGGTTTCTGCAAACACGCAATGCTAATTTCTTCCTAATTTATCCATGCTAATAAACCTGGGAGCGTTACAGCATGTTGGTCCTGTCTGTCAAGAATGCAACGGATTATTTTGCGGTGCTTCTATTTTAACAAGGCTGTTACCGCGACAGTTTTCCCGCTCAATCATGATGGCCCTTTATACTGCGTAACACGCAACTTACGAGTTGCGTTTTTCTAGCACATAGGACAGCAACCGGTTGCGACTCTTTCATTCCTCTGCTGCAGGGCCCTATGGTTTGAAACTGCAATAAATATTTGATTCGTTTTCATCTTAGTTCGCTAATGTTTGAAATGCAGTTTTAAAAACTTCGTTTTCTCTGAAGCAGTTCACTGATTACATGCCATACAGCATTAGTTAAACAGATAGTATACCCGTGTGGATCGGGTTCAGATGGCTCTGAGGATTTACAATCATTCGCGATTAGTAGGTTACATTACTCATGTTTCTACCCCATCACCACGTTTCACGTTCCTGTAAGTCCCGTGAATTCATGTAGGGGCAGTTTGAGACCAAATGTTTTATTATTTGTTGCAGTACTGACGGAATGACTCATTTCACCGGCGGTAAAGGTTGGTTTAACCATAAAAGTTTGGTAGAAGTGAAAAATCTTGGGAGAGGGTATTCACCATTGTTGCAACACAATATTAAAACTCCTATTAGTGTTTTTTCATCATGAGGAAGAAAATGGCACGATAAAAAGACCATGAGCAGAGGTTACTTTAACTTTTAAGGAGTCTTATCTATGAATTTTAAAACTGGCTCAATCGCGCATAGCGCCTCCGCTACCTTCTCGACCAAGGGTCAGCAATCTTTAATCCTCAGAGCCTGCGGTCACGCGCAGCACACGAACAACGCAACGCATAGTGCAATAACATGGTTTAAGAAAAGCCCATAGGTTGCGCTTTTGTTTGAAGGAGTATGAAGGTTAGTAGTGAGGGAGGTTTGTTGCGTTAATGTAGAGTGGAAGTTGGATGATTGATTGTTACGTTGGAATTAGATGATAACCACTAGTTTATTATTTAGGGTCGCTTTGGTTTTTTTTCTGCTTGTGATTGGGTTACTTTTTAAAGACGATGCGACAAGTAACTTCTGGTGCAATGTGTTTGCCCCATCCGTAAGGCTTGCAATCAACTCTTTCGTAAAATGCCTGCGCCACGTTGCTGAGATTCAGTTTCCGGTTGGACTATTTCACATTAAGTTGGCTCGAATGTTATCAAACCCAATGTCCTCGGAATCATTTTTCAAAGGCAATTATCCAACACTGGTAAGAACCACTTTGACCAGGACGACAAAAAAATAAAAACAAAAAACGGCGAAGCAAGCTCTTCCGCATATGACACAATTTATAAATCGCCTCCGTTTGGTAAACACGAGGAGGCGTACAACGCACTCCAGCAGAACAAACAATGAAGAATGACCTCTTTTCTCAGAACTTCCGGGGCGAGATAGGCCGGTGTGCCGACCACTGATCGGCGAAACGATTTCTGGCCAATGATGCGAGCGAACCCGAAGTCGCACAACTTGAGCTGCAACAGACCACAAGTAAAAGACAAGGTGCGCGCAGATGAAGTACCATGTTCACTCGATTGTTAGCCGCCCTTGAATGTAAGCCGCACGAAATGGGGTTAAAAATTAATGTAAGCCGCTCTTGAACATAGGTTACCTAAGCCTCTGAGATACTTTCGCGTACTAGCATTATTCGTAACCCTGGTTATGATGTTTACACCACTACAACTGCCTTCCGTTCATCATACACGCTCCAGTAATGGATGTGCACGTGATGCTGCTGAGAATACCACGTGAAAAGAGTTTGGTTGAAAAAAACGTAGCCAAGGAAAGGCTGGGCGTCATCTATATCTTTCGACAAGGTAAAATATAATATAAATACAAGATATAAGCCACCCTTGATTGTAAACCGCACGAAATGATGAAAAAAACCTGTAAGCCGCGGCTTCCAATCGAGTAAATACGGTACGTGGAACTGCTATTTTACAACGACGTTGAAAAAATGGAAGTTTGCAAACCAATTTGCAGTTACAGTACTGTATTAAAAATAGCTGTTGGGTGTGGTAAAGTGAACCCTCAATGCTGCAAAAAATCAGAGCTAAAAGGTGAAGCATTTACAAAGAGTTTTCGGAAAATCAACTCGTTGACTGAATGACGAAAGCGTAATGCTGATACAACTCATTAGCAGAACATAGTGATGTGTATCGTAGAAAAAAAACAGACGCGCATACATCATGTTTGGGGTGTATACTGTATCTGCTTTTTGTGTTGCCGGAATATGCTGAGTGTAACCAAGGTTTCATACCAGGAAAACCTTAGTAAGGCACACAGCGGAGACCTCAAAAACAATGACAATAAACACTGCGCGTAATTTTACGAAAAGCAACCTGTTGCGCACCTGGCAAGCAAATATTCAAGCAAACAATGCAGCTGCAGCAGCAGGTAAACAGAACTATAGCTGGAATTTGCTCAAACACTGCAGCGAACTAAAACATGAGCGTCACTGTTGCAATCAGGAAGTCGAGCCATTGCCAGGCAAAATCGTCGAACGTACCTGCGGAAAAGCATCGTCGCTGGATAGCAGCACGTTCTCAGGTTTCAGGTCGCAGTGAACAATGTTCTGGCGATGGAGGTAGCGCAGCGCGACAAGGATCTGAAAGGACGGAAAGATTACAAAGCGAGTCGCGCAAGGCGCGCTTGCGTTGTCGGTGAAAACGAAACGCGAATGGGGAAGAACGTCAGCGCCGTTGCTGCAGCTCCGCTCCCCTCAACAAACAATGAGTTTCGGATTCGTTAAGTCGGGGCAAAAATAACGTCAAGCATCGATTTCACAACTCAGCAGTGCTAGCTTAGATCGCCAACATAGTGGCCGACCAGCGCTGTCGCTGACAGAAACGACCTCTGCGTTTCATATGTTCACCGTTGGCAGTGACAAGGAAAGTGGCTGCATTGGTGGTAAGTCATGCCGGTCGGTGGAGCTCGAAGCGACGTTCCTGGCAGTTTCCAGGTGTGCACTGTGCAGTGCTCCGGCGACCGCAGAAAGATTATATCACATACCTCAGCAGTAGCGAAAAAAGAAGACCAACTGCACACCACCACCTACCCCATATAATCGCATATAAGCCGACCCTTAAAAAACAGCCCCAAAATGAGGAATTTTGCAAAAACTCGCATGTAAGCCGACCCCCAAAATACCATGGTGTGTTGTTTGGGCTAATAACTAGAGTATCAATGTGCAATGCACTGATGAAGTTAATAATATTAAAATTGAGTTGTAGTTTGTCGGAATTAACTTTATTTAGTGCAGTCTCAATTTTTATGGCTGTATGTATGACTGAATGGTAATATCGGTGATATGGCGTGATCTGAGAAGTGGCGTCATGTCAACTCGTTTGTGCGAAATCAGATTCATGCGCGTATAAGCCGACCCCCTAATTTGATACATTTTTTTGGGTTTTAAAGTCGGCTTATATGCGAGTATATACGGACGTGGGTATTGCTGCTTACAACTAACTTTTACTAGTAGCGATCATGCATTCACTTCGTGTGACCAGCGCAACTTCATCTACACGGCACGATTTACTTGGCCTACTTTTCGCCGATATTGAATGCTTGCAAATGCTCGAGCGCTTGATAAATATAGAAAAGCATGTTGCGACCTTGAATTGAAATATTACGCTTGAACAACAAAGGAAATCTGCGACCACGGGTGAACGAACTCTCTCACATGCTCGAAATCGCTGCAGGTATTATCAGGGGTTCCCTAACCGGGATGCGTCGGCCGAACTATACTACGTTTGTTGAAATAAACATATGCGTCGTATAAAGCTTAATCGACTGTAGTCTTTCGCGTGGGGTGGCCCGGGCATATATTTCTTTCCGCGCAATGTAACAAGAGAAGACGCGGTTTGGCATGCACGTCATAGTTAGGCACGTTTTTGATCTTTTATAATGGTGTTGGTAGAAAACAAACGCTGTTTGACATTTTTGAAAACCTGGCTGCTTTGACCGTCCCGGACTTACGGAACTTATTCGGCCTGTTTCGCATTTATTGCAGCAATTTGGCACATTTTGCTTGCGATTTGGCGTATTAGGCCCATCAGAACCTGGCAAGCCCGTTAATTTTTCTGTGGGTGCTTCCTGACTTTGCATTTTGTTGAATTGTAACATATCCAACATACCAAATGCTTGTGTACCAAATTCAAAGTGACAAAAAAACATGGCACGGTGCATGTTTACATTTTCATACCCTGCAGTTTATTGTTTCAGGCAATTTTAGGCATTTTCTATTACACAGGGTTCCCACACAATTTTCAAAACCAAATTTCATGACTTTTCCATGACTTTTTCCATGACTTTTCCGTGACCTTTGTTACACTTTTTCCATGCGTGTTTAATTGATACTTACACTTGCAAACTGGTAACAGTCTTATTAAAAATAGCTGATGTTGCGTTAATGGGATCCAACTCTACCAAACTTGCTCCCTGTGTAGTAGCTGTGTCGCATCTTAAAACCAAACCAACATTGCTAT
>Ga0210059_1007643_pt1 | contig 17135 bp, 13 predicted proteins | sample Ectturendosymbi2_FD_188042 | JGI IMG/M metagenome (GOLD analysis project Ga0210059, IMG submission 188042) | Ecteinascidia turbinata endosymbiont from Florida, USA - Sample 2 (SPAdes) (version 2) | ecosystem: Host-associated > Tunicates > Ascidians > Unclassified | place: Key West, Florida...
TCCATTGGGCATTGTCAGTGTTCATATATTTTCGTTTCATGTTGGCTTTCCGCGTTCAATTTGCTGGTGACGTGAATCAAAAAATATCGTTCGCAACAACGGCTCTCTCGAATACGTTCGCTCGCTCTTTGCTCAGGCTCATCCATTGGAGCCCGAGCTGCCCTCTGCAATTAAGTATTTTTTCAATTTAATTAATATCAGATTGAATGTTTTTTTGAAGCAGTAGGTTTGCATAGAACATTGGATTTGAATTCCAATCCAATAGACAGTAACCATTCCAGAATAATTTCAAACGAACGATAAACTGTCAGGTAACCCGGGCTAATATGAATGAGCCTAAGACGTGGAGGATTCACTGGCGTTATCATTGTTCTGTGACGTGCGTTACGTAACAATGGACGAGCTCCCATGAGAACTCTCATTCACTGTTGCGTAGCCAAGGTCACGGAGCAACGATAGTGCCAACCAGAATGAGCAAATGGAAATTTCAGTGATACAAGCCCCGAACGGTTGCATTCACAAAGTGTAGGTTGCGTGATGAGCCCAAGAGACGCTGCTGATCTGGAATGGCCCCTGAGTGAAGGTATGCAAGTTAGTGCGCTGCAGCCTTACTGAATAGCCATGATCATCTCTTGTTGAAACGTTAAGCTGCTTGAATTGCCAAGTGTGACGCTTACGCACGTTTGTGGCACAAACAGTCACAATTGCCTGGAGTGGGAGTCGTTAAATTTTCGACGACTCCGACTCCTCAGGTTGAAAATCCTTTCGACTCCGACTCCTCGACTCCGACTCCGCAGCCCTGGTCTTAGGCGCAGGCGCAAACGTTTTTGCGCATATGCTGCCGCTGTTATCATTTTGAATGAGGTATGAATGCATACATTACAACCCGTCTTGAAAATTAGTTGGAGTACAGTGCAATTCATACCCCGGCAGGGTTTAGCACGCATTTTAATTAGATTAATTCAATCGAGTGATTTTTTTCGCATGCAAGGCCTGTGCCATAAACTATCTGGCTGCACTTAAAACACCCGGGAGCTTCTATTGGGTGCGGTCGGAAATATAAGACCCAAGGACATGGTATCGAATATGACTGGTTTCCAGGGGAAGCGCAATCAAGAGGCAACGAGTGCTTACTTGGCGTTGAGACGTCGCCGCAAGTCGTTCAGCGCTCCGGGAGCGGATATCTCGGAGACGGAACTTGGAGTCCGCGACACGGTGGCGGCGGGAGAAGATTCTAGAATCGAAATGTGACTGTTCAGGTCAAAAGGTTTGTGAAATACGGCGCTGAGAAAGGGATTTTGCGCAACAAATGAACTAAGAACAAAATTTAAAGCTGGGTAGCATCCACACGAATTAGTCCATCGCGGCTGCGGCTCACACGTAACTGAGATAAAAATTCAATCGTCATCAGAAGCGATGTGGGTGTTGCAGGCAAAATATCCGAATAAATTGCATTAACTTGAAAAAAATCAGGGTTGATTGATTCAAATCATTTGATTTAAATCATTTATTTAAATCAGTGATTTAAATCTTGATTGAAACCACGCAATAAAAATATAAAAAAATCAAATAAAAAAATCATATGCAGTTTTAAAGCTTTCTGTGATTTGTATGACACATTTAATTGACATTGTAATAGGCTTTCACTTGTATTAGTAAAAAAAGCAGAGAGTTCTTATGACGAAATAAGTTAAAAGCAATTAAAGTTTTATCAATCGTAGCTTTTGTGCGGTCAGACTCTAAGTCAGGGGTTCCCAACCTTTTTCTAACAATGTACCCCTTCAGCATTCCGACAAATGAGCATGTACCCCCACAACGTTTCCACAGATAAGGATGTACCCCTTCAGAATTTTGACAGATGAACACGTACCTCTAAAACTCTTTATGACAAAATACTTTCTCATGATTTTTCACAGATATATTTAACAATAAACATATAATGATTTTTGAAAATAATATTAAGTGAAATATATATAAAATATTTGAACATAAACAACATGTTAATATATTTGTACCTTCTATTGCTAACCTTAAATGTACCTCTTCGGATAGGCAAATGTACCCCCAGGGGTACATGTACTCCAGGTTGGGAACCCCTGTTCTAAGTCAACTAACTGCAAAAATGGTATGTGGACTGAAATCACTAACCCTTGCAGACTCGGAACTCAGAACTGTTAGAATGCCACAAGTTTGAAAGTGTAGACTAGCATAAAGTAAAAGTTACATCGAAATTCCATCAAACATGTACTGTTGACTGCAGACTCAGCAGTTACAGAACATATTTTTGATTCATAATAGCAGATATTATAGGTTGTTACCGTTTCACACATGTAAATGTAAGTTATACCTTTGCGGAAGCTGAACAAGTGAAAGTTGCGTTACAATAATTAATTCGAGCAATAGAACGTCTGGTAAAAAGATCCTATTTGGTTAAAGTTGGATAAATTAGTGGTAGCTGGTTAAAGTGGTTGCAGGGTACAAAATGCAAAACGTGTGGAAAAGAGCTGTAGGGAATGGTGGCACGAATGAAACTGCATTTCAGTCAGTGTCAGCCTGCGCAAGAAAAAACCGAAGATGAGACACCAGAAGTGCAGATAGTCAATTATTCAGAGTCAGCAGAAGCGTCAAGTTCTAATAAAAGCACAGCTTCCCCAATCAGTGATGAAGTAATACCAATGTTTAAGAAACAGACTATATCTGGTGGCAAGATGGATGCATTTGTGACACGAGCATCCAAAATAGATAAAGAAACAACGGATCGGAAGATGGCTCATTTTCGTGTGGCGCCACCCACCACTCCCTTTTCTGCAGTTGGACACCCAGAATTCGTAAAACTGATTCAACTGCTGAGACCAGGCTACAATCCTCCAAATGCATTCCAGGTTGCTGGAAACCTACTGGATGAAGTTTGTAATTAATTGCTGTCACAATGTAAAGACAAATTACGGGGAACAGCCATTTCTTTGTCCCTGGTTGGATGGAGTAATGCTAAATAACGAATCAATTTTGTAACTGCCACAACTTCTGGATGGTTGTTCATACCTAATAGACACGATTGACTCATCTGGACACAGTCATACTGCGAAGTACCTGTTCCAAGTTGCTGCAAATGGAATAGCTTTATGTGAACAACGATTTAACTGTCACATTGGAAATTTTGGTGCTGACAATGCTTCAAATATGGCCAAGATGAGAAAATAACTTAGTGATAATGGCATGGATGTTATGCACATTTGTGAAATCTTTTAGCCCAGGGGTCTCCAAACTACGGCCCGCGAAGCCATTTCATCTGGCCGTAAAGACATTTTGTCAAGAGTGTGAATATAATATATGTGCGAAAAATATGTTGATGTGGTAAAATGTAACATATCCTGAAACAATAACATTACGTAAGATGTCCAGTCCTCAAACTGTCGTGTAATAGATTATGTGGCCCTCTAGCAAAAAAAATTGGAGACCCTGTTTTAACCCATGACGTGGAGATCACAGGTGTGAAAACATTGTTCAGATAGTTAAATACTTCAGAAATCACCATCCCATCTGCTTGGCTTAAACATGCTGAGAGCAAAGCTCTGATTTTGCCGCAAGATGGTCGATGGAACGCCTAAACAAATTGCCTCGAAACACATTTGCAAAACTGGCCAATTATTCTTCAAATCTGTGAAGAACATCGATGTGAAATTGAAAACACCATTTATAGCAAGGTGCAAAGCATTCAGATCAAAAGGCTAGCTGAGAAGTACCGTCTGCATCATAAGCCAATCGCAGTTGCAGTGGACCTTGTACAAAAGGACGCTTGCATGATAATTGAAGCAGTTAAAGTATGGAAAACGCTTGAGAGAGAAGTAGACAAAGCTGGGCACTCTCCCACTGCTTCATGTAAGGTGACTGATTGCATGAAACAAACTCTCACTCCAGCACATCTTTTGGCCACCATCTTAGATCCACGATTTAAAGGGAAAAACCCTCTTCAAGTGAAGTTGATCTGACATTTGCTGGACATATCAGCCCTAAAGTTTTATGTGATGCTGTTTGTGAATTATATCCAACTAAAGCTTTTCAATCATACATGTTTATCACGATGTTCTTGCAACAGTTGTTCCTCTAGTATGGTGCAAATCACAAGCAGATAGAATAAATGATGAAAGTGATAGCACAACTCATTGCATCAAAACCTTCCAGCGCTGATGTGGAGCGAGTAGTTTCCACTTTTGGACTTGTCCATCCGAAGATCCGCATTCGACTTGGCATGGAAAAAGCTGGCAAGCTTGTATTTATGTACAATCTTCTCAACATGCCAGGAGTGTCAATGAACTTGCTAAACCGGTGGTTTGAGTATTGTCATTTCAATCAATAGTTTTGTTTTGTATACCGGTACTGGTGTTATGAACTGATTTGAATTAAGGGATATTGCATAAGCGCAAAGCACGTTTGAATGAAAGTTCAGCTGTTTCTAGTTGCTGTACTTGAATTAACGAAGCAGAAAAAAGTTATATTAAAATAAATTCTTTAAAATTGAAACTTACAAGGGTTAAGTGGCCATCCCCTACACATTAAAACAAAAAATTTAAAAAATCTGATTTAAAACAAAAATCCGATTTTTTTTATCAAAAAAAATAATGGTTTTTATCAACCTTGAAAAAGATACGTGCGAAGTTCACAAACTTTCGAAACATTGCATTTGCATGCAAAACCGAACAAAAAAAGAACACCGCGAAATCTCCATAAAGAAAAGAGCAGCCCAAAGCCTGCATACGCGATAAAACAACGCAAAAATGAATGAAAGCATGCGAATTGAGTCGGACCAAAGCCGGTGAAGCACAGGAATACAACTTTCCATGTAAACGTCACGCAAATTACAACGTGTTCAAGCTTTCTACTATACGCGATTCACTGAACCACAAAGCTTGGATTATGTTAGTAGAACGAAATGTTCAAAACAGATATTAAGGGATTGCAGCTGATGCAATTGCATCAAGTGTAATTGGTGGCAATTACGGCTGCAAACTAAAAGCAGTGATAGACCTTACCCCAGAACGACTGTAGTGTTTTATCGACTGCGTTGAAAACAAGAAACCGTGAAACAAGTTTTGCTTAACCAGTCCACGTGCATAAATGAAGCAACACATTGTAATAAGGATTAACCGGTGCCTTATGAGCTGCAAAAGCACACCAGTTTGGCAAAAAAGTTTTTCTAACTCATATTCAGTCTGAGATTTTCCAAGATTTTTGATGCCCAAAAGATTTGCAAAAAATTTTGATTCAGTTTGAGATTTGTCAAGTTTTATGACGATGCCCAGGAGTAACCTCATGGCTGCTGCCCGTTATCTCGAACCTGGGAGAAGCACTACATGGATGATTAGGACGTAAATTGTTTGACAGTAAATGCGGCGAAAGCGCAATGTTTAGTCAGGTCATTAACCATCATCAGGTTGCCAACTTTTCAGCTGGCACGTTCATTTTTCTGTTGGATCGCATCAATGCGACAGATTTATCTGTTGATAATTGGCGGCAGCCCGAAGCCTGGATGATGCCTCTTATCTGGATGGTTCCCGTAGCTCTTCCGCACACCGTGCGTCTGGCAAGAAGACTACAGTACCAATTTACAAGATCTCTGCAAGACTGGCCGGGAGTCGAACTCCAGACCTACCAGCACCAAAGCGGACGTGCTTACAACCAGGCCACGAGCTGGTAGGAACTGGCACGTTCCTTGTGTATATTTACCCAACAGACCACCAAGTCCTTCATTTTTTGACCTTCAAGCAGCAATCGCAAACATAGTAGCACGCTCGAACTGCGGCAGAAATATTTATTGCAAGAAGTCATTTGGTCCAGACCACTCGTTTTTTTTTTAAAAAGACCACTAAAAAAACAATAAAAACCACCAAAAAAACACTCTTTACTTTGCCTTTGAAAAATCTACTAAGAAAAAAATAAAATAAGCAGGACACTTGTACAGTTAACTATAATTTTTTTAATCAAACAAAACGAACAACAATGAAATTTGAAGGACTTGAAAAAATAAGTAGAACAATTCGAACGGTTTTATTGAATTCTAATGGTTATCTTCTTCAGCTCTGCACGATCGGTATATTTTAACCAATTTTTCTGCCTTTTCTGCATCTGAACTTTTCCTGATTTTGGACCATACCAAATCATGTTGAAAAAATGCACTCTATGGATGCTGAAGTAGCAGGGTATGCACATAAACTTGTCGTGAAACTGCAGAGTTTGTGTGGCAATGGTTTTTCCCTGTTTGCTGTGCACATGCTTGCCAAGCCTTACCACTTTGGAGTGAATTGACCAACAACACTTCGTTAAAACAAAGATGGGGTACATGTCTTTACCCACAATTTTGAATGCCATAATAGGTATAACAAGTTATTATTGTGTAATTCTTGAAATGGTGATATTGCATAATAGAATAAAAACAATTTACAATGGAGTTTTTCTGTTTTCCTCAAAAAAAGAACAAAATCTTGTTTCTTTTTGAAAAACCCAAAAAAAAATTTTTTTTTTTAAAAAAAACAAAAAACCCACGGGTTTTTCTCAACCCTGGTGTAAGCGCATCCCCAAAAGTTTTGATTTGTCGAAAATTTGGAAAAGAAGTTTCGACATTTTTTAACAATACTAATGAAATCATATTTCTTTTTAGTTAAAAGTTTATTATGTCATAGAAAACACATTAAATATTGTATATACAAAATCGACGAACTGTTTCTAGTACGGCAGGGTTTCTCAACCTGTGGGCCACGGAAGAATTTTTGAGGGGCCACCACCTTGTATTACTGAAATTGAATACGTTTTGCAAGGTGAACCTTTAATCGAAAACGTGGTTGTTTCTGAGCTAACAGGCTCAGCCTTCGCATTGATTGTAGCGCACGTTGTGTTGCTAAATGGTTTTAGTTGTTTTCATTTCGACCTTGCATATGGGCGACAGTTGTCGCATTGGAGAAGTTGTACAGTCGGTGGGCCACGGACCGTCTGTTTGTTTACTAATTGGGCCACATGCTTGAAAAGGTAGAGAACCCCTGTAGTCCGGTAACTTCGTCTTTTAGTATGTGAGCAACTGACTCGCTTGGAGGTTTGGACAAAAAAGCCTACTCCTACACCTGTGGAGTCATTGTATAAAGGCAAGTGTTCAGCAAAAAAATCCGCTTTGCGCGCACGCTTCCAAAATAATGAAGAAAGGCTTCATATGGTTTTGCAACGAAATATAACAATTTGTCAAAACCTGCACACAGTGGCGAAAGTTATCAGGTTGTCCAGTGGTGCTTGAAGTACTCCAACAAAACCTACAGCGTTGTCTCCTCGTTTTCAGTATCGGTTCACTTACGACTCTTAAAATTCAGAATCCAACTGGATGCCACGCGAACCCCTCAGGAGCGTGTAGGGAAAATAATGAGCAATAAAAAAATTAACACTGATACGGAGAACAGCTGACAAAACACACGGAGAGCCAAATGTCGAGGAATGTTTGAAACAAGTATAACAACACGAATGCCACTTGAATGCATGCACGCTGTGTAGAGCGTACGCCACTCATCATATATCGAGCACGAAGGAAGACTTATAGGCTTACCGAACTCTTTCGGCCCAGAGCTTTCATCGACTTCATTTCTGGACACCCTGTCTTCAGTAGAAACGGTCAATTCGGGTTGACCTGTAAATAAAGCAGGCTCAGAAAGGGCGAATCGGACGGTTTAGCCGTTTTCCACACAGTTCCAACGCATTGAAACAAAACACGTTTCTTATCAAGCCGACACCACAGCTACATTTTCAAACAAATGATTGCTTTATTTCAACTTGCAAAACGCTTATTTACATGGCGACAGAAAAGCAACTTGTAGCGATTCACGAATATGACATTTGAAAATAACAGAAGTATTACAAATGGATTCTTCTTGAACGTCGCAGGGGGTCGACAAGCTTTTGCATGAAATGCCCGGATGTCTTCAGTATGTCGGATCCGGATGCTCCGGATCATTCATTGAGCGAAGTCGTTAAAATATGAGGTGACATAAACGTTGCTTTTTGCAACGAAAGTAATATCCACCTTTAACCTATTTGTTGTTTTCGTCTACAACTCTACACCTAGCATTGGATCTCGGTTGTTAAATAAAGCACGTGCTAACAGGATCGCTTGGTATTTGTCCACATTATCGCGGTAAATTAGAGTGGATAAGGCGCACACAGTAACGGTTATTCGCGAACTTCTGCGTTACCTGTATGCTTGCATATATAAATGAGCTGTTGGTGAGCTGCAAAAATTGGGAACAACAGCAAAATAAAGGTAGTATCTTTGAATATATTTAAAGGTCCTCTTTGAAAAACATTGTGGGACTGAAGATGCTCGGCCAAACAGGCCTAAAACTACCGCACTTATGACGTCACCCACAAAAAACGCAAACCTAAACCTTTTTTCCTTTGAAAACCACAAGACTCGTCGAGTCTTTTGACGGTTTGGATAGCTCTCTAACACAACCGACTGGCGAGTTATGGAGTTGCAAAGACTTGGCCAATATGGGCAAATTGTACCTCCTGAAGCGAAACTCGGCCGGCTCCAAAGGTGTTAACATTGTTCAGTTGTAACACACAAAACAAATTATCAAGCGTATAGTGGCGTAACAAACAAAAATAACAGTCCACAAGGTTACAGCATGGGCAAGTGGTATACAGTGGTGTAGGAGGCGGGGGTGCAAACTCACCCCCAAAAGTTTTGATCTGTCGAAAATCCTGAAATCCCAGCAAAAATGGTGCCCAACGTTTAACTTCTTATCTCCAAAACCAAAGAAAAATACCTGAAGACCTTTTTCATGAGGTCACGCCAAAAGAAAGGTCTTCATGATCTTTGTGAAATAAATTTTGTAGGTAAAAGTTGCACAAAAAATTTTCGGGCAAGTTTGGGGAAATTCGGACAAAAATCCTTCGCACCCCCAAAATTTGCCTCCTCGTACACCTATGTTGATATTAAGTGCTTGCAAAAATATATTGACAGTTGACACTGTGATGCGGTGGGTCTACCGATGGTCGCGACTGGTCACAGGGAACAGGTTATAAACAAGACGAAGTCGCGAAAGTAAAATTAAGCCGAAGTAGCGGAAGAGTTCCGCTTAAAGTAGAAAACAGCGCCATTATGTGGTCGGATAATGCATGGTTGCTGCTCACTTTGCATTTTGTTTGCGGGCAGGGCAAATATGTCCCGCGGGCCATAGGTTGCCGACCCTTGCAGTCTGCAGTAACGCTGTGACACGCCTAAGCTTTGAACTAAATGCATCACACTCACCGTGCATACTCGCTACAACTGCTGCAACAAACGCCAGGACAAGTTGTTTTACAAGAAACAGACAGAAGCACGAAGGTATTCGCTAACAGCAGCTCGCTTGTATAATTAATGGAAACAATCGACAACAAAGGCTCACCCTGTGGAGGCTCGACAGGCTTCCTCGGATGTACTACAATCTTGCTGGTGAGTCCAGCTCGGTTTGACTGCTGTTTAGGTTTCAAAATCTGAAAAAGTTTATTTGTTTGGAGTGAAAGTTTCGGCAAAGGAAGGAAACCAAAAAAACAGCGCCTTTGTTATAATAAGCGTTTCTTTTTGGCGGTAGCTTCCAAAGGAAGAAATGCGAGGCACCATAAACAAAACAACTCAGCCGTAGCACACTGTCATCATCCATCCACACGTCCGCTTGCTTACTAAGTAACTGCAGCATACATCAAATGTGTTTCAACAAAGAGGCCCGCATCACATCGTCACACGATAATAGGCCGTTAAGAAATGACCCCGATGGTGCAAATTCCATTCGTAGCAACATCGCTTGTTACTGGCAGCATACATGAAGAGAGTCGTGGAATAACCGTGTTTTGGAAACCGTATGAGTCAAAGATCATATGCAGCGAACTGGTGATTTACGTCTTATTTCTACAGATCAGCAAACCGGTTTCAGCTTTGGTGGCAACTGGAAAACAACATCCTTATACTGTGCAGAGGTCAGGAAAAATATAGATATCTTTTTTTAAACTGTTCGTTTTCATCATGCCCATACTTGTGCTGGTCTCTATTCACATCCATAACATTCTATGGTTGCTAATAACAATTGCATCACCCCGCTCCAATCAACGCCTAACCAAAAGCAATATCGAAAATCGATCGACGCTTCCTGTGCGCGCAGCAAACACGCGTGAAAAGCCATTTTAGGGCATTGTGCCCTGTCGAACAGTTTGTGCGGAAGAGCTGAAGAGTCAAACGTGAGCGATTTCCGTGGAAACTAAATGGGCGATGTAGCGCCGGAAATCGACAGGTGGCTAGGGACAATGCGGAAAACAAAAATCAATAATCATTGCAGTATCATTTATTTTTACAGCAATTAAAAATGCATGAGATTCACTATCAAGAGCACAGCAGTTGATTCAGAATGTTTCTGAAAAACATAGCTTTGTTTGCAACACACGGACGCAAACGTTGTGGTTGAAAAGTTTGGCACGGCCCTACAAAAACATAATTTTCGCCCTCAGCACGGCAATTCCGTTGATATGAAGCGCACGGGTCTCGACTCGCTCTGTTTGTTTCACTTACGATGCGCAGAACAAGCTCCTTCGATTTGTTCAAAAGTTGGTCCAGGTATTATGAACGTCACAAACCAAAGATTTATAACGGGTTTGTTGTCGGCAACACGGCAAACGCATAAACTCACCCTCAGCTTCATTCTCAAGTTAAGCTTAGAGTGATGTCCTGCTTCCTCGAGGGGGAAAGGCTGTCTGATGTTCATGCCCTTGATCTTCAGCAACTTGCTCAGTTCAAACTCAAACTTTCCAAGATGGCTGTCCTTGTTCGACGAGTTTTCAAGCTGCGACAACAGCACATATCTAAGATATCCGAAAACTGCCGACAAAGTGCTTTGAAAAGCGAACAAACAATTTTCTGCCAGTACACCACTAACTAAACGCGAGTCAGAAAAAATCAAAATCATTGTGGTTATACTGGCACTAGTTCGAACATGGGGCTGATTTCAAAATCACATCAGCTGCTCCAAAATACTACGCAACAGCGTTTGAAGAAACGCAGTTTGTGATGTGCTGGTAATAACCAGTCGTGTTGGCAAACCGGAAAAAAACTTTTGTTTTCCAAAAAAAAAGAATATCTTCGAATGAAGATCACCCGTTGCAATAGCGTCATAATAATTATTGTTGAAATGTTTCAAACTGCCATGCGCAACAGGATTGGTTTGCAGCTGCTGACGAAGGGCAACAAAACTAATTGCGTAATTGTTGATCTACTGCAAGCCATCAGTTCACGTGAAGCCCAACTTCACAAAGTGATGCATAAATAGCAACACGGCAAAATTGTAACAACAATTTGCTGACGAAACCAGGACGCTGATGTACATTCAGTCGAATGATCTACGAACAACAACGACAAAACCGCTTAAAATCACAAGCACTAAGTCAGCCGCACAAACGGGAGACAAGCTCATGCGTTAAGCACCATGCATGTCACAAATAGAACAACACTGCACTCTTGAACGTAAGGAAGTGGCGTAAAAGACCTGGAAACGTCAAACAAATGAATTGACAAACCATGACTTGTGCCGTTTTTGGTTTTCTTTCCAGAAAAAAATTTTTGCTGTACTCGAAGCGAAAAGGCCTATTTTGAAGATCACTTCCAACAGCCCAAAGACAAATTAGCTCAACTTATTTTGTGGGTTACCCACACGTGAGGATCGTCAAACGCCATGATGAATCAGGGACAATGCTTCAAGAGGCATCGATGGAAGCTGAGCTGTCTGAAGTTTGCTTGATCAATACCACTCGTTAATCAATGCAAAAGATGATTTTGAAAGAATCTAAACACCAGCAGCAGGTAGCCTGAGGCTGGCTGAGCTGGTGAAAAGAATTTTCAGCATTGTCTAGATGCGTAAACAACAGCGCAAAGACCTTGTGGGTTGCTGTTTCTGATGCGCTTTTTTAGTTTTTCAAGTTGGATTCTACTTTCGCATTTGTTGAAAGTTTGGCATTATTTGCATTTGCGATCAGGATTACGTTCAACTAAGCCGGATTTAAATGCAATCGCTCTGACTTCTCTCACTTGGTTTCCCAATTTCGGATAAACGCTAAACATCCACCTAATAAGATACTGGAACCTGCACAGACAATTTCTAACGCGGAACGTAATCAATGTGCAAAAGTATAAGCCTTGCAGACCTTTCATTCTGCAGCACCAGAAACGCACGCGATTAGTCGAACATTTTCCCATCAAATCCAGCAAACGTTGTAACACCGTATATACTCGCATAAAAGTCGTCCCTTAAAAACCTCCCCCGAAATGAGGAATTTTGCAAAAACTCGCATATAAGCCGACCCCTAAAATACCATGGCGTGTTTTTTGGGCTAATAACAAAAGAGTATCAATATGCAATACACTGATGAAGGTTTATTATCAAAGCATTTGTTTAGGAAACAATATTACCGGTAAGTTAATTATGAAACGTATCTGATGTTATATAATGGTAATATATGCACTTATCGTAGCAAAAGCTTGCAAAAATTAACTGTATTTAGTGCAGTCTCAATTTTTATGATTGTATGGTAATATCGGATATTGCGTGATCTGAGAAGTGGCGTCATGTCAATTCGTAAGCGTATAAGCTGACCCCCTAATTTGATAAATTTTTTTTTTAGTTTTAAAGTCGGCTCATATGCGAGTGTATACGGTATCACATTTCTCAACAGTCAACGGAATGCGTAATGATGGAGCTAATTGGTTTCTGAGCAAACCCGAACAGTCGCTGTCGACACAAAATGTATGTGTGATTTACTTTCGCCTAAAGCGAAAAACATACCAGATGTTATTTTCAAACGACGCATAAACATCTTCGCGATGCAGCTAAACATATCATGATTTAATGTCGCAATGGAAAATGACGATTTATAAAAATAAAGTTTATACAGCATATGCACCGCACAATCGATATCACCACGAGTCCATCAGTGGCAAAAATCCGCAGCGGCTCAAGCCAAGCGAAGCGAAAACGCAGCCTACATCTTTGAACATTGTTGTAGTTAACGAAAACTGCGCTTAAAATCATGCTCGTTTGGCCGAAGTTTTGCTCCATGCATTAAGGTGAATTCCACAGTCTTTTCTTCAAAACGGAGAAATTGCGTCATTCAACTTATAACAGTCCACCGAGCATGACGATACGCGGGGGCGACTACCACTTAGCACGGAATAAATTTTTAGTTTCTTCATTGCTGGATATTTCATCAAACAGTCGGCTCTTGCCTTGAAGTAGATGTATTGTAAATTACTAAAACAAAAATTAATAAACAAACTCAAAGTTACAGTGATAGCAGAAAGAAGCGTTTTTGCAAAATGTGCTGCAACAGCGGAGGAGCTTCGATTGAAGCTTACAAGGTTTGATCATACAGAATATCGGTAGTGCTAAAAACGTGAAACACAGTAAGTTATGACGATATAGCTCACTGCAACGGGGTAAGTTAGAGACACAACCGACCGAAGATTGCGTGGCAGAAAAATGGTTTTGAAACGAAGAAAAGCACCCAAGTTACAAAAAAAGGAAAAATCGAAAAACGCCAATGCGAACTTGCTTCCACTAATACCACTGCTGAGCTAGTCAGAAGGTTGGTTTTATACAAGAAGATGGATCTGAGGTGATAGTTCAAAGGATGTGAAATATGTTTTAGCGCATTTAAGAACTAAATTCCTCAAATTCCGTAATGAGCAAGTCACGTGCTGATAGTATATAATCGACAAGAGATTTAAATTGTTTAAGCAAGCTTGGAAAAGCTTTATAACAAATGTTGTTCGTCGCAAATAACCAATACACTTCGCATTGCAGCAACCTACAACACACAAAACAATAAGCTAAAAGTTTTCATGCATGTGAGTGAACCGTTTCAACACTACCTTGAAACACTACCCCGGGCCTGCATTTGTAACCTGCACATGCGATGAAACACCTCTTTGTTTCCATAATAGCTGGTGCAGCATCTACAATAATTTTTAAGGAGCAGGGTGGGATAGCGCAAAATTTTTTCCTTTTACTTATCCTTGCTAATCCGCACGCACCAAACAAAACCCTAATAGCAAGGTATTCCAACACTGTGCAAATTTAAATTAGAGGCTTTTACAGCCTCTTATTCATAAACGCACGTCCGCAGATTAACGAATAACTGCAATGCACTGAAAAACAGTGCCAGGCAGGCGATCGGCACAAAATAAATAAATAAATAAACATACGCTGATTTAGTGTCTAAGGTAAGCCAACTATAAACAAAATCCCGTTCAAATTAATAGTAATTACTTACTTGAAAACCTTCACTAACTACTTGTTAAGTAATTTTGGCATTACGTGATATTTCAAGTAATTTGTATTAGAAAAGTTCAGATTTCAGAAGCCACGTCTGTTGCTGTAAACGCAACATTATACTTGACATGCATCATCACACGTAAAATAAGCCGTTGAGGCGAATAGATTTCTTGCCTGTGCTCAGCGATTTACGAGTCGCAATTGTTGATTGTCACCATGATTACGCTTTGGAGCTAGAAGCTCATTCTATTAAATTGATCACGACCAAAACAGGTGCGAATTTTGTCTGAACCGCCCATTACGTTATTTAAAAACTGCATTTGTTTTGACGCACTTGCTTGTTTTTAAACCTAAATGTCGATTTTCCTGATTTGCTTGAATTACTAAGTTATTTAAGTAATCGGTTAGAAATTACTCATTACTTAAAAAATTTTTGTCACTTGAACCCAGCCGTAATGGTCATGATCACGTGCTTAACATGGTTGAATTTCAGCTACTTTTCAGATAGAAGCCCCCAGTCTGCTGGAGCACAGACATGTGAGCGATTGACAACACGCACGTGTAAGGCGGCATATGCATAAACTAAAAAAATACGTTCATCAAATCCTGCCAACGTTACAACAACTATATTCGCGAATTGCTGCAAGTCACGCAACCAAAATGCTTCTTGTTTGCCGAAGCAACAACTGCCAAACGGAAGTTTGTTGTTTTTGTTTCAGCAACCATGGGACGATGTATACACTACCCAAGGACCCAGTATTCCTACGTGTCACGCGTCACCGGGCACGTTTTTGGGCTCCCCGCAGAAAAAAGGCAAACGCCCGTTGTATGTCCAGGTTACAAAACATGCCGCCCAGCCTACACACAGGGCACGCCAACAGCTTGCGCCGCTTACCAACGTAACAAGCTCGGTGCTTCTTGCAGCACACAAAGCATTCCGCACACACACACACACACACCGTAACTCTTTCACATAGATCAGCGGTGATTTGTGAGATCACGCTTCCCGCTGCTTTTGTCAGGCGCTAGAATCTCGAGACAAATGTCGTTCAGCAGGTTGCACGTCGTGTGTCTACGTCGCATCCGTGCGCAGCTAAAGGCGGCTGAGCGATTCGGTCATGTTTATGGCAGGCCGCCAAAAACGTACACGGTGATGCAATTGCAAAGAAATCACACAGGAAGGCGCATTCTCTCGCGCGCGCAGAAAAAGAAAATTTCAAGACAACGACAAGCCAGGCGACGTTTCTAATCCACTGCAGTCAAGCAGAATCTATTTACCAACGTATTGGCCACCTTGAATATTTGCTTTCTGAACCCGTACCGGACAGCAGCCTTGCGACGGTTTCTCTGACGTTTATCTTTGATCTGGAGCAAGTTTAATGTCACGCAAGCTACAGGGAAAATGGAATCCGCTTTCAAAACAGTCTTAAACCGAATCAACGGCAAGAGCATTTTGTTTTTCGCTTGCGTTCGCAAAGCACCGGTTTTAGTAAAACAACAGCATCACTTAATATACAAAAGCAAACAACGGGAGCCTGCGTCGTTTCGGCAAGTCAATGCGGCGTTTACGCCTACTCGAAACCAGGCGTGCTAAACTAAGGTTGGGCAGCAACGAGCGCAGAAATTCATGAAATATCCACAAAACTTTACAAAAAAGCTGAGAACATTGTTGGCTCAGCTGACTTCAGGCACAGTTTGCTTTAAGCTCACGTGACCGTCAACCATGAACAACAGCACGCGTCTGGAACGTCGCGAGCGAAACGTAAAAATCGTCCAGTCAACATCATGCGCCATCAGACCTTAAAGCGAAGGCAAAGGAACTTCCTTCTTGACCGAACTGCATGAAATAGTAATACTGCACCTGCTCAGCAAAAACAGACGTGATCGCAGCTGCATCACCTTTAACCACGACCTTATTGCTCTCTCAGGGCAGCCATTTCGTGCATTCCTTCCTGGTTAGGAAGGTCGCCCTGCGCAGTGGGTAGTGGGCAAACTTTATATGTCCGTGGGAATCTTTCAACACAAGCAAGCACATACGAACTGCCGATGAAGTTACCGACAATTGCCAGGCCTGTGGTAGTAGATTCAGCAAATCAAACACCCGTCGAGGTTAAGTCTTGTGACAAGTCACGGGTCATTTGCAAGGCGGAATGGCATGTGCGACTCGCAAGCGTGCATACGCAGACACACACGCGTGCGTGACATGTCATCATAGGTTACCTACTTGGAAAAGGATCTTCGAGCTCGCCAAGCGGGGGTCCGCCACCATGAAGTTGAAGCCCTCCTCCCACACCGGCTGACTGGTGTTCATGACCGCCTGCAAACGACAACGATTGCCAAATTTTAAACTATAGGTTTTTGGTTGTCAAAAAGGGTTTTCCGGCTTTACTACTGATGAGAAAATATTTCAATTTTCACTGAAATCTAATCAACTCACTACGTCCGCCATGTACTTCTACCTGAGCTTTCACAGCGCTGCGTGTGCTTTCAAATCTAATGCGCCGTTAATTCATTCAGTGGACGACCTTGTTAGTGTGCGAAAGCATCTTACCGCTCCAGAATAATGAAGCCGCCTGGCATTTTCTTATCTTCAGTAATAACAACTTAAACCGGCCCATCGCCAGATGTGGATTGCCGAATGCATGACATTCAGAAGTGGTCAATGGTTTATTGTTTCATATCACTCAGCCAACAAGCAGAAGCATCATAAAAGCCATCGCATACAGTAAGCCAATCGTTAGCGAACAATAGAGCAAATGAAAACACAATGGCACAATAGTTGATCAGTGTAAACAAAGAGGGGCGCTG
>Ga0210059_1007644_pt1 | contig 17134 bp, 5 predicted proteins | sample Ectturendosymbi2_FD_188042 | JGI IMG/M metagenome (GOLD analysis project Ga0210059, IMG submission 188042) | Ecteinascidia turbinata endosymbiont from Florida, USA - Sample 2 (SPAdes) (version 2) | ecosystem: Host-associated > Tunicates > Ascidians > Unclassified | place: Key West, Florida...
CTCCCGGCTAAAACTGCCTGACATTTAAGTTGCCAAGCCGAAGTAAGGCGTTTGGCTCTCACCACTTTGATAGTTCGTTTCACAGATTTCCTGGTGCACAAATCTTTATTTACAAAAGGCTTCTGATTAGCAGCAGCAGAAAAGCTTTACAATGGCGCGACAGCAGAAACAGCCAACGTGGTCCGTGTGCTAGCGATACACAACTCGACTTCCTGAAAGCGTGGTGTCCACGCCGAGGGACAAAACCGAATAATGCAATGCGAATCGAGGTCATGCGCGGACACACGAAATCCCTTGACGCGAATGACAAGTTGATACAAACCAGATCACACGTACGGAATACAATAGCGAGTAGGAAACGGCAAGTCGTAATACGAAAAGTTAAATCCACTATACTTATACACAAGAGACAAAGAATTTATATTAATGCACGGCTGCCATAACATATATTCATGGTCGTCGGCAGGGGAAAGGGCAATGGTGGGCCAAGTCCCCTCTAGATTTTTAAAATCTAAGCAAAAAATGATTGTTTTCTTACTTTCGAGTGGGAAAAAAGAAATTTCACCACTTTTGGCTTCTCCTGGAAAAAATTTGGAAAAACCCCCTAGTGTCTCTCCCTGGAAAAAATCCTTCCAACACCCATGCATATATTTTGAATAACATGTGTACTGCAAGCGCCTGTCGAGCAGCGCTTAGGCTACATTGAGTGCGTAAGGAGAAGCGCACTGCAAGCTCAACGGTCAAAGGCAAAGACATAACATCCCTGATAGTGGAAACACCATAGGAAGCTTCCTTTGGCCTAACAGGTTGCGGCGAAGTAAACAAAAATGGTGGAGATGTGGGGCACGCCTTGGTGGAGGGCAGGTGTTCGAAGCCATGACGTGCAGGAGCATACGATCTTCGATACGCTGGCTTCGTCTCACGAATAACTTCTGTGGAAAAGGGAGTTATGTAAGTGCCTGTCGAGCAGCGTTTACATTGAGTGTGTAGGGAGAAGCGCACTGCAAGCTCAACGGTCGAAGGCCCAACATCCCTGATAGTGGAAACACCATCAAAAGCTTCCTTTGGCCTAACAGGTTCAGGCGAAGTAAAACAAAAGTACAGCAGCAAAAATGTTAAACGCAGGTCACATGCGGCCGTACGACCGCAGGTTGTACACCCCTGTCCTACAGTGTGTATGGTGTGGTCGGTAGTGCGATTTTGTATTTGTCACACTTCTCATTGTTTTGTTTGTTATCGGTAAATTGCATGTTATGTGGTTAAAAGCATTGCCCTGAGGAAGCCTACGTGAATAGGTGGGCGAAACGTTGGCTAAAAATATAAAATGTTAATAAATTAATGAATATAAATGTAACTGCCAGAAGAAAGAAATTATCTGCTTTCTTTTGCACTTGCAGTCGTTGGATTGTCTGACCTGGAAGTTTGCAATCCAAATACATTTGCTTGCTGGTTGTTTGTGTGACCTTTGACCGCGTTGCCGGCAGAATGAGCGGAACGATCTGGTGTAGGCCGCCTTTGTGCCGCAGTTAACCTCTGAATGTGAAAACTAAGCCAAGCGTACTTGGTGTAGTAGGAAAGTGCAACGCATCTGCGAAATGTTCCGTATTAGGGGCGTGTACACTGATGAAAGTTTGTGGCTAGGTGAGCACTCTGCACTTGTGAAGCAAATTGAAGTAGTACCAGTGTTGAGTGTAGCGTAGAAAGAATGGAACTTCGACCGGGAAATACTAGTAAATACCGGAATAAAATAAAAGCTATGTTTTTTTCTCACGAAAAGCTCTACTTTATCGTATGATCTAAAGGTAATTTGCAATTTTTAGCTCCAGCTTATAATTGAGAACACAAGCGTCTATTGCTCTACTATTTATTTTGTTACAAAATAATTTGGTACAATTGGGATTATGACGAAACTGTCGCGTCATGGCACGCAGCAATACCTACTCTAGTCTCTAGCTAGTATGTACAATAATGTGTTATTACTGTGCATAGGGAGTGTCCTCTCCTAGTTCATAATTTCTTGTATCTCTAATTGCAATCGCAGTGTAAGAGTAGTACAGAAACAATATACCATTTGGAAAAAAAGTTCATATCTTTTAAAGAGGCACCAAGCTCCATCTGGGAAATTTTTCAAGAAAACTGAGGTTTGTAACTTTGTCTAGGCAGGACTGTGTAGGCACATCCATACAGTAGTAATATCTGTATAGTACTGTTACAGTATACAGTAACTGTAGGGCTAGGCTACTGTAGGCCTAGTGATTAAGCCTAGGTACTATTCCTGTGTTCTGAATAATTCCTTATTATAGTCACAGTGTATTCAATATCATTCAGTTAAGGTAAGACCACCCCAACCTACCTACTACTACTACTACTACTACACTACCTAGTAGGTGTGCATTGCACTTCTAGAATAACTCTAGCCAACATTCTGTTACAGTAGTACTTGCCTGCTTGTGCTTAACCTAAGAATATGATACTTTTTGCTCAGTTTGCGACGAATTTTTTGGTCTTAAGGTTTAGATAAAGATGATATTCAGAGGCAAGTGAAATCAGTAATGTTTGGGGGAAAATGATATTAAATACAGCAATACAATCAAGATATCAAAAGCACATCGGCAAGCCAATTTAAAAAAATGGAGAATGACTCAAAAATAGAAACGAAAAAGAAAATATGTACACAAACAAGCCAAAATGGAGTCACAAAGAAATGTAGCATATAGCAAAAATTAAAAAATATAAAAAATGCAATGGACATCAACATAACACATGATGGTGGGCAAGCAATGAACAGATGAGGCATGTACAGATGAGCAGGTGAGGCAAGCATATAGGTGAAAGAAGCAAGCAGCAATAATGGTTATGAGGCAGAGGGCAAGGCATTTTAGTACAACATTTCATAAATGAGGCATGTACAGATGAGCAGGTGAAGCAAGCATATAGGTGAAGGAAGCAAGCAGCAATCATGGTTATGAGGCAGAGGGCAAGGCATTTTAGTACAACATTTCATAGCAAAAACAATTAGCATGGGTAGAAAACAATGTTTATAAATACAGATAAAGATTCATGGCATAGGCTATATGGCCTATTGTACGCAGTCTTCCTTTGCACTTGCAGTAGTGACTAGAGTTATACTGTTAACTGTAGGCCGAAAATAATTTCTTAAGGTTAACTTATACTAATACTCAGGGCTCATTATCTATGCATTTCAAGCATCTGCATGGGTCCACCTATGGCTGAAATGAAACACTCAGCGTTTTCCTGAACTTTATGAGAAGGTTTTGATTCTGGCATTTTAAATGACATATATTTCTGAACAATCATAAATGATTGTGCTTTAACTCTGTCAATGCTCACAAACACTTTATTTCATGCATGTATTTGATGTTGAAAAGTGCATGGCTATAATGAAATGAGTCCAACAACATGTTTTTTAATGCTGTTTTCCAAATTGGTGTTGAACTGGTTCAAATTTGTTTCACCAATTTGATATGTGTAAAACAAAAATATCAACAGATATACCTTGGCCTAAGGAAGGTACATCACTTAAACCCTGGACAATGTGAGTGCTGTGGAAAACGCATTTCTGAATCACAAAAAATGACAACATATTTATGATCTGTAACTCACATGCCAGAAATGTGAACAATTATATTAGAAAGGCTTACAAGCAGTTTGTGATCACCATGATTTTTGCAACCTAATACTGTAGTCCATTGTAAGCATTGTTTGCATACTAAGCAGGGATCAACAACCTACAGCCCGCAGGCTGGATCTAGCCCACCAAGCAAAATCATCCAGCTTGCAGGACACAGGCCCTTTATAACAGTATTGCCCATCTAATCACTTTATCAATCTGCCCTTCTTTCAACTTCTTGTATTGCATACTTATGCGGAACTACTTACGAGAAATCGCACAGTGCTAGACATACTTAGTATCGTAGTTTCCGTTTTCTTTATTACAACTATGTCAATCAGGAGTTAATCTGATTATAATTAATAAATTCTGAAGTTTAGCAACATCATAAACAGCAAGAGGAATGGAGTTGTTGGTGGAAAACTGGTATGGCCGCCATACTTTGCAGAGTATGTTTATGGCCCATGACCAAGGAAATGTTGCCGACCCCTGCTCTAAAACAAGTGTCTAATTCTAGGTATCTCTATTTACTTGATTATTATAAGACACACGAAATGATGAAAAAGAGCAGTGGCTTATAATCTTAATAAGCAGTGGCTTATAATTGAGTAAATACGGTACCTGGCAATGGCTATACAAGGTGAACTTATAACTAGCTACTAAAGATGTGATGGGCTCATATTTTTATGACCTGGACTGACCCATACTCATCACAACAAACTCATAGCCATAACCCTTCCTAAATTTTGGCCCGGCCCATAAAAAAGGCAGTGTCTATTTTGTCTCATAAGGCAAAGCATTTCTGTGTCTATTTTGCCATAATTCTTGTGCATAAGATAAATCAAATTTATTCAAAAATTTTAAATATTTTGGAAATACTGTTTGAACTTGATCTTTTGTAGGTAAAAGTCATTTGTTTCAAAATTTGGTTTTGTAGCATTTTGTAGTGGTTGGACAGCAGTTTTATTTATTCCTCTCAATCAATTATACAGTTCTGCTAATGCAAACTAATCTACATTGCACTTTCAATGATTATTTTTCAGAGAACGTAGCTTCCTTAGACCTTTGTGTGCAGCTGTGCACAATAAATGAATACTACCACTCTTGCACCACCAGAGAGTTCAGTGATCCAGGCCATGCAACCTACCCTTTCAGATTTTGGTGAAATTTGACAGGCTTATAGAGCTTCTCCTGATCAAAAATAGTGTATTTATTCGAGTATAAGTCGCATGCGTATAAATGTCGCACCTCCATATTTGGATGATCAAATGGTACAAAATTTTTTAAACAACATTTATTCATCAAAATCACATAACAAAAACTTAAAAGCCATCAAAGTCAATGCATTCACTGTCCTAAAATAGTTTATCCCAGTCTTCTTGTGGTACATCCTCATCAGTATCCCATGATCTACAACCTCCAGTTTAAAAGCAGCATCATAACAGGAACGCTTTCTTTTAGAAGCCATAATGCAACTAAAATGTCACGTGTCTGTGATTAACAATGTGCCTTGTAGTTTGCCTTTGCATTTTTCTTGTGATTGTCGTTGCATGAGCATACAGGTGCAAAGTGCTGTCTACATAACAAGCACACAGTAGCAGCATGCATGCACACACGTGAAGGTAGTGCCGTCTAGATAACACACGCACAGTACCAGCGTACATGCGCATGCCGCACCTCGTGTATAAGTTGCATCTGACTTTTTGGGTGAATTTTTCAAAAAATGCGACTTATACTCGAATAAATACAATAACTAATTTTTTTGAAAATCGGACAACCATAGCCAAAGTTACAAGGATTTGAAGATGGCCTATTTTTGTATTAATGTGTGGCAGCATGATGAATTTCTTATGATCAACTTTGAAGTTCTTTTAAGTCCACCTGTACATGGTTTTAGGCAGTTAATCTTTTGAATATTGTTGAGCATAATATGCTTGATCTAATTCCCAGATGCTGACATGTGAGATTATATTTGTAAACCTTTGAACCAAGGTTGATTAGCAGCACCTCTTATGATCACTCATGCATAATGTCATTTTAACATCCCATATTTGGAGGAGCTCTGTTTGTAAGATGACGTGTGATACCTCATCTCAAAGGACTATTCAAGGACAATTCAAAGCAAGAATAATATTGCTGGGTTATTTTTTTGAGTGTAGGAAAAAATGCATGCTAATTCAACCATATGAGTCCTATCAAAATTCTCTTTCTTGTTCATTTTGTAGTCACTAGTCCTTGTTTTTCGACTGGAAATGTATTTTTCCAAACACAACAAATAAGCATACGTTTGCACTTGGGATAGTTTGGTGCATTCATGTCTATGCATAGCACTTCAAACATGTTTTCATGTAGTTGTAAGATAATGATACACAAACTACAAACAATCAAGTTATGCTTTATATTTTTCCGAAGCCACAAGTATTTTATTCTTGGATGCATTTGACAGATAATGTTGTTCATGAGAAGTTGCCAGTTAAGGTACATATATTTTACAGAGTACATGTTGAAAAGGTAACCAGCATACATCTTTTTTCTGGCCAATGTAGTGAGCAAGAAGGGCTACCAAGTGCATGAAGTCCAGACTGTTGCAGGTATCCACATCTTTCATCATAGACAACACACAAAAATTCATTGACTTTCAGATATAGCCTAAAATCCTTCAAAACTGGGAGCATCTCCAAATTTACTTCAAGAGAGAATTCTTCATCTGAATCATACCCAATTTTTGGTTATTTTGTTATAACTTTTGAACCACAAACCTTAAAGTCAATCGAATGCTCAAAAGACTTGGATTTTAGCCTAGTTTCCACTAAAAACTTGAACGAAATACCTCCCTCTTGCAGTTGGGGCCCAGGGCTTGATGACCTCAGCCAAAAAGGCTTAAACCTATTCCACTTGCAATGTCACCCATAGAAAACAAAACACAAAATTGACAATTTTTTTCACGGCAAACTAGAACACTCACCAAGTCTTTTGAGCATTTGAACAGCTCTTTAGCACAATCAACTGACAAGTTATGGAGTTGCAAAGTAGTGCAAAAATACGGGATTTACAGGCAAATCCACGGCAGCCAAGGTGTTAATGGTGCTCCATGCTTGGCAGCTGGAGCGTGAAACGTAAATGGACTAGACAGCTTCTTGCCATTGCTCCTCTTTTTTCTGGTTGAGCCATGAAAATAGGGTGAGGAGGCTCTGTCAAAGTCAGTCAACACTGGGCTTTGGAGATGTTTTTTTGGTCATACACCAAAACGTCTTTGAAATGACCAAAAAAAATTAGGTCATTTCGGTCAGAATGTCTGAAAATAGACACTTATGGTGAGTTTTGACACAACTGCAAGACAAATGACCGAAATGTCTGTGACGAAAATGTCTCTGCAAAAAAGTGACCAAAATGTCTCAGTGAAAAAAAAACAGGTTTGGAGAAAGGACCGATGAAGGGTCTTGCATTCTTGGTCCCAAAAAGGCACATAGTTGTTGCGATGGCCACGTGGGATACATTGTTTAGCTGCATGTAATAGACTCTTGAATAGTTCCAGCATCAACATTTAATCTCACATTTTGTTAGAACCAAGGCGCTACTCTTGTTTCATGCTTATTATATTCTCACTGGTCAGTAATCTGCAAAATGCTAGATAATTATCACAACAGATTCATTTACATTGCATTGACAGTCAGTTTATACATTGCTGGTGGTGAGAAGTGTGCATATGCATGAAACCTAGGTTGCAGCCCTAATTAAATCCTGATTCTATCTATTTTGCATTCCTTCGTTATAATTCATTTGACATTGACGTAGGTGATGTAGTTGATTTAGGTCTGTGGAAAGCTTTAATGCTGTTGGTGTACCAAATTAACCTTGGTACTGGAAAGATTGGATGGTGCTTGTGCTAACTTGGTGGCAATGAATGCTTACACCAACTTTGTGGAAATTGGAAAAGGAAGCTTTGGGACTGTTTATAAAGCTGATAAGAAGAACAGAGAAGAGCAGTATGCTATTAAAAAGGTGAGAGTAAAGTTGTAGGTGCACTAAACATTCCATTATAAGTTAGACATGTAGAAGCTATTGCTTTTGGCAAGGAAGACCACAAACACATTCCTTTTAAGATAGAGTGGATGATATAATTAAGGCGCTGTTTAAGTGTTTTCCTTCTCGCAGTGTTGACTATTGATTGTGTACTAACACTTCTGTAATGTGCTATGGCTATGAGTAAACATTTTTGTGCTCTTGCGTTATTTAATTACTCCATGAGTTAGGATGACAGATGTGAGTTATGCTCCACACCGGGTCGGCTCTTAATCTTGGTTTTGCGATTTCCTTACTTCCTGCACACACCAACTCAAAATTCCGAAGATCTAGAGAAGAGCACTATTTTGAAATCCCTGAACCAGAAAACCCAATGGGGGACCCAAAGAGCTATCGCCTCATGTCTCTGACTATGTGTCCCCTTCAAAATCCTCAGGAGACTCATTTATGCTTGTGTGGAACCAATCATCGACCCACTGCTCCCAAAGGAGCAAATAGGCTTTTGATATGGGAGGTCAACCATAGACCAGGTCACACTGCTGACTCAGGACATCAAGGATAGCTTTTCAGCAAAGAAGGCCGAGCTCCGTTTGTCAATCTCACAGCAGCCTATGACATTGTGTGGCACCGTGACCTCACCTGCAACCTGCTGCGATTGCAACCTGACAGACACAGGGTCTTTGCATGATCATGGAGATGGTTCTTAATTGCAGTTTCACCCTTACCACTAGAAATGGCAAATGGAGCAGGTTACAATGCCTTAAGAATGGCACCCCACAGGGATCTGTCCTGGCACCCCTTCTCTGCAACATCTATATCTTTGACCTGCCAAACACCATCTCCAGAAAGTATGCATAAGCTGACAACCTAGCAACCATGCATGCTGATGGAGACTGGCAGGTAGTGGAAGGGTACTGAGCAAGGACATGGCAACCGTAGGTGAATACCTCCAGACCTGGAAGTTAAAGCTCAGCACTACGCAAACGGTGTCAGCAGTGTTCCATCTTAACAACAAGGAAGCTAAATGTGAGCTAAAAGTCAACTACCAACAAAATCCTGCCCTTGTGCTCCGAGCCCAAATACCTTGGAGTAATGCTGGACAGGTCACTCACGTATTGCTGACACCTTGAGTGAACTTTGCAAAAAGCTGTCATCACGTATTGCACTCTTGAGGCAGTTTGCAGGCTCAGGCTGGGGTGCTAGGTCAACAACGTTGCGAACAGCCACCCTAGCGCTGCTACATTCAACTGCAGAGAACTGCGCTCCTGTCTGGTGCTCACTGCTCACACCTGCCTCATTCACCCTTTGTTTTAAAAAATCATGATTTTGATCAACCCTGACCTTAGTAGAACTCGTCTACTTGGCACAGACTTCATATAGCAGACTGTTGCATCACTCAGCACAAAAGGAAATCTGCAGGTATATAGCTTACACGGCTCTTGTGAATGTCTTGTACCACAACTTCTCAATAGCGAGGGAATATTGGTGAACAGTGTTCTCTTGAATGTGGGTTGGCATAACTTGGATCATAGCTTACTATGCAAGAAATACATTCATAGACAGCTGACAAATTGTCCATAATTACAATATGGGTATTTTCGATAAGTAGACATATCCGCAATGTACAATATTAACATGTTCGCTGCTGCCATACGAATACATCATTCTTTGAAATCAGCCTAAAATTGAGCAGTTTTCACGTGTCCTAACAATGGCATAGCTCCTCTGCTGATTCCACTAAAGAGCTGTTCAAACCCTCAAAAGACTCGTTAAGTCTTTGAGTGTTCAATGAAACAATAATATTGGGTTTCAGGTTTTTTGTGAGTGATGTTGTTAGTGAGGTGGGTTTTTGGCCTTATCTAGCGTTTCTGGTTTAAAAGTTCTGGCCAAAACAACAAACTTGGTAATTTTACCCTAACCTTTGTACCAGAAACGCTAGAAAGCTGATCAAACGCTAAAAAGATTTGTATTTTAGCCTAGGTTCCAATAAAATTTGAACTAAATACTTCCATCTAGCAGTTGGGCCCAGGGACAGGAAACCTGAGCCAAAATGGCCAAAAAAACTAACCCATTCATCGTGTCTTCCACAAAAAACACGAAGCCCAAAACAAAAAAATTTTTTTCAGTACAAACTAGAAGACACACCGAGTCTTTTGGGGGTATGGATAGCTTTCCGGCACAATCACCTGGCAAGTTATGGAGTTGCAAAGTGGCACCAAACTAGCAGCTCAATGCATGATTTCAAAGTATGATATATTCATACACTGGCTCCCAATGTGTCAATTACCAGCAAAACTTAATTCTTACATAACCATTGAATATAAAACAAGATGTAGTCAGCACAAAAAGACTAAATCTGCTTTTTCTTGCAACTTCTGTTTTCTTAAGAGTTTATTTTGTAATCTTTTTCTATATACAATGGAATTTGTCAAATTCGTCATCGTTTAATTCGCTCAATTTGTCACTTTTTCATCACTTCAGACAGAATCCCTTTCTTTTGTGTACATTTCTGTTTGTCAATTTGTCACCTCTTTCTATCCCTTAGAAGCGTTTTGTTCGGCTAATATGTCAATTGCAGTTTTGCTTTTGATGCCATGCAGCCAGTACGAGTGGGAACTGAAACAAATCAAGGATCTTTACCTGAGAATTGTTGTACCTCGCAATTTGTTTGTCACATACATGAGGTGCGAAGCACGACATAACTCCCTATTGAGAGAACGCAGAAAAGTCTTTGACACTTTGAGAGCCGGGGTACGATATATTCGTACTTTGAAATCGGCCTAAAACCAGCAGTTGTCAATTGCCTTACCAACACCCTAGCTCCTCCGCCGATTGCGCTAGAGAGCTGTTGAAGGGCTCAAACGAATCGGTCAGTCTTCCAGACTGCACTTGAAAAAAAATTTTTTGGTTGGGTGTTGCGGATTTTTTGTGAGTGACCTCATAAGTGAAGTAGTTTTTGGGCCATTTGGCTCATGTTGCCTGGCCTAGGGCCCAACCGCTAGGCCAAAGTATTTCACTGAAGTTTTCATTGGAAACTAAGCTTGAGTCCGAGTATTTTGAGCCTTTGATCGACTTTCTAGTGTTTCTGGTTAAAAAGTTGTGATCTAAAATAAATAATAAAAATTAATTATCTAATTAACTAATTAGTCAAAAATTTTTATTAACTTAGATCATAACTTTTGAACTCGAAACCCTAGCAGGTCATCCAAAGTATCAAAAGACTCGGATTGCAACCTAGAATCCAATAAAAACTTTAGCGAAATACTACTATCTAACGGTTGGCGCCCAGGCCCTGGTGAATTTGGCCAAGGTGACCAAAAAGTCCTCCACGTATGACGTCACTCACAAAAAACCTGCACCCCCTAACCAAAAAAATTTTTCGAGTGCAAACTACAAGACTTGCCGCATCTTTTGACACTTTGACCAGGTCCGTAACCCATACAGGAGCGGAGATATTCCCGCACAAAGCCACGTGCAATCCAGCTGTTTTTTGCGAACTGCTTAAATTAACCTGGACGTCAAAGTGTTAAAGTGTATTCAAGGTTTAAGAAGTACTAGATTAAATTGAAGAGTCCAGGTAAGCGCAACCTGACTCCGCATTGAGAAAATGCGGAAAAGTTTGTTAAAGATTTAAAAGGCGTTAGATTAAATGGAGGAGCCCAGATAGAGGAATTAATTGTTGTTTTCACCTATTTGCATAATTCGTCAGTTTGCCTAAATCGGCACTTTTTTCTAATCCCCTTGAGGTGACAAATTAGGCAAATTCTACTGTATATATCATTAATAAATGACTAACTCCGGTTTTTGTTGTGGACTGTAAGCAATACTCATCATGGTCTTGCCTTCATTTGCAAATGACGTTCATTTGCCTTCTCTTCTACAAAAACCTCACTGACTTTGTTGTAAAAATTTCATTGTCATCCTTTCTTTTAAAAGTCTTTGACCTCAATAAAAATTTTTGCTCAGGATGAAAGCTGTTTTTAACTAATCTCATTCTGATGGTATGTCTTTAGTCTTTTCAAAGCTGAGAAGGACCTTTCAACTTATACTGAAGTAGCCAGTATTGTTAGCACTAGCTGAATAAACTTGGTTACCTCAGGAACAATCATCATCAGGTCCTCCTGGACCACAAAGCTGAGAATCTCTGCTGTAACAACAGCTCTGTCATAAGTTTGACCAACCAGCTTTTCTCTGCACTTGAATTTCTCCAGCACTTAACACTTTCTTTAGTAGCATAGATTTATGTCCAACGTATGCTGTCTACTGTTCCCAGCAGATGCAAATTTACACTTTTGCGGTCCAATGTTTGCACAAACGCAAATTCACATGTTTTTTAATTAGCATTTTGAAACAGTCTAAGAATGTGGTCCTGGACTGAGTATAAATAATATTAGGTCTTAGATTGAGAATCCAATCTCTGTGATTCAGAGGCTGTTTGTAAGCATGGTTCTTTTGAGTTGGTCCACCTAGGCAGGACCAAGTCCACTGGACCAGGACTGTGATTTTGTGCAATGGAAGTGCTGTGGTGTGCCCCAAATGCTGAAGAATATATTGCAAATGTTTATGCAAGTATATTTGGGTACGTTGATAAAGCTTAATTGCTTAATACCAGTGTTAGCTGCTTTTACTGTCAAAAATGCAATGAAGTGAAACTTTTGCGAAAAAAGTGGATCCGATAGGCCCAGGCTTGTCGCAGTGGTATGTAGCCTAAAATGTATTGGAAATGATTTGATATGTTGGCAATTGATTAGTATAAAGGCAACAAAATGTTTGCTATATTTACCATTTTAGCCTGAAGCTGGAAAATGCGTAGCAGTATTTGGGATTTGAATTTCCCGCCAAATCCATGCCATAACCGTGGATATCACTGTGGGATAACCACCTGGTATCCAATGTGTTAAGAGTGCTCAGCTATAGCAGCAGCTCATCTATCTTTACTCACATCATCAGATTCAAAAAAATCGTTTTTCATTTCACAAGCCACATCACCCTTTGCCACATAATGCAGAAGGTAAATACCTGGTCTTTGTTTAATACTTTCTGTGCATTGAATGTAGTGTGATATGTTGCACTAAGTGTTCCATTGATCACATGTCATGTGTCAAGATAATTACTTGTTGTGATGTTGCAATCATTCTATCACATTGCTGCTATTTGAATTATTTTCAATGAACAATTTCTGCAGCTTGCTGAAGATTCATTTCAATTATTTGCCTGTAATTGATATTGCACTTCTACCTACAATACCACTGGTTACAACTAATGTCATTTTATCTTCCACAACGCAAAATGTATGTGACGTATGGTCTAATCTCAAGCTACACAATGTCACACTTCACATACCATGGTAAAACTGACAACAAAGTTTGCATGATGCCCATGCTTCAAATCATGCACTATTTGTTTTAGAACACATTTTCAAATGCGCATAGCACTTTTGAGAACGACTCCTATAATGTTCAAATGTTTTTGTAAACGCGTACCATGTATTTTCACATATGACATTCAGATACATGGAAACTGCCTGAACATTGTTGAAACATCCATTGCCTTGTGCATTTCTACAGAAACAAATGAGTCTGCATGAATTTCTTTTTTGAAACATTTGTAATCTGTCACCTATTGCTTCAATTTTCAACCATATAATTTTAAATTCAGCTTAACAGGCCAGAAAATGCAGTGGATGTCTCTAAACGTATGACTCACTTCTCATTTGTAACAGTTGTACATAGTTTATAGAATTAGAAGAGATCATATTCACACCATTACCACAAAATGCTAATTGCTTCTTGGCTAAGAAGGAAAAATACATTAATCAGGTCTTCTAAAATCTCTTAGCATTGTGGATGCCAACATTTAGTTTGTGCTGTTACTTCAAAGCTAAATCTATCCTTAAGCTTACTATACTTTTGATAGCATTTCACTTTGAGTATGAGTATTTGGCCTTTCATGTCTGCTCAGGATTTTTACCAGATGTTCATGTCACAAGATCCCTTTGCAGTCCACACATTTTCTCATGTTGTGAGCAAAAGACTAAAAGCTGAAAAAGTAGTTAACTCCATTTGAAATGAATGTGTTAACACCTTAGGAGCCAGGTGGATTTACCTAAGACCTGCGTGAACCACTTGTTTGCCATCACTTTGCACCACCATAACTCACCAGCCAATTGAGCTAGAGAGCTGTTCAAACGCTCAAAAGATGTGGCAAGTCTTCTAGCTGGGATTTTTTGAAAATTGGAAAGTTTTGGATTTAGTTGTTTTGTGGGTGACATCAGAAGTGGGATAGGTTTAAGTCTTTTAACCTGGGCCACCAACTCCAATAGCCAATTTTTTGACTTAAGCTTTTAGTGGAAACTAGGCTTTAATATGAGTCTTTAGAGGTTAGGATTAGCCATCTGGTGTTTCTGGTTCAAAAATCATGGCCAAAAAATTGATAATTAATTAATTAGGGAATTAATTTATTTGTTGTTTTTAGGTCGTAACTTTTGAAGCAGAAGCGCTAAAATGTATGATCAACTAACAATCTAGAACTCTTTTAATAATGTAAATACAGGTTGTCTGTTGTCTATGATCATGGCTCTTACCATCATAAAGTAGATCTTGTATTTTCACATATATGTATATACATACACGTATATACGAGCATATATGTTCATTATTAAACTGTTTGAGATTAAGCTGAGGTGCAAAGTTTTGACTTGAGGCCAAGTTGAAAGCAGAATGTCTAAATATCTAAATCAATTTTTAGTGGCAGCTTTTAATTACGTGTGTGTTTTAATATTGGCTTTGCCATTATATTGCTACCATATTGTGTATAAGCTTCTCTTGGTAACAGAAACACTTTTATATCATTTAGTTTAGATGATTTAGGTGACTGGGAAAACTTTGGAGAATACAAAGCTTAAAAAACCAAGACCTTGACCAACACCAACTTCAAGACATGACTGAATAATATTTTGAGATCATCCAAGGTTGCTGGAGCAAGTTCACAGGAAGAACCTAAACAAAATAAACCAAGAATGCAGAAAGCTGATCAAAATTGCTGACCACAATTAATCTGCTTTTTTGTTGATTCATCAGGTTCGTTGTGATGCACCAGAAAATGTTGAATTGGCTCTTCAAGAATTTTGGACCCTATCCTGTCTTCACAAACATAAGAATATTATCAGATTTGAGGAATGTTTCTTGCAGCACGGTAGAGAAATAAGAGCTATGAAACATGGTGATCAGACCTCTCCCAGCTACCTATATTTAGTGGAGATGTCCATCAAGGGTGAGATATGCATTGATGAATATGTTTTCTAAAGACTGTTAATATCTGAAGGGATAGGTTTGAACTGAGTTTGCCCATTTTATTTTTTGGAGGTGGAAATTTTAGGTGAAACAAACAGCACAGGGTGATTTTTTATCATAAGGGCAAAATTATGGCACTCCGAAGATACATTGTAAAAGTGTGTGGAACTGAGCACACCATTCAATAAACAGACAACTACAAGGTGCCTTTCATCAATCAATCAATTTGGTCTACCAAGTATTTCACCACAGTGCTAAGACTGTTGCGAAAGAATTGATAATTTATAATTGGATTGTTCAACAATCCAGCACTAGAGTTGGAGACAAACTGTTGACTCTCTTTCAGGTGAATGTGCAATGAATAGAAGCAAATACCATTTGTGGTTTGTAATGGAATACTGTGATGGCGGTGACATGAATGACTACCTTCTTTCCAGACTGCCATGTCCCATATTGAATGCATCCTTTATGATGCAACTTGCTGATGGAATGGCTTTTTTGCACAAAAACAGTGTTGTCCACAGGTACAGTAAACTTCCAGCTGATCTAGATGCTGATGTTATAATGGTTTTGTGGTGTGCCATAGAAATCCTATCTTAATTTACATTGAGTTATTACAATGACAGAGATCTTAAGCCAGAAAATATTCTTGTCCGCACCAACTCAACCAAATCTGCATCAGAAATTCCAGTTGTGAAAATAGCTGACTTTGGTTTGTCAAAGGTAAGCACAAAGATAAGTTCAGTTTTTTTTAGAAGTAGTTACAATGATGTGTTGAACTGCTTTGTTGTAAGGAAAGGTATTGTATGTCAAACAGTACCATTGATCTTACAATCCTTGCATTGATGATTTGTGCAAGCATTGGTAACTAAAACTTTTGTGACATCCAGTGGCGACTTAACCATTCTCACATATGTACTTGAAACTAAAATGTCTTGATCAAATTTTTCAACTTGCTATATGTCAAGGAGTGAAAGGTATAGTGTAGAGACCAACCGATATGGCTTTTGTGGAGCCGATACCGATACATCAGTCATTCATGGACTGATAGCTGATAACTGATATTTCCAGAATTTTTAAATCTTGTTTTCTGCTTCTTCATCAAAAATGTAATGTGTTCTACACCTTACTTTCTTCAAAAACATCAAATCAGGATTTATGAGCTAAAATTGTTCAAATTGTAGCAATTCAGTATTTTGCTATGATTTTTAATTGATCTGATTAATGATGATGCTTTTGTTTCGGCTGTGACGGCCAATGCGTGCTCCATGGTTCAGCTTGTTTATCTTGTTTATGAAAACGTACCTGCTAGTGTTGCTGTAAGATAACTGTCTTGACTTGCTTCGTTGTGCTTTCTTGGGCAAGTTGTCTACGCATGTGAGGAATATAACAGCGTTTTGTCAACACCTATTGAGTCCGATAAAATCAGTTGTTTTGGCCGATACCTGTATATCGGTAAAACCCAATTGTAAGCCGATATATCAGTCTATCTCTAGTATAGTATGCTAGGTCCATGCAAATTGTTGAGGTAAAGACAGTCAGTCAGCTCACTATCTACAACCCTAGCTGAAAGTATACAGTTGGGTGTCCAACTCAAACAGGGATGTGTGCTCAAGTTCTAGATGATCTACCCCTGTGCCATACCATGTTCAGCTAATTGCTGCCGTTGTAACATGCTGTTGAGCTAATTGCAAAACTTACTCATTACACAACATCAACCAGCCATTAAAACAACTTGTATCGATTTTTTGTACGATGCACATGTTCATCCTACTTTTTTATTCGATCGCTTCAAATGTCTGATGCTTTTTTCAAATCTTCATTTTTCCTCAATTATTCAACACTCCTGTATGGAGACCAAATACAGTAGTTGTTCGTCAACTGTTTTGGAGTCTGCGTCTCATCAGTATTGCTTTTGTGCAGTAAAAATATGTGGACACTGTGTACACATCAAGTATAAAAAAGTAAGAAGTGCTGGGAAAGTGTCTTGCTCCTCTCAAGGCCGGTCACGTACTAACACTGGTTGTGTAATGCCCTACTGTATGGTTATCCATTTTCTGTGCTTTTGCGAATGACGATACAGGGTCAAATCATTATAATCCAACAAGGGGTGTAACCCAATGTCACAAAAATGCCTCATTTTTTTATATAAGGTGCACCCACATGTAAAATGGCCTGAAAAAAAAAC
>Ga0210059_1007645_pt1 | contig 17134 bp, 11 predicted proteins | sample Ectturendosymbi2_FD_188042 | JGI IMG/M metagenome (GOLD analysis project Ga0210059, IMG submission 188042) | Ecteinascidia turbinata endosymbiont from Florida, USA - Sample 2 (SPAdes) (version 2) | ecosystem: Host-associated > Tunicates > Ascidians > Unclassified | place: Key West, Florida...
GGAACCTTGCGAATCAGCGAAAACATAACTTTTACAAACGATGACGTCATGAATTACGTCATAGGGGCCCACCGGTAAAAATTGCCCCGGGCCCCCCTACCCTTTAATCCGGCTCTGGTTACCAGCACTTATTTTGATAAAATTGGCTATTTTTCAAAACTCTAAACATTGAATCCTGCACTTCAGATGAAAGCTGAAGTTTAACTTTTATTCTTTTTTGGCAGTTACTTGGTATCACACTGTTTTAAGACGGCAAATAAAAAAGGAAATTAGGACAACGAGAGGAGGTTCGTCCAGTGTTTTGCCATATATTAAGCATTTGAGCTCTGGCTGTTTGCCGAACATTTGAGTTCTGGCTGTTTGCCGATATTTCCAAGCGATGGGTTGCTTTTCAGCTATTAAGAAGAAACTAAATGCTCACATCAATAGTTTTAATTCAGTGTCATTCTGAAGATGGTAAAACGCTTTCGTCTGCATTCCTTTTTTGGCTCGGTTATAGCATAAGCAACAAAATTCTAATTGCCAAGCTGCATGAAGCATACTTCCCAGCATTGCGAAGAATCAATGAAATTTTACGTTGAGACGATATTTTGATGAAAACTTTCGTTGGTTCTGTCACTTCATTTAAAGAAATACCTAGTGACATGTTTAGTTCTTTGGAAAACCAGATCCTTCGACAGTGACGTTTAATGGAGCGACTTCTTTTAAGTGCATGGACTCGATTAAACGAAGTAATTGAAAACTTTAGTTTTAAAGGGTTAACGCAGGAGGTAAGATGATCCTACCAACCTTTTGAAAATGCATAGGTCGGTGCAGGAGCAGGCAAATTTTTGGGGTGCGAAGGATTTTTGTCTGAATTTCCGCAAACTTGCCCGAAACGTTTTTAGTTTTTGTGCGACTTTTCCGTACAACTTTTCTCTCACAAAGATCACGAAGACCTTTTTTTAGTGTAACTTCCAAAAAGGTCTTCATGTGTTTTCTTGGGTTTTGGAAAATATAAGTCAAACGTTGGGCGCCATTTTTGTCCGGATTTTCGGATTATGCCCGGATATTTGCCCAGATTTTTGACAAATCAAAACATTTACGCCTCCACTACTGGGTTTCAGAGCTCAAACATCAATCTAACTGGCTCGAATCTCAGTTTTCTGATTTTTAGGTAGGAAACTTTCGAGTCTGAGAAGTACCACGGACAAATTCAAGACTTGCTCACTGCCAATGCCACCATGAAAAACAACGAGCAAGGGTTAATTGTATACTGTAGTGAATTTCTAGAGGTGTTAAAAGTTTTAGTGCAGCTGCGATGTTGGTCTGTTGGTGTCAGTTTTCTCGTTTACTTGGAAATGCCATGATTGGTTAGGAGATGTGAAAAATGGTAACCTCCTTTGGAAAACTGTCGCTTCGTAACTAATTTATATCAAAAGCTTTAACTACCAAGAATTGTTTAAATTGCGATTTTGTTGCCACTACAAAGTCAACAAAGACAGACGCACTGTTTTGAAAAATCTGCGCTTGTTAAAGCAAGCAAATTGACAGCAACACAGTTCTGCAATGGCAGACAGTAGCAACCCAACTTTTTGTGAAGACGTAATGTAGCTGTAACGTACTAAACTTACAGTACTTCATCCTTTTCTCAAAACAAAAAATTGAAATGATCAAAACATTTTGTTGGTCTTTTGAAGTTTCTGCCCCAGGGAACAAGATTAAGAAATATAAGATGCGCAAACATTTGGAGAAAAAGTCTGATTAGGGTGTTTTAAGGTCAGAAATCGCATTACGTAAAGCAAAGAAACTTAAACCTTTTATCCTTCGCTGCTTGGAAAATCTCAAAATGAATATTTTCTCCCTTGCATTTTTTTACTGTTTTATATCTACAAATTAGTGCAATGAATCAAGGGGAAAAAGGTTCGGGAAATGTAATTAACGTGGAGTCCTAAAAGTAATTGCTCTAAGTCCAACAACTATGATGAAAGTGCATAACAGTGTAAATTATATTTTCTAGTAGCAACATAGGCCTTGCATATGAATAATACAGCACGCACGTGCTCCTTAAACTTGGCGGCCTACACGTGCAAAGGAGCGATGAAGCAAAAGCTTAAAAGCTGAGCTCAGCATTAAATCATAATCTAGCGCATTTCAGATGATTCAAAAAATACCCGTTAGCTATAAATCATTAATTAGTAACCCTACTGGTGCTTGAAATTTTTCCCTGTGGGTAAATTACACCGGATTACGAACCCTTGACGTTACAGATAGACAATGCAATGATGAAATTATTGCCACCGGCAAATAAGACAATACACAATTACTACGCACAAGCAGGATAATTTCATCAAGTAAAATGAAAAAATTAAGTTTTGTGTGAATCAGATCTTACAGAGCTTGACATGCGTGAGATCCATTTATTAATATTTACCATTTCTATTCTGTCTTCAAACGGAATTGTTTTTTCTATTTTTGTGAAAGAACAAAGAACGACAATATCATGGGCGTCGGAAGAATTTTTTTCAGAGGGGGACCACTGGGAGATTTTTCCTACATTTTTCCAGGAGGGGGCCAAAAGCGGTGAAATTTGATTTTTACCACTCGAAACTAAGAAAGCAACCTTTTTTGCAGAAAATTTCAAAATCTAGACGCCCATGAACAATATGCAGAGGCTTGCATGTCACGCAGAAAAAATGCATATATTACACATGTCACAAAAAGCTATGTACGATTTTACTTTGGAATGTCGTATTACTTTCTAAGCACGTGTTTTTTGTTTTCTCTTTTTCAAAAGCGAAGTAAAACGATAAACCTAGGTTCATATGCCACATAACAAAAACGATTGTGTACACAACTCTGAACTGACACTCAGGTTGCGTAAAATTTAAAATCGTTTTATTTTCCCAGCAAATTAAGTATGTGGTTTCATCAGTAGACCACTAGTTGACGCTCCCGCAGCGGTCATTTTCACCAAGCACTGGCTAAGCTGCTTGCCACTTGAGGTTATAACGACGCTAAACATCAGGCAGGCTGCATGGCTTGTGGCAGCTCCACAACTCCTACGTCCTAGAATTCGTTCATAAAAGTACCTGTTTGTTTAATGAAAGAGTGGCCCTAATACGTTGTTCGTCTAAAAACAAATCATCGGGTTTACAGATTGTGTTATGTTGAGGATTCCTGCTCTGTGTTCTTGCCATTTGTTGACTTACACTCGGAGAATAGGGTGTGGAGAATTGCATTTGTGCTCTTTCGTGAATCCTCAAAAATTTTGGTAAAACTTAAGTCTTGTTTTGCATCAGGCAATCAGGCTTGTTTTGCTTGTACATCAGCTTGTTAATTTAAACAAGAAAAAATCATTTCAAATGCCCCTGGTGACAAAAATATTACTCACATGACATGCTCATCTTTGACTGGTGATTGTAACTAACACAAAACTACTTACTCTCAAGTTTGTTGTTTATTGTTTAATATCTTCACACCCACACGCAACGGAAAAAAAACTTAAGCACATATGGCACTAACAACGGACACACATGGAAGAACACTAAAAATAGATTTGTGTCAGTTGTAAAAAAGTACACGCATTGGTGGCACTAACGCAGTTACTGTGATGAGTAGCACCACTGAATAATACTGCGACATGTTCCAAGTAGACCGATTCATGTTATGTTTGGAGGACTAGGAGGTTGCGAAGGACCAGGTGTCATTTGGCCTCCGGCCCTGAGGTACTTATAGTGTAACGGGAACAATTGGTTAACAAAAGTAAGTAGGCTAAAAGTCTTTTGCTCTGAGTACAAGGTTATATATGCGCAATGCATTTGTACCAGGGTCTCCAAATTACGGACCGTGGGCCAAATTCGGCCCGCTAAGCCATGTCATCCGGCCCGCAAAGACACTTTATTAATAATGTGAAAATACCATATTTACGAAAAATTAGTTTACTGGATAGAATGTAGCCTATCCCGAAACAATGTCATTACGTACGACGGTCACGTGAATAGCAGTTGGCTAAGTATTACTGCGCTGCAGGCTGGCCTAACCTTAGCTGGTTCGATAGCGCAATCTGAGGTCTTTGTTAATATTAGGTACATCCCATCTGAAGCCAGATTTTCCCACTGTGCTAAAATCAAAGAATCGATTTCGCCACTAGTTTTAATGAATGTACTTTTATTATTAAACAACATTCCTGTTTTGAAATTCTTTCATTTTGGACCGGGGGTTTATGTTCGGCTCTCGAACTGTTGTGTAACAGCAGTGCCGGCCTTAAGCCGATGCTACCTATGCAGCTGCATTGGGCCCCGCACCATGGTGTTTAGTTAGATTGTTCATTTATTTCAGATATCCCTTGCGCTCGAGAATTCAGTACAAATGGCTTATAATTCTCATTGTTAACAAACAACGCTCTCGTTGTGGTTAGAACTAGCGATGAATTTCCTCTATTATCGAACGTTAGCAAGCGTTCTCAATTCTAATGCTAAGACGTTATATATGCGCTCTACCATGGTCGTATAGCACGGTTGACTGAACACGATGACGTCATAAAACTACTGCTTAGAGGGGCCCCGCGCCTAGGTTTGCATTGGGTCCCGCACCTGCTAGGGCCTGCCCTGTGTAACAGCTTATGTGGCCTTCGGAAAAAGTTTGGAGACGCCAGGTTTATGCAGTAGGCTACAACTAATGGAATCAAAATGTGATGCAGGCTATTCTAAATCGCCACAAGAAATTGGTTTAAATTTGCCACATCAAATTTTTGCAGTTTTTGCGTATATTGCAAATATTCGGCAAAAAATTGCTAAAGATGGAAATGCATCACGACCAGGGATGCAGAGGGGCGGAACGCTTTCCCACACTTTTGCATAGTAACCTGACTTGAAGATGTGACTTTTTGCTCAGATGTGCAGTGTGCATCCAACTCCAAACTTCGCATAAATGAAGACCAGCTATCTCTTGCGTGGAACCCTATCATGAATGGGTAGTGTTTTGGTGCGTTCCCAGGCTTCTTTTTTTAGCACTACACCCCTAGTCACGAAATTTATGAATTAGTGCAGCGCTGCAATATGTGCCACAAAATTTAAGCAGTCTGAGAACGAGACGTGCAATCATTCGTTCGGGAAGTGGATTTTCAAATGTTGTGACTCATGTACGGGAAGGAAATTAGCTTACTGTTCGGTAGATGCACGATTTGCGATGACCGCAATGCGATAGGAGACTAAAGGCATTCCACTACATTATATGAGAGTTTTAATGCAAAAATACGATCTATTTGTAGTGAACACAACATAAGTACATTCAGTGAGGGTTGTCACCAAAATACCCTGCGGAACAGCTGACATATTAACAGCAGCATGGAATTAAATCATTTGGTTAATGCACACCAACGAAAAACGGAAGAATTCCAACAATGTTTCTAGTAATCGAGTAACACATTTTTATATGTGACTATGAAAAGTGCCAAACATGGCTTACTATTTTATTTCTAATGGAGTTTGTGACCAGATCTCTATAGCACTGTTCTTCAACATTTTCGCACCTGAGTTTGAACGTGCTTTCGGTGATGCAATTGCCGAGTTTTAGTGTGCTTCGTATTATACGGATGAACATCTGTGATGAGCTTGAAATAATTGCTAGATGCAGCTGGTAGCTGGTAGCTGAGATTTATCGCATGTATACATGAACTTGCCCACTTCAAGACTGTAAATACCTTTTACAGTATTTGAAGAATTTTCTTCATTTTATAAATACTAGTCACTTTAAAAGCCGCAATTACAGATGTGTTCAAACATCTCATCGTGCGATTTAAAATAACTGATATTGGCTGTAGATGACATGAAGCTGTTCTTTCCCAAGCAGTAATTCCGTATTGCACTTGTGAATTTATTAGGCTATGATACAACACACGAAGTGCTTGGTACTCACATAATATTTAACTTTACATTATACCAAAGTATTTGGATGTAGTACAGCACAATCGTTTGCAATTCTCTTTCCATGTCAGTTTCTCATCAGCAGTAGTGCAGCCAGAATGAGGCCGAGGAGACCATGGCCCCCCGAAAAGAACTTGCTAAGGTTTTCATTGGTGCTTTATATCAATTTTGAACTGTTAGAAAGTAACCGCAAGGAACAGTCGGACTCAAAACGACGTCAGTGATTGACGACGTCACTGACTGGCCCCTCCCGAACAGAAATCTTGGCTGCGCTACTGCTCATCAGTGGTGGAGTAACCTGTTTCAAAGCGGGGGACACAAGTGCACGTCAAAAAAACTATGGAAATTTTATTCGCCAAACCATTTACTTTAACAATGGACCCAGTACTAATTGTGTTGCTTAAACGTATTTAAGAAAAATTCGAAATGTAAAAGTGAGGTTCCAGGCCACCCAGAAAAAAGTGGAAGGGACTAGGCCCATGCGCTCCCCGGTTCTGCCACACCTGTCTATAATTTCGTGAAGACACCTAAAAGTCAAAGCTCTTTCAATACGATTGCCGTTTACATTCATTTTAAGGGAATCTGTGTGACATTGGATGTTGATTTGTGATTAACATATATTTCTTTTGAGAAATATTGAGTGAGAGCTTGTTGGTAGTCCAATTGTTTGCTGTTTCACGGATAACCCACTTTTGTAATATTTCCAAATTATTGTAACTCTAAAACTGTATCATCAGCAAAACTATGGTTTATATAGGCTAACATTGGAATTGGTAAACCATTTATAACTAGCAAAAATGCAATGGGTGAAAAAGCAAGCCTTAGACACTGGAAACAGTTGCTTCCATTAGTCAAAATGTTAGGCTGAAAAACGCAGAGATCTAAAATTTGTAACTGAAAGCTAAAATCACCACAGTGAATAAAGCCGAGCAACAAATTTATGCTTTGAATCACTGGTTAGTTTCGTTGGTGGTAGTTTGTCCATTTATGGTGGCCATTCACCGTGATTCAAATATTATAAACAAATGTAACCTACACTAAACGTTTTGCATCTAGAAAAATACGTATTTCAGGCTAAAATTTTACAAATGCAAAGTGTATTTCTCTCAAACTATTGTTCCAAAACAATACGTATCGATGACAACCATTTTCAAGAGGTATTTGTTATTCCTCGCATACAAAATGTCTGAACGCACTGATGCAATAGCGAATTGATTTTTTAATTGAGGGGCCAAGTTAAAGATTTTGTAGAAACTCATATTTGCATGAATTCGACGTAAATAATGCTATTAAACTTTTTAAACAACTTACAACTTCTAGTTTGCTCTCTTGACAGGAATATATTATCTTGTATTTGGGGTCCTATTTAAAATTATGGTAAACTGAGTAAAGTATTTATGGTAAACTGAGTAAAGTATTGATGTTGTTAGTTTTCACCAAACCAACGAACTGAGAAGAGTGGTTGTTTTTTCATTCAGTTGGTAAGGAAATGATATTGAGTAAGCTGTTTGAAGAGATTTTGCATTTCTCCAAACCCGGTCTGAAGATCTTTCCAGTGCAAAGCAGTGAATTTCAGTTTTAATTTTTCAACCTGCTTTGTAAACCTTTTGGGTTCAAACAACCCAGCAGATACATAAGCAATATTTATAGCCTCAAAACCCCAACCAGGTGATGACAAACTGAGTTTGAAATTTGTTTGACCTGTTGAGCCGTTTGCTATTGGCTTAAACAAGTTTTAGCTTAGAAATGTCACATTTTTCCTCTCACGTTATTTTTGTATTGCAGACTCGTTTAAAACGCCAGGACCTGGAACCTATAGAAATGAATTGGTACACCCACCAAATGAGCGCAGAGCACCAAGATATTCACTTTCCGCCCGAACCAAACTGCGACGTTGCGACGCGAATCCAGCACCAAACGCTTACAAGCTTCCTCCGGCAATCGGGAGCATGTTGCCCAACAAACCATCGAGCCCATCGTATACGTTGAGAAGGCGAACTCGAGGTCAAAGCTTCGCAGATGATTTAGCAAAGACACCTGGACCAGCAGGTTATAGGAGTGTGCCCCCGAGCAGGTATCGTCGCAACGCACCAGTTTATTCGCTGGGCGCCAGGTGTTACATGCCCGGTGATAATACGAAGAAGCCAGGACCGGGAGCTCACAGTCCTGAAAACACCTACAGGTCGCTTTACAGAGGAAGGTCCTTCTCAATGGGCATTCGGCATTCTGAATTTCTCACACCACTGATTGTGGATGTTGGGTATGACTGAAGACAAAAACAAAATGTGCCAAGCACAATCATTCCGAACTGACGTCAGCATGCTTCCTTGCTGTTTGGATATCTGTTCAGATATGTTTTTCTTTTGTGGCAAAACAAGGGCTTGATTTTTTCTGGATCGATTTTTTCATATCTAAACAGTTTCAATATGTATAATAAAGCGGACTATTGATCCTTCTGTCGATTCTCCAAACGCATTGTTTTCAACAATTTTGCAAATACCTTTAGCAGCTCATTCCGTTTTGTTTATACCTTTTTGAAGTTTTTAAAGATTCATGTCAAAAAGCCGATATTAAGCAAAATTTTCTAAAACTAAAATGGTATGAAATGATTTTTAGCAACACAAATTTAGGTGTTGAAAATACCTTCCACAAAAACTTTAGTTTTTTTCAAACGTGATTTTAAATGCAAGTGCATATATCATTGAAATAGTCGGAGCAACACTAGCTTTTCAAGATTTTGCACTCATGTTGGACTATGTGCATTTCGAATGGCCTTACTTTTAAAAAACTTTGCTTAAAGGAGCGTGTGCCGCAACACGCTCGAAATCTCCTTGAAGTGTTTTTTGTTGAATGAAGTACCACTTTGAAACTACTCGAGAAAGGTGTTTCTGGTTATTTGTCACAGCTTTCGGTTCACAACTACGAAGTCACACGGCTTTTGTTAGCAAAACTTATGTTTAATGCGTGGTAATTGCAAAATTTTTCCCCAATTTTTTAAATATCTTGCATGCATCCAAACCACAAAACTGTTTTTATTTGCGTCATTTGAACAGGCACGAGATTACCTTTGATAAAAAATGAAAACTACAGCAAAAACCTAAGCAGCCATTTTAAGACGGCTCGAACGTTGTTTTTCCATCATCAGTAAAAATGAAAACCATAGAAGCAAGCATCGATTTTAATGATTGATCAAACTTCTGTTGATCAAACTTCCAAGGGATGAAAGTACCAATGAAAGTAGTGTATATTGTTTGACAGCTCTGCATGAGTTTTTGTCTTGCAAATGTATATTTATTGTTTTAAACCACTGGCTTTGTAGGTCTTGGACAGGTAGGTTCTTGTTGGTTAAATACTAAGATCATTTACAAATCTTTTCATTGCAATGGATGACTACTTTTCCTACGAATACCTACGATCTTCGAAGTGTTATTCAATTTTTGTGTTATCAAATTTTCACCAAATAATCTAACATCATGTTCATGCAAAGAACGCTTTTGAACGTGCGCTGTGCATTCGTTTGCAGACGACCACTTAAATGTTTTACTCTACATTCAGGCAAGCACTGCAGGAGATGCAGTTTATAGCTTGTAGGCAACAAGAGATTAGTCTAAGCATGTCAAATTCATCTGAGTTACCTAGCAAGGAAGCGTTCAGACAAAATGTTGTCGGCACTAGCCCATGCAGTCATATGGAGAGTGTGCGAAATATAGATCGTAGAACATTCGATTGGGGAATGAATATTTCTTGAATACCATGGGTTGTAACTTGTGACAGGCTTGTAGTGGCAAAGAAAAGTAAGGATAAAAATTAGCAGAAAAAAGAGAGTAGGAACAAATGCGAAATCAGTCCTAAAGTAATCTTGCAGGCAATGGTGCGAGACACACCACATATGAAGCCTTGCAAAATGATTTCAAACGTGTTCGGAAATAGCAGACTGGAACAGTTTTCACGAGTTTTTTCTTTACTTTCTTACATGTATGGGTCATACACATAGTCTATACTTAGGCACAACGCATCACAGGGTAGGTATTGGTTAGAAAACGCAGGCATCAAAACTTGTAAAAAACACACATTGCAAGGGGGCCTGACTATGGACGCAGTAAACGCTTTCCGAACTTCTTGAAAGGTGCCGGCCGTAGAGGGGCTCAGGTTCAGCATCCCACAAATATAACATTTTGCTAAAAGTTTGTGAAGCATTCAAAAAACTGTATAATTTGCAAGTTTTGATACTGTTAAAGTATTTTTGTTTTCCAAGTATCGACAAACACGCGACAGAAATCGACGACTATTTTAGTCTTTGTAACAATTCAAGGAAAACCGAGGGCATTTTGTGATTTTTGGGTGGGAAATGGATTATGGAAGGGGCCCAAGACTTAGCCATAGCTGGACAACTTCACTACTGGCAAGTGGCAACTCCTTCCGACACGTCTAAAGCTTATTTTGAATTGACAAAGTTACGATATAGTTTCTGTCTGTCGATAGGAACAGATCATTTGGCATATTTTCATTTTCTTCATGGGCATCGACGAAACAAGATAAATGCTATTCTTGATGAAGTTATTGACAATAAATTATCCGAAAATCGAACTCCTTTCTACTGCGTCATACGCTACTTCAGATTTAATATGCAGCTTCAACAGTTCGTTTGTTCGATCTCTGTTACCAAAACGGTACCTTCCCTTCGAGTTTCATTGTTCAACTACCACCTACCCTTACATTTCAACAAAATTGGACTTTTTTGTTTTTTCAGCTTGTAGCTCAATTGAAAAAGTAATTTCAATTTTAACTTGTTTTCGTACGCAATGTGCCCACGACGGTAAAAGATTGAGTACGTTGCTTGCATTGTTATTGAAATAACTCGTTGCGCCTTGTACATATTTTTGTGTAAACTGCTCCAAAACGATATTTGAAGGTCGCTAAAACGCAATGTTGTACTGTTTGGGTGTACGTTTGAGTACAGGTCAGGGGCGTTACCAGCTCTTCATTTCGGGGGGGGCAAATTTTCATGAAATTTTCTTCGATGATGTCATCGTGCTTATTCAACCGTAGTACAACTTTTTCGCAAACGGTCGCTTATAATAGTACTGTATTCTTTCCCGCAGACACGAAGTCCATAGTACAAACACACACGTTTGCACAACGCTGGTTAATAAAAACAGACAAAACAGAACGTTTTGCAACAGCGTTGGAGGCTGAATCACCAGTGTCAAGCGAAATTTCTGACTTCACGCCATATGCGCATGCACAGAGAAACATTCAACATATCAAATACGCTGAGAAAGCTGATGATTAGGGCTTAGGATTTGGTGTTTAGGTAAATGTGTCGGGTTAGGGTTTATGTTACAGTTAGAAAAAGAAAATAATTGAAGTCTAAGATTAAGACCAATATTTTACACTGTTGTTTCTTATTCCCGTACTGTAGCATGTTGTGGGTATCTGACATCTAACCAACAAGTTTTAATTTATACAACACACATCAAAAAAGTAATCGCCAAACTTTATTCCTTTACTCTGAGAAGCAAAATAACTGACAAAAAATAACAGGTCAGAAATTTCGCTTAAGAAGGGGCAACAGATATTTACATAACAGAACGTTTTGCAATGGCGTTGGAGGCCGAGCCTCAGGTTTATTGCAGACGCATTCTTAACCCTATTTGTTCACTAGGTACAGCACTACTGCAGAGTGGGACGCTAATTCCCAAACTGGTCAAGGCCAGGTAAAGTACGAATGCATTGTGACATGCACACCCTCAAACGAACAAACACTGCAATGTCCGAGCACTCAGCCACAAAGTAAAATGCGGTCGTAGTGTTCAAAGAATGAGGAAGAAATAAACAATCTGACTGCGTCAAAGTAGGCAACCATTACATTATTAGACCTTCTGCATCTTTCGAGAAACAAGTGCATATTTTTTCTTAATACAGCCTCAAATGTAGGAATGTTATATTGAACCTGATGAGTTATGACTACTAACCCTCGCTCTCCAGGGCAGGTTGTATAGAGCTCTGCATCCAAAACTATAGGCCACACACAATCTTTGCATGCATGACTTTCTGAAATTCCACCATAATTGTGATGCATACGTGGGCAGACAAAAGGAACGAAAAAGTACATTTTTATCTGCATTTGAACATCGGGAGAAGAGGCTCGCAGCTTGTTTGCTGCACAATATTTTATTGCAATTGTCTTTGAATGTCTTTGTCTTCTGAGAGCTCAGTATCCAGTACAGCTCCCAGATATTTGTATTGTTTAACAGATTTTAGATTTTTAGCACCCCATGTGTCAATAATGGGGTGACTGTTCTTTTTACACTTTTAGCCTTAAACGTCATACAAACAGTTTTACTCTAGTTGAAAATATTTCCATGTGATTCTGCATAAGCCTGACACACAGATAAAAGTTCTCTTTGCAACATTCCGAAAATGAGAACTTTTTAGTTTTATTCAAGATGCAGACCGAACGATCAGGACAGAGTAAAAAATTGTATTCTCATACAAACACCTCGTTCCGTACTCAACTAGTGTGTAGTCATGGCTTTAGTGTGACAGATGTATAGGCTACTACAGTAGCAACCTGCTTAATTTTCGTCTTGTTTTAGCAAACTCGTTCTAGCCCCAATATTCTAGCATGTGCTTGAATTTCTATCACAAATTAAGATCCCAAACTTGAAAGATAGCTTATGTCAAGGGTGAGGGGATCTTTGAATGCTACCATTTCGGGCAAAACGGATCAGGTGTCTTGTGCCTTTGGCGCATAACGGATCAGGTGTGTTTGGGGAAAACGGCTTTTTCTGGCATTATGGGTTGTGTGAAAGTTTTTAGAAGTACGTTTAGGGCTATGAGCTTTCAGGACTTGCACTGGTTGCAAACGTTAGGGTCTTGTAAAGCGTCATTTAGAGCCAAAGTGGTCTAGTAGGTAGGTGCATTCAATACTTGACTAGCACTCATATGACACTTTACTAGACCTTTTTCCCAAGCCGTGGTACTGGGATCAACACAGAAAGACACTAAGCCGTGAAACAGTCCTCAACCTAAATTTAGTTAAAATCTATCAGGTTTCGAAACGGAAATGCAGCTAAACAACGCTTTTATAAGAAATGTACTACGTTAATAATGGTGATCCCCTTTGCCCCTAACAAAAATAATAATCAAAAGGTTGTAGAAGAACAAGCGGTTTGACGAGGCAGTAACTGCTATGTCAAGATTTCTCTTATCAATTTGAAAGTTTCGGCAATTTGCACGGTTCAACAGTACCCTAATGTTATAAAGTTTCATGAGGCCAAATTGAGGCCTGTCTAAGTCAAAATAGCACACGAACAAATGGACAAAAAATACTCAAAAAATACGAACATTTTAAACTATCTCCCAAGGTGACAGTTCCAGCATATTTGTGGTTGAATACCAATCATTTTCGAAATTTTCGATCAGGTAACCTGTCTCAAGATAAATCTTGCAAGGGGATAATTAACGAGCAAGACAAAGAAAAATCTCAATAAGGTTTCTTAAAAATGATTAGAATATAAAATTTCATCTTTATTCTTTGAAAGTTTCTACAAATGTCAAAATTACTATGCAATGTTTTGAAACTTTCGGGGGGGGGAATGCCCTTAATGCCCCCCAGCCCTGGTTGCGCGCCTGGTATAGGTCGCATGTCCAAGTTTGATTGAAGCACAGTGCCCTTTCTTTGAAATTCTGTTCAAACGGACCCATACACAGTGGTGTGTTTAAGGGTAGGTGAGCCCCCCTCGAGGTGTTTAACGTGTAAATTTTCCTCAGTTTTAGTGAAAAACTAACATCCGCTCATATATACTCCGAAGCTGATCACAAGTAAGTACTCTGCTTTCAAAGGGGTCCCCAACCGCCACTGTACTGTGTAAATACTCTGCTTTCAAAGGGCTCCCACCAGCAATTCTAATGTGTAAATAAGGAAAAGCTTCAAACTAACTTCAATACCTTAAAGAAACCGGGTTAAAATTTGTTCCAAAAAGTTCTGACAAGATCCTATCAAGTAAGAAAAAAGCTTTATACCAAATGATAATTCTTTTTCACTGTCCGAGAGTGAAGCTTCTAATAATATAGTGTAGCAATGTTTGTAAAAAGATATATGATGGATTATTTGCTACTTTTGCACATTTTTCAAGCAACTAGGGTCAATGCAAGATGCAGGCAGTTTTGACTCATCCAGTCTCAAAGCTTTTAAAAACAAGTCTCAAGTTGGATGATTTTTGTATGCATGCCATGTTCTTGGTTAAAAGGATGAAGTTTGAAATAAATTTAGTTTTTTGAATCTGCTTCGTTGTTGCCTATAGTTTCATGGTGTCCCGTAAGGTTATGGCTGTGAACGATTTCAGGAAACCGAGCCTTTTTCAGTGGGAATGTGTGTTATAAACTTTTTAGTTTATTGGTGGTGAATGCAGAGAAATGGAACGCAAAACCAAAGTGGGGGCGATGCCAACATGGTATCGCATAACTTTTATGTGTTGTTAGCTTTGTTTTCCCAGCTTTCTGTGCTTTCAAAGTTGTGTATCAAGAATACCCTCGTGCATTTTCTGTTAAGACAGTCATGTCGTAGTCTCAGGAATGTGTCCTTGGTTGCCCCTCATATATTCTTTCTGCAGACTTGATCAAAAGGTCCCATCACGGTTGGCTGAGTATGATGACGTCTTCAGAAGACATCATTTTCAGCCTTGCTTCGGGCCCCCGTAACCCTAAGTCCATCACTGCGTATACACATCCTAAGAAAAAATCCAAAATAAATTTTGTTGAAAACAGGTTAACGCTGTCAATAAATATATTTTCGCCACAATTTTAATTCAAAGACGGTGATATGACTCACCGCTTTGCCAATTTGGCTTGGTTTTTGGGTTTATATTAACAAATTGGGCCAAAGAACCTGACACAGGCTTTGAAAAATCCTTGCGACTTAAACTTCCAGGAAATGTATTGATTTCTTCTTTTCCCACAATTTTAGTTGCAACAAATTGGTCATAAAACACAACATGCTACTGCATTATTTGGAAACATCGTGCTATAGCACATAACCTGATGAACTTCTGAAAGTTAGTTGAAAACAGGTTGTCATGATTTACAACTTCGGTTTTTACAGCTCATTCACGGACGTATTTTTACAATCATCGAATTGAAGTTAACTCAGGGCTATCTAGAACTCCTAGATATCCTTGACCCTGAGCTAACTACAGCTAATCAAACTTATTTACTGTTAAGTAGATGTGGAGAGGATCACGCCCTCATGACGACAAGTCTGTTTTTATCTCATCCCACCGTGCAGGAGAAGCCATTGCTCCGGCTGTGTCCCCGATAAACGGGTGCGGTCGGATTTACCTCCTTTCTGACATGATTAGCTTCACTCCATTTCTCCATCTTGCTTCCTGCCACAACGGAATCCCTCTAATCTCCTCTTCTACTTGCCTCTGCATTGATAACTTGTTTTCATAAACTCCCTAAGCCGGGGGTCTCACACTCAAATTGCTCCGCGGGCCAAATGAGGGCTTATAAAGTAATCCGAGGACCGCACTATTATGCTGACGCAACAGTGGCGGTATCTGAACCTTACGAGAAGCAGCTTTTACACATTATTTCCTGCGAAAGGCATCATGAGTTACGGTAAATCATTTCTAGCCGCCTCTACGTTCGTTTGAAAGGAACTTGTTCACTCGCTAGCCGAGCACTTTTAAACACCGGTGAACAAACTAAATAACTTGAATGATCATTACTTGAAAATTCCCAAAAATCATCGCGGGCCGTACAAAACGCCCTTGTGGGCCACATGCGGCCAGCGTATTTGAGACTCCTGCCCGCAGCTTACTACATGAAAAAAATGCAGAAATTTTCGATCCAGAAGGACGGAGGTAAAGCAGCTACGAATTGATCCGTAAAACCTACCATGCGCAAGCAAATTCAGAAAAAAAAACGTATGAAAACGGAAATTTACCAGATCATTTTGAATTTACCTCTTTTAGCTTGAATTTAGCAAAAATTTTGGTTGGCTACCGGGCCGGCGAATGTATCTTTATACAGTACCAGCCTATCTCGAAACGAAAACTGTCCACAATAGCAATGCTGCAAAGGTCGTGCGTGAAATTTAAAAAATCCAGCAACTGAAAATGCAGTTTTCAGTTGTGAATATGATAAAAAGATCGCGTGTACTGAAAAAACTCAAGACTTGCTGTAAACTGCTGACAACCTGGTGCGGTTTGACTTCACTTGAGTTTATTTTGCGGCTTTGCGTAAACGAGGACACGATCAGAAAAAAAGCAAATGCAGACATTTGCATGAATAAAAAAAAATCTCAGTACTGTGGCTTTCACACACATAGTAAAAGAATCGCAGTGAATGTATTGGAGTTTACGAAATTAGCGACGATAAATATCAGACAGCTTCAAAACAGGGCTAATGCCAGGTGTTAAAGTGCATAGGGTCAGGCGTGATTGAACTTAAAATCGTTAACTGCACAGCAGTAGTGAAAGAAATTGAAAAAGTTCCAACTTTCTTGGTAAGCAAGAGTTGTTTGGTGTCTCGCCATCTTTCGTTCACGAGCGTAGCGAACTTTGAAAATTTACTCCAAAAAACTCAGCAAAACTACTTTTATATTTTAATTGTGCAATCATTTTGTAGCACGTACTCAACAGCTGACGATTTTCCAGACTTCTAGTTACCATTAGTTCACAAAGAAAGACAAAATCACGTGCTTTCCGCCAGGAACAGCTTTCATGAAAGTGCAGTGGTCAGCAGATCGACTCGGTCCAGCCTATCGCACTGTGAAAGGTTGGCGATTACGGTCGTTCTCCACCTGGCCGCCATTGTCGCTGTCCAGCGGTCGCGCAAAGCTGAGATCGCCGGACCTGTCCTCCCCATTCAGCACTTCGCTTGCGAAAGACGCTTTTCGCGGCGGCGCGACTGCCACGAAGCGAGGAGGGAAAGTCGAGCGACCGTCGTCGGCAGGGCTGCGCTCCTCCCTGCGCTCTTGAGCAGCGAGGTTCGGTTCCGATCTTTTGACGACCTGCGCAGCTTCCGTTCGCGCGTCGCTGCGCAGTTGCGCTTTGTAGTTGCCGCGTGGGAGGAAATCCCGATCTGTGATGATCGGATCCAGGGTCATTTCCCGTCTTCGCTGAACGACAACCGGTTCCGCTTCACTGCGCTCAGCGTGAGAGAACGACGCCGAACGGACGAACGACCGCCGATCGGGGCCCAACGTCGGGGCCGGGGCG
>Ga0210059_1007646_pt1 | contig 17133 bp, 13 predicted proteins | sample Ectturendosymbi2_FD_188042 | JGI IMG/M metagenome (GOLD analysis project Ga0210059, IMG submission 188042) | Ecteinascidia turbinata endosymbiont from Florida, USA - Sample 2 (SPAdes) (version 2) | ecosystem: Host-associated > Tunicates > Ascidians > Unclassified | place: Key West, Florida...
ACTATAGCTGCAAACGATCATCCATAGATTCACCTATCACGTCCTGCAACAGAAAAGACATTCGTTAAAAAATGGGTTTTTTATCGAACAAAATATGGGTACGCATCTTTTTGGGTCACCCTTGTATCACCTGACATTTATCGACATTTGCAACGAATGTTTCTTGGCACGTCTCATGCTATATTTTCATACTATTTGGGATAGTACCAATAAATAAGTGCCACAATGTGTAGCCTAGTCATTGGGAGGGCTGATCAACGATATCAAATTTTGGTGGGTGAAGTGAAGAACGCTGCAAAGGTAACTTTGCTCAGTTTCAATAGAACTGATGATTTTCTGTGTGACGTCATGGTATGGAAAATGGCGTGCTTGAAGTGAGGCAGTGCCGTTGGTTTGTTTGCGTGGATAATTCTGAGTTCAGATTCCACGCTTGAACTGCAGTAGAGTGAATCATTGCCAGGCGATAGGCAATGTTGGTTTCGCAGAAGATTTGAGTCTGTTCTTCTACGGTGCATTTAACATTTGCATTCATAGAAAAGTTACTTCAACAATGGCAAAAAGTGCTGCTCTCATTTTGATAAAAGAGACGCGATGAATCTTAGTCTCAAAACTTAACGCAAGGGCAAACGATGTGTTGAGTAATGATTGTGGTTAAAGCTTTTAATAAAAGGGATATTGGCCGAAACAGTTGCACAACTTGGCAATGACTGCATGGGCGTTGGAAGAATTTTTTCCAGGGGGCGGCATCAGTGGTGAAATTTCATTTTACCAGCACGATCCTAAGAGCAAAACATTCTTCTTTAAAGGGAAATATCGAAGTTTAGAATCCCGGTGGTGGGGGGGCGGCCCCTGCCCCTTCCGATGCCCATGAATAGTTATACTGAAAAAGTTGTTCAGTACGATTGCATTTGCACATAAGAAGTGGTAAATACTGCTGAGCACTAAAATGGCAGATGGCGGAGGTGGTTGAATTTGGTAATAGAGCTTTCGGAATAGAAGTCTGTTTAACGAAAGAAAGCAAAGAATAACACTATGCACGCGTGATTAGAAATATCTAACCCGACACCTATACCTGTGCTCTTCAACCTTTTTGTCATCGTGGAACCCTTGATATACTTTCGCGTTTGTCATGGAAACCCATTAACAAAAATTATAAAGCACGAATTACTTGCAAGAAAATAATTTCGTTATTAGACACTTCAGCAAATAAACAGTTATTACAGAAGTTAAAAAGAAAGAAATTTAATGATTCGGTTGTTCTTGCATTTTTGGAATGTATCTGCTGCACTCAAAATTTGGCAAAGAGAACCCGTATCTCAAATATGTGTCGTCTCATTTTCTAACTTTGGCAATGAATTACATTTGGTTCGCTTAGGATTAGGTGCCTCTTTTACATTTGTATTACACTGCTATTACCGTCCCCACCTTCGCTGCTGTTGTTATTTCGCTTCACATAAGAAAATATGTTATTTTGCTTCATCTGGATTGACTAAATAGTAAAAAGTTTGATTTCACACTGTTTTTACTTTATTCCCACAAGTGCTGAACAGCAGCTCTAGTCCGTTGGATACTCTCTACTACTGCGATCATTGTTACCACTCTGTTGTTGTGAAAAAGTACAATATTTCATGATAAAGAAAACACTAGATTCACCAAAAAATCACAAGATTACAAACTATTGATTAGTTTTCTAAAGAAATTCGATGCAAGTTAGCTATAAATGCAAAAATCAAACTTGCACACACTGAAAATGACCGAAAACTGCGTTGCAATGCAAGCAAAGACATTCCGCCAATCATTGTACACCATAGACAAAGAAAATGGGTGTAGCAGCAACGCTTGTATTTGTTTGCACAGGTCACTGAAACTTTCAACAGATGACCACAGTGACTTTGTAGCGGTTAAACTGAAAATAGGTTATATGTTTTCGTGTAATTGTATTGTATTGTATTGAGTAACGTCGTCACTCCCACACGCAAGTCGCTTGAATTTAAGCATGCATCGCAGTAACATGAAATACGCAAATACATAAAGGAAGACGAGGATACATACATCGCGGTAGAAGAGAGTATACGTTTGATGGCGCACATACATTTACTTTGATGAAACAAAGCTTTTGAGATATACGTATGAATGAAGTCATCCTGCTTATTACAATGTAGTATTGCGATGACTTCCAAGTACATCGATTTATAAAATGCTTGAGGGAGTGGGAGGCTGCGAAGGACCAAAGGTCATCTAGGCTGCAGACCTCCCAAGGGCGAAACTGCTTATTTTGTAAAGGGAATGGTGCACAATAGCTAGTAAACGTCTTTTGCTCTGGGTATAAAATATAATATGGGTAATGTGGTTACAAGGTAAATTGAAGTAAAATCTAGTGCAGGCAAAGCCAAGCCCACAGAAGAAAATGGTTTAGAGTTATCAAATGAAACATTTACTGTTTTCACACATTCAAAAATATTCGTGTATGCCAGAGAGGAAATGCGTCAAAAGCTGTAGATCGCTTCAGCACTGCAATGGTGTCCTGAGATTTAAGCAGGTTGAGAATCAGTCGCGCAATCATGCTTTGCGGAAAAGAAAATGTTGTCTTTATATCCAATATCAGTATTCAGCAGCAAGTTGCATATTGTTTTATACAGTATTAAGTTAGGTTATTACACACATTATTACAACACTATCCCCTGTCTTATTCAAATAGAATACTAATCCAGATCTTGGCAAGAAAAGGCCACCTCTCTTGGTTGGCCAACACAGCTTTATATCACAACGTTTTTCAACCGTTTGCTTTGATCCTCAAAAATGATCCTATTCAAGTTTCGCGTGACAAAATCAAACTTCTTCCCACGCAACGTATAACGCGGATCGTTCAAAACATCCACCGCAGCTTACTTTTTTCTGAAGTCCATTCAGCTTCACTTGCGTCACGGTGATAATTGATCGCCGGGAATCGAACATGAGACCCTTCCTGGCAATAGGTTGTTCCTTTTCGTTTTGTTCCGGTTCGACGATCTGCTCTTGGAGGCAATAACGGTCCTACAAAGCATTTCGGATGATAAGCAGGCAAGACGCGCCATTTCAAGGGAACGTCGATGTGGTTATTGTTTTGTTTTTTCTATTTCAAAAATAAACAAATTAACTGGTTTACGCGCTGCTCTCGCTGTAAGTCAGCAAGGTTGTAAACGACCACACGAAACGATAAACAATGTGGGAACGTCTTCAAATAGCTATTGACATGGCCTTTTCATAAAGGAGATCATCATCAAAACGTTTTTAAAAGCGAATCTGCTCTTCATTCATTTTTTTCCAGAGTTTTAGGAATTAAATGTTGCTACAAGCAATTACCCATCAAACATTAACAAATAAATCTATTAAAAAATAGTGAAAGGATGGCGAAACGTAAAGGTTTTGGGAGACTTGAAAAATTTCAAAGTTTTCTCATAGTTTTGCACTAGCGACTCTTACAATCGTAATGCAACAAGCTTTTATCCCATAAGAGCACTGACTAGTTGTTTCCAGCACGAGAATGCTTCCATTATTTAACAAATCATATTGCAGTATTGCGCAGTGGAAAAATGGGCACCAGTAGGATTTTTTCCAGGAAGGCAACAAAGAAAGCAACCTTTTTTCTAAAAATTTAATAGGAAAATGTCAATTTCCAAATCCCGTGGGGAAGGGTCCTCCTGCGATGTCTATGAGTCGAACCGTAAATTTCAAAAACCGAGAAAGCAAGTCAGTACGAATCGTACAAAAACGTATTTAATGAGTCCTCCAGCAGAGATGCTGCTGAGAAATACACTAAGCTGCCGTTGCAACATTACCTCGTCAATTCGTCGCAATTGAGCGCGATATTGAGGAAACTTTTGCATGATCATGTCCATATGGTTCTTGGTAAGTATACTAACGTCGCAGTGAGTGACGGCTTTGACTGTAGCGGAACGAGTAGTCCCGAACACCAACTCGACCTGCAAAGTAAAGCGTCCGCTTGGTCGAAGTCCGCGCGATGGCACATCGCAGCTCTAACAAGGGCTTGCGTCCATGGGCGTCTGAAGGAATTTTTTTCCATGGGGTGGGGAAATAGTGGCACAATTTCATTTTACCAACTTGAAACAAACGGATAAACGGACAATATATTTCTACTGAAAAGTTAATAGGAAAATATCAAACTTTAAAATCCAGGGGGACTTTAGCCCCCCGTCCCCCCCGTGTTTGCGTCGCCACCCCCCACTTGCGTCGCCCATGCTTCCGTCGTGCTGCAGTGCCGTTAATCGCTAAAACGAAAAATTCTCGCAATCGCTCGTTTCTTCGAAACAGCGCAAAACTCAAGATTCAATGGCGTAACTGAGAGGGGGTAAGCCGCCCCTCTGGCAAGATAAATGTAAAAACTTGGCCCCCTCTAGTTGACATTTTGATATTTAGTATTCTTTAGGTTGTTGCTTTTTTGCGTTTTTGGGTCTGTTTTCATTTTTTAGGTGGTATAGAAATCCACGACATCCAGAGATTCACTGTCATTTCTTAACTTTTTTTCTGAGTTTTAACTAGTGGGCCCCCTTCAGCTAAGCTTTTCTCCCCCTGGCTCAAACGTCTAGTTACGCCACTGTCAAGATGTTAGTGTAAAGAATTGAAAACTGCTTCAAAGTATGTTTCCGCGGCCATTCTTCATACACCCGAACCAAAACCACGTGAGTCGAAATTCTGTTGACCAGCCCATTGTGCAAGATTTGTCGTCAGCGACCGAACTGCGTTTTAATAATGGCCGTTCCTTGTTGCTACCGCTCAAGAAGATGCTTGTTTCCCAGTCACTAACGAAAGAATAATAATTTTTTCTCATACCCACAAAGGCATTTATCCTTTGCCAGTGCTTCGCGCGAAGGTTTGAAACGGACGTCCGTCTACGATGATTTGGTTTTCAACATGCACAAGGCAGAGACAGGTGGCGCCCTTGTAGGCCAACTGTTGCTGCCTGTCAAACTTACCTCGCCAAAGTGTTCGCCCGCTTTCAAAGTTCGCAAAACAGTTTTTTCATCATCCTTCATGATGGCTATTTCCCCGCGTTCAATAAAATACATTTCTTCAGCCTTGTCTCCTTGTCTGCGTGCAAAGATACGTTTTGAATGATGTTTCAAGAATGGCTCGGTCAAACTTCAGGCGAAAATTGAAGAAGCATTTTTAGCACACTCACATATAAGTGCTTTTCCTTATTTTTATCACTATTTCCAGAGATTAAAGCAATGCTTGTTTTCAAGGTTCAGTCATTGTACCTACTTCGCCCGCTTAAGTCTATTTCCTGCACTCCAGGAAATTGATTCCAACTAGCAATGTGGTAGAAACATTTATTTTGCAAAATAACAGTGAAACATAATGATTAAGACGCCCTATAACGGAAGGAAGAAAATTTATTTCAAAAAGTATAGGCAAGGATTTGACCAACTAATTTCGGAACGCAAGCCTAGTAACAGAAAAGACTTAGATACGTCGCTGTAAAGAAAATTCTTAATTTTGAAAGCAGGGTGTGGCTTATGGTACCTGCATATCACGTTGCCTTCTAGGAAAAAATGCGGCTCTATATAAGACGCCATGAGCCGGAAAAAGCCTTGTGTTTCCTGATCGGGCTCCTTATCTCCATCGTAGAAAGCCTCCCTTATCAACCGGCCATACATGCACTGATACAAACACCGGCGCGACGAAGGTGGGAGTCCAACCATCAAATGATCAGGAGTTACTCCGTGTGTACGATCCCACAGGTAATAGTAATAGTCCAATACCTGAGCATATTTCCTTGTAATTTATAAAGAGTTTAGGGGCCCCTGAATTGATTGTTCCTATCGCCTTTGTTAACGCTGAAAACTTCTCTAGTTTTTATGCATTTTGTGCAGGAATACTGTCAACCCATGATATCAAAAACGTGATGATCTAGGCAACCGTTCGGCTTAGTGAATGGAGTAGATACTTTCAGAGTCCAGTTAACAACAAGCAATGTAATTGCACACATACCCGCAGCCAGGTTTGAAGGTTTGGGGGGCAAAATACATTTTAGGGGGCACAAGTTTTGTTTCATCATATGTTTGAAAGAAAATTTTTCTGGGCTCAACAAAATTTGGGGGGCACTGCCTCCGAATGCCCGCCGTGGCTACGGGCCTGACTCTACAGCATTCGAAAGACACAACCGCTAAGCACAGTTGACCTGCTCTCTTGTTTCCGGCGTGACGTCGCAAACGCGAAAAAATTTCCTGATGTCTTTGATCTTGACCTTGTACAAACCTCTGCGAGTGTCTTTCGTCTGGATGTTCGCCGATATGTCAGCAGCAATGTACGAATAGAAGAGGGTGCCGATGACCATTAGCACGGTGGACGTGAGCATTTCAGTCACCGTGAACGAGTGCACGTCGCCGTAACCGGCGCAAACAAGGGTCACCGTTGACCAATAGAGGCTGATTATGTATTGATCGGAAGCTGAGTGTTGTCTGTCGAGATGGAGGAAAGAGGTACCGCGCAAGGTCTCGCCAAGCCATGACAGTGACGGACAGTAATCATCGCCAGCACCGTCAAACAGGATCATATCGGTACTGTTCTTGTAGACGTCGTCATTCTGTGACGATATGACTTAATATGACCAGTTTTAATTCATAGGAGGATAATGCACCTACAATAAACAGGGCCAATTCTTTGATTTTGCCGAAAGAATTCCACCATCACAAACTTTAATATGTCACCGCTCCCTCTTACGGTCAGTCGTAACAGACGCAAAAGCAGGTGGGAATAACCTGTTCTGTGCCCGCCGAGTAACTGCGCATGGTGAACGCTTCCCATAAAAACGGTAATTAGGCAAATGGCGACTGCACATTGCGAGCCTTTCAAACGCAAAAATTAAATTGGTTCATGAAAAGCCGCCCGAATTTTTACTGATTTCGCTTCGTTTCATTGTGCAAAGTCTCGCTTGATTTTAGAAACGTCTGTGCAGTAAATATCTTTGCTTCGGCTACTTCAAACCTTGCTAAAAGTTTTTAGAAAAATTTAATAGTAAGTTTTTAGTAAGACGTCAAAAGATGCTATAGTATACATCTTTGCACTTGTTTTCAAGGTCAGAATAATACTTTTTTTGCATATACTTTATTTTGCCTCTTATTTGCCACATGCAGGGAACTTCTTTTTGCGACGCAATGTTTGTTGGCACTTTTGTCGGAAGCCGGCATGTACAACTTTGTTTTAGTTTAAGTTTTCAAAAATGCAAACTTCACCAACTTTGCTACAACTGCGTGTTTTGACAAATAACTGAACAGCTGAAGAAGATACACTGCTATCACTTTACGCACGGCTTCGCCACAAGATAGAACAAATGCGTAGCGACTAACTTAAAACGTTCATTGGCATAGGTACTCCCCAGCTTCTTCAAAAACATTACCAAAAATTGCTACTCACATTCACCAGTTCCGGAGGGCATGCTGCGAGATACAGCACGGAAGCGAAGAAGTTGTGCAGCAGAGCGGCATAGAACACGCTGCTGAGATGTTTCAACCATCTCCGCGTTTTTGTAATATTTGACAGCCAGTATGAAAAATGGCTGAAAACCTGCATAGTGCACATTCACCATTATCTGTTTGTCACTATTTGAAATGCTACCGAAAAATGTTTTTATTTCATTCTTTTATTTTCAACGACAATCATGCGAAAGGCGCTAGCCCGAATGATGCAGTTTTCTCGTGTCGCGTTGAGCTTTAAAAGAAACAGCGACACAATACAACTAACAGCAAGCATAAAGAAATTGCATAGAAGAATATAGCGAGTAAAATTAGATTCATTTACAGGATTCCAGAAAGTCGTTAACGCAGCTAAAAACAGCAACTGAAATAAGATCGACGCATCAGGCACACCAAACGACAACAAACGCAATGAATCCACGTAGCCCAAACACTCAAATCGTTCGGAAGTCCGGATTTGGCGAGAGTATCACGAACATTAATACAAAGTGCTGCAAAAGCAGTGCAGTGAGCGTTGCAGTGAAAAAAAAGTGTAGCTCTATGTCGCCGCATACACAACACACGATAATTGTTTTTGGTGATATTCAACGGGCTGCGAACGAAGCTTGCAACGGACAGGCGTCAGATGGGCATTGATTCCTAGCAAGTGATTTTAGAGCCCTTGATCGACTTTCTAGCGTTTCTGGTGCCAAAGTTACGGCCAAAAAAACTCAAATTCTTTAGAAATACCTGGGGGATTTCCTTAATTAATATTCGGCTATTTTGCCATAACTTTTGAACCAGAAACGCTTCAAAGTCAATCAAACCCTCAGAAGACTCGTATTATAGCCTAGAATCCAATACAACTCTGAGCCACAAAATCGGCTCGATTGGTCGGCTCCCAGGGGATGATGACGTCATCGGAATGTAAACCGGATATGCATAAACATACTCCCATCATGTAAGCACAAACAAAAAAGCGACATCCAAAACTGAAACAATATGTTTTATTGCAAACTGCAACACTTTTCCCATCTTTAGAGGGTTTGAACAGCTCTCTAGCTCATTCTGCTGGCGAGTTATGGCCATATATAATACGGGTATAATATACCCAGGGTCAGCGGTTGTGGGAGTAGAATTTTTACCCAATTTTTTGGTTTTTGAGCCATAATTTTGGCTCCAGATAATGCTAGAAAGCCAATCAAGGACTCTAAAGACTCGAATGATAGCCTAGATACCAAAAAAAATTGAGCCAAAAAATGGCCCGCTGGGTTGGCGCCAGACGTGGGACCAGATCCGGAATATCGGAGCCGACTCCGGCAGGATTCTGCGTTTTTCCTTTGGACCCGGATCCGGAGTCAATAATTTGTGAAAAACCCGGAACCGGGGTCACTTTTCAATTTCGGCAGCAGCACGAGTCTGTGCGGTAATTTCTGAAGTAAAAACGTTTGGATCGATGATTGTAGCCGGAGTCTGAATAGGAGTCGGATTCTCATATTTGAAAAATTGCCGGACCCGGATCCGGACCCGGAATCCAAAATTTTGGAACAGGAGCGGAGTCGGAGTCTGAAAAAGTGACTCCGGCCACCTCTAGTTGGCGCCCAGGTCCAGGTAACCTCAGCCATAAAATCGCGAAGACATGCCACCATTATAATGTCACCCACAGAGAACCCGAACTCAAAACGAAAAAAAATGGTTTCAAAGGAAACTAGAAGACTTGCCGAATCCGTAGAGGGACTGAATACCTCTCTATCTCAATCTGCTGACGAGTTATGGAGTTGCAATAGTTGCAAATTCGGGTCAAAAAAGTGGCCCGAACGGGATTTAAAGGATTGTGTAAGCCAGCTAATAACGTCAATTGTAGAAATACGTTATTCACAAACATTTTTTCTCATCTTCGTTAAGGCTAGCCCAATTTCTCACAAATCTTCGTTAAGGCTAGCCCAATAAGTGAAAAAAAAAACAAATACATTTATTTTCTGCTCCACAGAATCCACGTTAGCTAAACTTTTTATTGAACACGCCATTTTCCGACATTTTCGCCAGTTTCTGCCAAACAACACGTTCGGTACCAAGAAGTTTTGGGGTTTTTAGAGTGGTTTACTCCACCTAATAAAACAAACAAAAATGTTCTAGACATTTGGTTCGGTTTGAGTTATTTTTGCGAATTCTGTAAAATCAATGTCCCTAAAAAAACAATTTAAAAAATTTTTCAAAGATTTCCGACGTGATTTTAGATAGCTACCAATAGAAAATGTCTACCGTTGGTACCAAACGGCGAAGCGTTTTGTGGACCACGTGAATCCATGTCACTTGGCTCCCGGTTCCTAAGGAAACCACTGGAAATTCGCGTCGTTTGGCAGCGATAAGCTTAGGCGTCTTTCCGCAGTAAAATTACAAGAAGTTTTCAGCTTTTACGTGGAAGTACAAGGTGATCACTGCCAATCTCAGCAAAATCGCGTGGTGCTGCAGCCAGATACAAAAGAATATATAGAGCGGTATACGTGTATAGGTGCATGAGAAGACGCTTGATGAAGAGGCAAAAAGCGTTTGACCTCATGAAGCTCCCTATCCAGAGTTCATTAAACTTCAGTCCGTGGTTGTTGTTGTTGTTATTAATTAATATGATCATAGTCTGTTTCACTTCACATGCCCTTTTTTAGTAGTTCCCGTTGATTTTTCATGAAAGTCCGAAATATAAAAAAAGTCAACGCACTTTTGCCAAATTTTGCTAAAATTTCAATACTTCGATTGGCTAATTTGTAACTAGATAGCAGGGACCGAGTTTGCTAGAAAACTTGGGGAGGGACAAACTTTGCGTGATATGCATATTACACAAATATAATATTATTGTTTGCGCTTCGATGATGTCACCGTGTTCGCTCATCTGCAGTACGAATTTTTGTAAAATTGGCAAAATGGGAGGGAAATTATGGTAATAATATATTTTGGGGACCATGACCCAAGTTTCCCCTGGTTCCGTCCATGGTGTTATGGCAGGTGCATAGGGCTGTGATGGTACTCGACAATGATTACGAGGTATTTGCTTCTTGGGTAAGGGCACAAAACTTTAGTATTAACACTTGAAACGCTCTTTGTCAAAATACACAGCACTTCAATTATTCGTTAAATAACACATTAGAAGTAGAGTTTATGAACATGTATCTCTGAGATTCAAATAATTGCCAGTTACATAATGCGATTCCACTTAATAAACATGTATCTCTGAGATTTCATTAACTGGCTTGGCTGAGTCCTACAATGACCCAAAAGTACGCCAAATCATGCCGTCGTTTGTCATGTACACCGGGATAGTATTTAAATTTGCCACTACGTTATTTTTGTACAATTACAATATTTTTATCACAAAATTTGGGGGAGGACTAAAGATAAGTTGGCGGTAACGTGTTCCCCCGTCCCCCCTGAAACTCGGCCCCTGCTAGATAGATTTCGTGCGAAACGTTTACCCCGAAAATAAACCACCAATGCCCCGATTTCACTGAATACCGACCGTTCCCTCCAGCGCACTTATGGCGGTACGCAGGCAACTTTAGGAGAAGGCCTGTACAGCAGCACGCGTGTCAGAAAGTATTTCTAAATTCTGTACTGCGACAGCGCTCAGGTTGAAAGTATGTTTGATATTACGCGTTCAGCATCTTCGCTCCTAACAACAAAAAAGCGTTCCATACCTTGGTCATCTGAGCCAAGCGGTTCAGACGAAGCACAGCAATGAGGCGCCACTGCCTTTTGCTGAGAGGGGCTGGGAGGAAGGCGTACACGAGCAACTCAATCGGCAGCCAGGCGATCAAGTCCAGCGCAAAGCTCGTTCTCAAGTAGTGACGTGCTGTCTGTACCGGATGAGTAACCGCAACCCCCTCCTCGTTGTAAAATGCCACGTGGGCTCGGATGTACTGATCGATGATAGATATCCCGTCGAGTATGTACTGCATCGCCATCAGTACGGTTTCTTGCGAAAATAAACCGAACTGAATAGAAACAAAAAATCGACAGAAACAATGATTTTAGTCGTTTCGTATCAACGCAAAAGCGTCTTGCAGTTTGTGATTGGTTGCGGGTATGGCAATTCTAGGTACACTGTGTAGCAGCGTCGTGTGTCTGAACAGATTAACAACGAGTTCCCAAGATGCGTTTTAAAAATATGACGACCAACTGCTTAAACGTGTTGTGCATTGTTGCACATATTGCTTAGTTGGTAAAGTAATCGGAACTTTTTGCTAGCTTGAAAAAAAACGAGAAAAAAGTCTCGATTGTATACTACACATAAGCAAAACCAGCAGAATTTCGTGTTTGATGATTTATGCGAAACAGTGTGTATATTGATTGCAAGGCACTTGAACTGCAGGTAAGAGAAGTCTGATTTTGCTGACATCAAATTAACTTTGTTTTCCAATGGTTCAATTCCGTTATTTCTACAAAGGTGCGACTTCCAATTCAGTATAACGCCAAACGAGCAGAAGACATGGAGCCTTTGAAACTACTTCGTAGCTGTAAATCTGCAGACAAAGCGGAAGAATGATTCTTGCTTTGGATCTAGCAACAGCGGTAGGCAAAAATAACCGCTGTAACTCCAAAAAACTCCGATGTCATCGGCCGAGTCCGGCGCCAGTGACGCGGAATTCGGATTCTGATCGTCTTTAACATGAACTGAGAATCACAAGAGTTTCAACAAAAAAAACATGAAAAAAGAAAAAACTCATAGTTTTCTGTGTGTATGCTTAATGCAAGGCACGCACCACAGCAAATGACCCTTGAGTTGTTTCACGCAAGGTTCTAAGCAACTATAACTAAACTTAATTCATCTCGCACACATAATCGTAGCCAGGGGGGTCAAGGGGGCCTTGCCCACCCAAAATTTCTAGCAATATTGTCGCTTTGTGCTTTGAGAGGCGATGTCCCAAACAAAATACTGTTACTCGCTTAAAGTCAAAAGATTTAACCCCCTGAAATATTTTGGGCTGGCTACGACAGCCTTAACCCCCTGAAATATAAAAGATTTAACCCCATGAAATATTTTGGGCTGGCTACGCCACTGCTCACACGCTTGTTCAACATACCTGCAGTGGAAAGATGAACATATTCACAAAAATTAAGAAAATTCGAACGACTTCGTAGATCATGAATGTTCCCGACCGCGGCCAAATAGTTAAGGGAAGCAAAAAACATGAAAGTATTTTTTCGAACATGGTGTCCGCTGTTTGTGATTTTCGATCCTCCTTCGATAGCAATGCAAAAAGTGGACGTTTTTGAATCTTTTTGCCGTAATACTTTATGCCACCTTCCGCCTCGACTATTTCGTAACGCTTGGACATGTCGATTCTGCAAAATACAACAAGCGATTACAAACTGAAACCAAGTGCTACACTATCCACCTATTTGACATCATTGTACGTGCATAAGACCTGACATCATTATTCTTGCATAAGCTTTGACATCAATATTCGTGCATAGATTTGACATCGTTATGCATTTGCATAATGATAAGGACTTTTATGTAAATGTCGTATTTTGCACCGAACATTTCTGAGAAAGCAAACAGAAAAAAATATTTTTAAAGGAAATGCAACGGAAAGTTCATCCACGTGACCGTTAAGTAGAAACTGACAGCTTTTTCACTGCAGCGTTTACACAGCAACCTCGTGATTATAGTTGGAATAAAATTTGTAGTTGTTGAACAACTTCGAAATCAAACAAGACATACACGCAAAATTGCAGTAGGCCAATTGCGTTATCATCTGGATTGAGGAAACGAAGTGTTTAGGAAGATTTCAGTGCTCACATATTTTATGCCTCACCCGACTCTGGCCCTAGAATTTAACGCTTTGATTGATGCCAGCACGTCAGCTTTGTATGTGGGATTCTGCTCGACTTGTTTCATTTGCTCTTCCAGCAAAGGAAAACCGCTCAGAACAGAATCAAGATCGCTCTTCCGAAGATACAGCACTTCCGAGTCGGTGTCTGAAATGATTGTCTGTTGTGCAGCGCAACCAAACAGAAGCTGAAAACAAAATGGTCTACAAAGTGCCTGTCAGCCACGGCAGAGGTGTGCATGATTTCAGTCCGGTACGAGAAACAAAAGCTTTTTAACCGTTTTCAACCTTTTTCAGATCGAGACAGCAACCAAATGATGCCAAATCGATGTCCTCTCTTGACGTAAAAATTGTGCAATGAGTATTTTAATTTAAGCGATAAAAACAGACCCAATTTATGACTATTTCGAAGGATTCATCAAAGTCAATGTGTTAGCGCCTTCAAGCGTATACTTTTCTACTACCGCCACGTATATATCCTCGTGTTCTTTCATGTATTTGTATGTTCCTTGATACTGCGATGCATGATTAAGTCTTGTGCGTTGCGTGTGGGAGTGAAGACGTTAAAAAGCACAATACTATTTCAAGTAGCAGATTTGAAAAAAATTAATATCTTGTATGCGAAACGTACCGATTCTTCACCAAAGTAATCACCGGGAAGAAGATGGCGATAGACTTGAGAGAGATCCTCTGTCACAGCATCACAGTGGCCTTGCTTTATGATGAACAAATTTCGCTGGGAATCTCCCTGAATGAGTGAAAAAGAAAGTCAGGTAAAAGCACAAATGTTTTGCATCACTGCATTTTCGGCTACACATTGTATGGGATTTTTTCTGAACTGTCGATGACCTGTTGGTTCGCTCGTGATAACGTTTGCTTATTTCTGAAACTTTTAATCATATAAAACTTCAAAATAGACAGGTTAACAAAAAAATTGACGCTTTAAGTGAAATACAAGAATTCAGCCTAATGGGTGTTCCATATATTCTGCAAAAAAGTGAGTTTACAAAAAGTGGAGAGCTGTTGTGGTAAATCCAAAACCATGTGTCATGACCTGAAATTATTCAGTTACAGGCATTTTAACTGTTAACTGATATAGTGGTTCACCAGATCTGAAAAAATAAATTGCACTCGTCATTAAAAACACAATCGGTGTTTGTTGACGCTATATTGGCTGCAGAACAAGGGTCTGAAGGTTCAGACCCCAGTATTTTTCAAAGGGATGTCTGAGTTACAAGGTACCTCCACTATTTCATTAAATTATTAGATTTTTGTTATGAAGTCATCACCTTATAAATTTTTCTGAGTGCCTGATGTTGTCGATAAGGTAAGCTCATTTTCATCTCAACTTTGTCATATCATTATGAAGTACACGCGTCGCTCCTTCCCTTGATTATGGAAAACGAAAATATCACCCTAGTACGCTGAGGAAGGTTTATGTGGAACATTGCAGCAACACCATAATGTTCAACAGAGGGAGGTATTTGACGAATAAAATTGTAAAATCTATAAACTTTTCTTTGAAAAGTGGTTCCAAGTATCTATGCATATTTCGGAGTTGGCGGTATTGACAAAATATCATAATATCTGCGATAAAACCACCGAGTGCAATTCAATTTTACTGTATAGAAATTGTGCAAAAGGGTATTCGAAGCTTGAATGGTCACTGATGTCGTCACATAATCATTCAGTCATGATGTACGTAGGCCTAGATGGTATCCAAAATGCAGATTTTGGGTCATAACCTCACGATTTGGCCTGTTGTTACTTATCCGGCACGAATTTTGATTGCCCTACTCAAGTTTCTATTTCTATCAGCAAAGGTTTTATCTTCAAGGAAATGCGTACTTATCAAAAACTCGAAGCTGTTTTCACTATCTTCCCTGGCCACATTGTTTATTTTTTTAAACGTTTTTTTGCAGGTAAGTTAATTTTCATAGGCATCTTTGGTTTTAATATTCTTGATTTTTTAAAGTTTATTGTCCTTTATCGTTTGGCACCAAGACTTGTTGCAAGGTCAGTTCTTGTCACAGGTTTTAAAACATATCGCATGCAAATATCTGGGACGTGGTATGCAAATATCTTGGAATTTACGCAAATGTCTTTCGTTTTGCTATTTCAGGTTGGAAAGACGCATCTTTACATACTTCTTAAAGAAGAAAGTCTTAACGTGACTGCCTAAGTCTTTTGCGAGCTGTTAAATCTATTTTCTTCGGGGTGATTTTTAGTATATCGTGCAATTGCAAAAAATTCACAAAAACGAAATTCCATCAACCGTAAATAAAAAATAGTGTTAAACCGATATATGTGGAGTAGCGAAAACCCAAATTTTATCGTGCAAATGCTATTTCACAGCGACCGCTTTGAAGATTGCTTAAAAAGTTTTTGGATAAGTTGCAACTCAAAAAACAAATGGAAAAGAAAAAACTTACTGTATATCTACAAGTCCTGGTGATCAGCTGCCCTGTGACTGATTCGATGCCACGAAAGCACACTACTTTCAACAAACAAAGAGTTTCTTGTAACTTTTATGTAAATGGATCACTTTTTGGGCGCACTACATACAACTTTTTTGCTGCGAAACTATGAAAACGTAGGCACAAATTAATCCCAACAAAAACTACTCACCTGGTACATGATAACATCGCCTCTGGCAAAATGAAAGGTCTGAACATGACTGCTGACTTTGACATAAAAAGTTGGGCTTAAGTTGCGGAAAAACGGCAGCTTTTCAACGAAAGTGTGCACGCTTTCGTAATGCATCACGCACTGAATTTCTTTCGGCAATTCGCGACCGACGCCCTGTATCCCTGGTGTGGCTGTGCCGGCGTACCTCTCCCATTCAATCCGTCTAACATTCATCAGTCTGTCTACGAGCGAGGCAGGGACCTGCAATGGTGTTTACCTCTCAGTAAATGATCGCAGTTCAAGTTTGACACTTTGCAAGTGAAACAGCACTTACGTTATGCCGAGTAAGGTAGCGGCTGAGCGAAACCATGGAACTCCGGTAATTGGCTTCCGCCGCCGTGCTGTTGGACACCGTAGCTGCGAGAACTGCCACAAGCCATCCATAGATAATGGTGCCGATCATCATTGATGTGAGTGCTACCACACGCTCTGTGGGTGTCGTTGGCGTGATGTCGCCGAAACTGAGAGCAATAATAAGTTCAACTTTCTATGAAAAGCGTTTCCATTTCCACCTTATTAGTTTCGAACTGCAAACAAAACGTGTTTCATCTACGTGTACCATCATGCTTCGGCAGATAAAAAAATTTGCTCACACTAGTTTCTATCACACTTTAAAATGAAAAGTGTTTTTTTTATGCTTGTTTTCGAAAAACAAGAAAAAATTTAAAGATGGAAGAAAAAAAGAAAAAAAAATTTGAAGATGGAAGTTTTGCGAATCGGATGGTAACCTAAAAAATGTAGAACCGACATTTTCCTACCACTGCTCCAAGGAAACCTCTGCTTACTGACGTTTCGAAAATTTTTGCTTGATTAAAAGGTCATGAAATCTGGGCGGAAAATTCCACAAAATTTTGACAACCCAATGAGCAGTCAGTGACAAAAAATTTCCTCATTCCTGAACAACACCACAAGTGAATACTGAGGTTGCTATACTGTAGGTTTGGTGGCTATTTTGAAAATTATTTCGTTTTAAAGCTAACTACAGGGTGACACAAAATAAACGGTCATCACCAAAAATCGAATAACTTCCAAAACTTTATTTAGATTGACACAAAACTTCAGCTACATTAGGTCAAGCCTGTGTAGCAGACATCGCCAAAGTTTCAAGTCTGTACTACAAAAACTCTTTGTTTCACTGGCGCTCAAAAAATGTGCTCCAAATG
>Ga0210059_1007647_pt1 | contig 17133 bp, 6 predicted proteins | sample Ectturendosymbi2_FD_188042 | JGI IMG/M metagenome (GOLD analysis project Ga0210059, IMG submission 188042) | Ecteinascidia turbinata endosymbiont from Florida, USA - Sample 2 (SPAdes) (version 2) | ecosystem: Host-associated > Tunicates > Ascidians > Unclassified | place: Key West, Florida...
TCCAAGTTAGGATATCGGAGGAAAACACACTCAACGCTACGACACAGCAGTTCGTAACTGCAAAAATATCAGGATGAGCGTTCAAACAGGAGAGTAAAACACACTCATCACTATGGCAGAGCATTTACAACTACAATTTTTGCATTAAGTTGACAAATTAACAAGCAAAAAGTATGCGGAAACAATTTATCTCCTTTTCGCAGGTAATAAGTTTTTGTAACATATCAAACTAAAGTGGGGTGTTAACCCCAACTCCCACCCACCCCCTTGTGTACGCCCTTGGCAGACAATATAAAGACAATGGTTTCGGACAAAGTGAACTGTCGCGAAACACGATCTTAAACATGCTTAGTGGACGAAAGGTCTGCAAAATGTGGTGAGATGGTTTCTGGACGCAGACGATAACCCAGATTCCGACCAAAACCTAATTATTACTTTTTTAGCCCATTTACAATGTTCCTTGAAGTTTGCATGCAAATTTATTCCGTGGTATTTACATTAAGTCGACAAATTAACAAGCAAAAAGTATGTAAAAACAATTAATCTCCTTGCGAAGGTAATAAAATTTTTGTAAAATATCAAGCTCAAGTGGGGGGTTCAACCCCAACCCCCCCTTGCGTACGCCCTTGACCGTGGTACAGCTTTTTCGCAAAGGGTCGCAGAATGTTCGCTTCGCAACATTTCCGAAAATGCGAACTTTTCAGTTTTAATCAAGATGCAGATCAAACGATCAAGACAGAGTATAAATTAATATCCTGATACAAACACCTGGCCAAAATGAAGCCTTTCTCAGAAAAAGGTGGTACACGAACGAAGGATAAAAAATGCCTTAGAAATACCAACATTTTAAACTATCTCTCATGTTTTGACAATTCCAGCATATTTGTGGTTAAATACCAATCATTTACGAAATTTTCGATCAGATGGCCTGTATCAAGATAAATCTTGTAAGGAGATAATTAACCAATAGGACAAAGAAAAATTCAAATAAGGCTTTTCTTAAAAATGATTAGAATATAAAATTTCATCTTTCTTCTTTGAACGTTTCTGCAAATGTCAAAGTTGCCATGCAATGTTTTGAAATTTTCGAGGGGGAAAAAGCCCCAATGCCCCCCTAGTTGTATGCCTGTCCCAAGCCAGATGCCTCAGTAGTTGAGCTGAGTTTATTTGGCGATAATTGGGAATTTACAACACGAAAAAGAATCCATGGCAAAAACGCCAGGGCACCAAAGAAACGGAAGGTTATCGAGTCGTTGCCGCTTGACTGGTGGGTAGACTCTATCACAAACCCACTACGCGAGATAGTTTTTTCAAAGTTGGTAATGTGTTCTGACCAGGTAAGCTTATCATTAGTATACACCCCAAGGCATTTGGGAGTTGGTTTGGGATATAGTATTGTCATTAATTCTTACATTATAGCCATACGGTCGCTTGCTACTGGGACCTATAATCATATACGAAATTTTTGAATAATTTAAAGACAACTTGCTAAAGCGCATCCATTCATCTACTTTCTGTAGCTAAGTATTAACTACTTTTTGCAATGCAATGCAGTTTCTGCTTGAAACAGACAACACAGTATTATCAGCAAAAGGGTAGAACTGAATGTAGATGCTTTTGTTAATTCATTGACTCATAGAGCAAAAAACAAGGGTCCAAGTGGTGACGTTTGGAGTGCCCCCTCGGTAATTTTAAGCATAGATGATTTAAAGCCCCAACTACGGTGTACTGCTTACGTCCCTGCAAGTAACTCGCCAATAGTTTGCGGGGATAGGTAAGCCTCTACTAATCACATAAAAAGTTTCCAGTTTCTGATGTAATATTTCATATTCTATGGTATCACATGCTTTGACAAGTCCCAGAAAACAGCACAAGTTGTTAGACCATCTTCGGCACTCTGCAGCAGGTTTCCATACATGTCATATACTACCAAAGAAGTAGACATCCCACTTCCCAAAGCCGCACTGATTTTTGGAAAACATTTTGTTCTGCTCTATTTACGAGTATAAACGATAATAGATTAGTTTTACAAAAATTTTAGTTGGCGGGAGTAGGGATATTGCTCGGTAATTCGTGCATGGATTTTTTTTACAGCCTTGATGAATTGGGACAACGTCTGCACACTTCAGGCTTTGAAGGTATGTTCCCTCCGTTATGCAGAGGTTAAATATTTGCTCCAGGAATTTATTTTCTTTCTCAGTGTTGCAACCTCTCCGCTGGCGTTGTGTTGAATGTGCGATTCACTACGAACGGGATGTGCGCGAAGAACACCCATATGTGGCGCGAAGCAATAATCCAATGATCATGGCGTGTAATCTCTGCTGACATGGAGCAAGCAACGTTTGGGGAGTGCGAAAAATTTTTGCCCGAATTTCCCCAGATTTGCCCGAAAAAACTTTGGCCAATTTTCGCGCAAATGTTTTCTCATGAAGACCGTTTTTCGGATGACCTCCAAAAAATAAGGTCTTCATGTGGGCAGGAGCCCGACATGGGGAGTCAATGCCCCGGGGCGGCACTTTTCGGGGGAGGCGGCACTTTTGGTGGAGAGAATGAATAGCAAATGGTCTTTCACGAATGAACCTGAAGTTAGATTTAGGTTTTAGATTTTGGTTAAGGTTGTACCTAACACATGTCTGGCCGGGACTGTTCCGGTTTAAATGTCTGTCCCGGTGTCCTGTCCCGGTGAGCAAAATGTCCCGGAATTTCACTTCAGTGAAATTTTCAAAATTAACTCCAGCCTATGATGCATTGTTATGAAATAATTCCGTCCTGAAAGGCTTGACTTTGCTTTAACCCGTGGCTTGGGGGGGTGGCACTTTTTGACTATGGGCAGTGGCGTAACTGACGGGGGGGCAGGGGTGCGCGCCGCCCCCCCTGGCAAGCTAAATGCAAAAAAATGGGCCCTCTCTTAGAGATTTCATGAACTGCAGAATATGAAAGTGCTTTTACAAGTATTGGAAATCCGTTGGTCTTGACGTTTTAAATACTGAAATAGTGCAATGTTTAGCATACTAGCAGTCATCAAATGAATCCAAAATCGAAGTTGTTGCAGCGGTGTGCAGTATGCAGTACATCATCTTGAACATGCATACTGTGTGTGATGTAATAATCGCCCGTAGTTGTGGAACGTTGCCCGCATCTGCGCCATTATATTTCTGCTTACGTTGGAGTGTGTGATGCGGTTGTGAATACGTTTATGTTTGAAAACTGTCTTGTACTTTAACTTGAGATTAGACAGTGACCTTGAGATTAGAATACAGAGAAAGTTGGGTAGCAACACTACAACTTCTTTTCTTGCTTTGCAAAGCCAGTTTAACAAAGCTGTTTGAAATTCATCGCTGAAGTTGAATTAGCGATGTTCATTTCAGCATCTCGGCTGGAAGTGGTAACTTCGTTTTCTGGCCATCCCAGCAGTGGGTACGGCAGTTATCGTCTGTGCAGCGCACTTTACACCTTGAAGTGAAGTATGCGATGAAGTGATGCACATCTACAAATTAAAACAGGTTTAAGCGTTTTGACAGGTTTAAGCGTTGAAGCCAGTGGTTCCCATAGTATGGGTCGCGACCCAAACAAAGGTTGCGATTTCGCAGCGGATCAGAAATTTGCGCCGAGGCGATCAAAACCTAAGCCTGAGTTGTAATTATTCAAACTTCTTCGCTTCTCTGTTTGTAGTGTGGCGTAGGTACTTGAGAAAAGAGTAAACTGCTGACACTGAAAACAAACTTAGCAACCTACTGCCCAAAATCATCTATACAATAAACATTTTTGTCATATTAACATACGCTGTTTGAGACTTGGGTCGCAAGATGTTCACCAATTCAGATTTCAGTCACGCTCGAAAAAGTTTTGGAACCGCTGGTTAAAGCAGTATGCAATTATTACCAGGAGTCGTCTGATAACTGGCCACATCCGGATTCACTATCATTTCTTAACTTTTTCTGAGTATTGCAAACGTTCTATATGGCAATTTGACACTAACGTTATCAATCAAAAGTTTTGGTGTGTATCCCATTTCTTTACTTGGTGATCTTTGTAATGTTGATTATGCAGTACAGATTGCAGTTTTGACAACGAAATACAAAGACGTGCAACATAAATATACGAAGTAGGATTAAATATGAATTCTGGTGCTCAAAAACGTAAAGAGAAAGCACAACAGCAAATTCAAAGTTCTGCTGCAAAGTTCAGAAAGCTGACAGAATTTTTTTCTGCTTCATCATCCCGACCAACAACAATTTAGCTGAAACAGGTCAGTTTGTGCTTTACTAGTACTTATCCAAGTTCAAAGACAAGGTTTTCCTGCCTTTGCTGCTTCAAATTTATTGCCTTTGCTGCTTCAAATTGATTTATTTCATCAAAAAATGGATATAAATAAAAGGCCACATGTATTGACCTAGGAAATATCTAACGCCATAGGCACTCAATGAGAAGTTCTTGGTCAGCAATTTTGTGACATGAATTACGACAATTATGTCCATCCACGGAGATGTTCAGTTTATAAGCCAACTCAAATACAAAACACATGTAGCAGTAACTGAAAAGTTCACATTTATGACTAGTATACTTAACGCCGTTGCACAATTTCAATTATTATCTTGAAAAAGTAGTCAGTGTTAGTTGCATATTCTTGTGATTACTCTTTCATACCCTCCATGTTGAAGATATGCGCAAGACAAATACCAGGGTTTTTTAAGGTGTTTTAGGGAGCCGATTCGGGTCCCTAGAATTTAAAATTGGGTCCCTATAATCAGATAAAATCATTCGGGTCCCTAGAATCAGAGAAATCGGGTCCCTAAAAGTCCATACCAGGTACTTAACAATATCCTTAAAAAAATCTGCAAATACATAATTAAAATGATTATTGATTTTATAATTAATGCCAACCATCAAATCATGATATAAATTCACTGAAAACAAACGATTGTCCGTCTCAAGTTAAAAATAGCTCGCAGAAGCATTTGATATCTTGGTCAAAACAATTTACATACTTTTGTGCGCCACTGAGCATCTCCATCCGACGTTTTTAGCCATTTACTTCAGAACCTGTTGTTAAAATGTCTTCATTTTCTTCCCACTACCGTATTAAAATTTGATAATAAGTGAAAGTAGTTATAGCTGGTGCGCTGTTTCAGTGTTTGGCATCCCCTAGTGTTCATGGTAGGGGGGAAATGGTCATTTGCTACCACCTGGAAATTGGGTCCAAGAACCAAAAATTTCTAGAACACCCGAAGTCAGCAGCTTAATTGACTTAATTCTTGCAATCACAGTTTCATATGCCGGTATGACATTCACACTGCACAAGAGCCGGATTCACTGTTCGGGCATCATGCAGCGATGACTGATGAGCTTGCGGTTCACTAAATCCGCTACATTGCCTGCAGAAGCAGGTTGCAAAACTTGGGGGAGGATAGTTTTAAAATTAGCCTTTATCGCGTAACAATGACATGGCAACAAAGGTTCACTTAAGTTACGGCAGTAGGCGTTTTGCTGCATGTGACTGTTGACCGCAAACATCTGTGGCAGGTAATGCAGCGAGGCTGCGACTGCTGATAGCAGTAAGTCACGGTGTGAAAAGAAACATTTATACGATGTGAAAACTGAAAAGAAATATTGCTGCCAACGAAGCGCGTTTTTGGGACTGTTGCCGTAACGTGGGTCATTTTCTTTGTGGTGTAGCAAGGGTAAAGCGTTATGTGAACGTCTATTTGCATTTGTATCGTCAGCAGCCTGAAATGGACAACCAAAATGTCGACTTGGCCTACCCGTGGAAAAATTTTTGCGGACGCCCATGCCTGTGTTATTTGTGTTTACAATCTAACATCTGCTTCGTACTTCGCTATAAATAACCATTTTTGTGTTATTCGAGTACCCTTTGTTCCAGCCTCTCGGTTAGCGTGTCATTGAATATGCGATTCACCACGAACGGGGTGTGTTCGAAGACTTACAACGATATATATTTGGCGCGAACAAACGAAGACTTAAGCCCATTCATATATTTAACGTACGTGCGTTTTTAGGAACTAATTATTGCATGCCCACACGATGGCTAACGGGCCCCCTTCAGCAAAGTTTGCCCCCCTGGCTCAAACCTGTAGTTACGCCGCTGTCTGTGGGGGGCGGCACTTTTCGACTCGCCCCGATGCGGCACTTCCTTAAGTCGGGGCCCTGTGTAGAAGTCCAGTAAACGTTTAGTTTTTCTTTTTCCCTGCTGAGACATAATCAAATGCCTGAATGCCTCTATTTTAACAACTGTTGTTTTTGAGCTCGTACAATAGTTTTATCATGCTACAGAAATTGGTGATGTAGCCAATGCGGTCAGCACGTGGGCTGCACAGCGATAGCAGGCAAAATAAAGACTATTGTCTCCGATAAAGTGAACTATCGCGAAACACGATCTTATACATGCGTAGTGGACGAAATGTCTGCAAAAAGTGATGAGATGGTTTCTGGATGCAGACGACAACCCAGATTCCCACCAAAACCTAATTATTACTTTTTGGCCCATTTACAATGTACCTTGAAACCTGCATGCAAATTTATTCCGTGGTACTTGCATTAAGTCGACAAATTAACAAGCAAAAAGTATGCGAAAACAATTAATTCCTTTGCGCAGGTAATAAAGTTTTCGTAAAATATCAAGCTCAAGTGGGGGGTTTTCACCCCAACCCTCTTGCGTACGCCCTTGCAGGTGGTATACACACAACACGACTTTTAAACACAAAAACGTTTTTGGAAATTTATTGAGTTTTTACTTAACAGCAGAACGCTGAACGAGTAGCAGATAACAAAGATGATGCATTTGCAGTGCCTCGTTTTGTGAAACTGTAAATTGCTTTAACGAAAAGTGTATAACACAGATGACAGATTTATTTAGTAAATAGGGAAAATTACTGATTTTCCATTCGAGTAATAGGAAATATGACAAGCTTTCACAACACAAAACAGGCAGATGCTTCGAAATGTTTCACTAGAAGAAAGGTCCGCAAAAAAGGGATATCGATTAGTGATTTCAGAAAAAATGTTGTAGGATAAATATCAATAAAATGTGCAACTTCATCTGCGAAGGTTGTAAAGCAAGTGTGCAAAAACTTGAAATTTGATACAAAATTTTGAAAAGAGTGACGACATAAACCCACGAACGGCGTCCCACAGGGATCTGTCCTGGCGCCCCTTCTCTTCAACATCTACATCTCTGACTTGTCAACCACCGTCTCCAGAAAGTATGCATATGCCGGCGATCTAGCAATCATGCATGCTGATGGAGATTGGCAGGCAGTGGAAGCGGTGCTGAGCAAGGACATGGCAACCGTAGGTGGATACTTCCAGACTTGGAAGCTAAATCTCAGCCTCCCACTTCAAGAACAAGGACGCTAAACGTGAGCTGAAAGTCAACTTCAACAACACAAAAGCTGTTACCACTGCAGTTAGGATTCTAACGCTTTCGGTACATTAGCTCAAGCTAAATTTAGTTTGCTAAGATCAAAGTAAGCCATTCAATGTGCGGCCGTCATGAATATGTCTTTCAATGTGCGGCCCTGGTTAAGATAGTGACATAATTTTTGGCTCAATAAGGGTTGGACATAGCTGGTTTAGGACTAGGTCATGGCCATCGCAGTGTGGTATTCTTGTTTGCTTTTGTTAAACAGGACAGGCATTCAGTGTAGTTTGTTACGGAAAAGAATAGAGCATGTGAGTAGCTACCTGCGAAATGCAGGTGGTCGCTAAACGTTTAAACTAGCTATAACCCGCGACCCCCGGCTTTATGCCGCCCAGAAGAATGTTTTGTGAGGCCTAGCTTAGATGTTCGTTAAGAGGCCTGCATACTGGCAACCTGTCCTTATTTAAAAAATCCTAAATTCGATATTTTTGATGCAGGTGTTCCTCGTTGCCACTTTATCACGTCTGCACTGCCATTACTGCGTGATGGGAGATTTCCTTTCCACATGACAAACTGGCGCAAACCTTTTTACTAATTTTCAGATTTCTACCCTTGTTCTATTGGCACAGAACGTACCTATGATATCACATTCACTGAGTGGTTAAAGGGCTCAACAATCGTTACCATTGCAGTTAGTATTCGAACACTTCAGTACATTACTAAATTAACTTTGCTAAGATCAAAGTAAATCATTCAAAATACGGCCCTGGTTTAAGATAGCAACATACTTTTTGACTCATAAGCAATAGCTGGTTTAAACTGAATTTTGTAAACAGGTTTGCATAACAATAGAACTGATAACAGGAGTTATCGAAACGTTTGCAATATGTCATTTGTGTCGTTTGCTTTGGTCGTGATATTCATTATAAGGCTATTCAGCACTTCCAGGTTTGCATAAAATCTGGACAGCAGTTATGCGAAATTTCTGAACGTAGCCTTTCCTGTTTTCGAAGAATGCTGCACAGACCGGTGACATCCAGGGGCGTAACGAGGTTAGATGGCGACCGGGGCAAGAAGCAAGTTTGGCGCTCCCATATTTGAACGTAGGGCCTATCGGAAACGAATGTACTGTATTGAAGAAAATACTTGTGATATTGTTGGGACTTTTCGGCGCCCCCCACAGTGAATCGGCGCACCCAGGAATTGTGCTCCCCCTTGCCCTCCTCGTGACGCCCTTGGTGACGTCACATACCGTTTTTTCAGTAATCGCTGCAACACCACGCGCTAAAGTTTACCCACATGGCGCGGTTTCAAATACCTAGACAAACCTGGGGCAAAAAAGGGTTAATTAATTGAGGAAAATGACGTTTAATCGGGTTAGCTACAAACTGACAAGAAGAAACTCGGTTTAGACCTGCCTGCAGAACCGTCGCCAGAAAGTTTTCGATACTTGACATTCTAAAAAAGGGGTCTTGACATTCTAAAAATGACAAAAACTCCACTGGTGTATAGTGTTTCATGCTTCAATTTGGGGGGGCTTGGAGCATTGTTTGTGGGGGCTAAGCTGCCTGCCTGGGCATGACCTCGACAATAGCTGTCAAACACATCAAGCCAACTGAACATGCAGGTGGACTTACCGTATTTACTCGATTGTAAGCCGCCCTTGAATGTAATCCGCAGGAAATGGTGTTAAAATTAATGTAAGCCGCACTTGATTACTAGCCGCGCTTGAACATAGGTTACCTAAACGGCCTAAGCCTATGAGCAGTTCTGTCACAGGCTTCTCTGCAAAAATCATTAGATTAACAAAAAAATTCACTAGATTTGAAAAAAAATCACTAGATTTAAAATTTTTGCATCGAAGCTCGCCATTTTGTTTGAAATGATTTGGTTATTTACTTTACCACCCAAAAACCTTTACATCATTTGCAAGTTTCTTAAAATAGATGATGCTGAAACCTGGAAAATATAATACCGACAATCTTCAGGCTGTTTTTAAGAGCTGAAAACGACACCACTCACGGAGTATATTAGACCAATCAAATCAATCTACCATTTCATTAATTATTTCCACTGCAGTGTTGCTGCAAGGACAAGGAAATGAAAGTGGCGCCATGGCCAACATTACAGCAATAAAGATCACGGACGTGAAAACAGTAAGAAACTCAAATAACACTTCTTTGTTCTTTTGATGCAGATATTTAGACAACGATTCACGCAATCAATTGTTAACGGGTTAAAAGGGCTGAAAAGTTAGAAAAAAGCTACCAACCTTCAAAAACATACTTTGCAAAGAAGCACTAGATTGCAGTGAAATATCACTAGATCACTCTAAAAATCACTGCCTATGACAGGGTGGGCAATTAATTTGGCTCGCGGGCAACTTCAAGAAGACCATATTTTGCGGAGGGCCGTAATTTTCTAATTTCTAATGACAAAGAGTCAAGATTCTGTTCAAGTTAGCCTCAGCACTAACATTTACTGCGATAAGGTAAAGGAAATTTCAAATTTAAAGATTTTTATGAATGCTTCCGCGGGTCACTGAAAACGTTGTGGCGGGCCACATGTGGCCAGCGGGCCGTTAATTGCCTATACCCCTGGCCTATGAGATACTTTCGCGTACGAGCACGTTTCGCGTTTAATGGGCAACCTCGGTAATGATACTCACACCATTACAACTGCCTTCTGTTCGTCATAATCCCTACTGTGGCGGATGTGCACGTGATGCTGAAGTGAATAGAGTGTGAAAAGAGAGTTTGGTCGACAAAACGTAGCCAAGGAAAGACTGAGCGTCATTTATAAGGTCAAAAAATTAAAATATAAGCCGCCTTTGATTATAAGCCGTACGAAATGATGAAAAAAGCTTTATAAGCCGCGGCTTACAATCGAATAAATACGGTAGTCGAGAAAGTTTGGACAAGGTGGTGCGAAATCCGTCAATCAGAAACCAAAAATGAGATGTGATTAATAAAAGTATGAACAGCACTGATGCAAAATTTCTGATCAAACTCATCAAAGCCTCACCGACGAGGTGATCTTAATTGAACAAATGAAGATTTAATCACGTTCATCAACACTTAAAAGCACTAGTGTTTCTGTATGCTTTCGAGGAATCAGTCGACTGCCATCTGCTTTCGTCTTTTTGCGATGATTCAAACTTGCACATATCTCTATTCAAGCATGTACTTTCCACGATGGGTGTAAACAAGGAATCGATCCGCAAATTTTTAATAGGAAATCGATTTCAGGTAAAAAGCAAATTTTTAATAGGAAATCGATTTCACGTTCATCAAGTCGCGAACATTCGACCCGCCCAACGACAAAAAGCCATTTGTGGCGTCTCGAGCAGCAGCGTAGCCAGCCCAAAATTTTTGGGGGAACCAAATCTTTTAATTTTAAGCGAGCAACAGTATTGTGTTTGGAACACCTCCCCTCAAAGCACAAAATGACAAAGACGTTCTAGAAATTTGGGGAAAATGGTCGCCCTTGGCCCTCCGTCTGAACCTTTATGACATGGTTGAAAATCCTGAAAGCTCTAGCAGCAGCCGTAGTATACTCGAGCCTAGCTTATGAACACTTAGTGCTCTCTTCAAGGTTTCTTGGAGCTATAGAGAGGGCTCTCTCCATTTTGATAAAGATTTCAAGAAATCATGTTGGGAAAACTGCGTACGGTTTGACTGCTTTACCTCGTGCTTTCCTCAGAAACAAAGATACGGAAATTTATGTATAATCGGCCCGGTTGGATCAAGTTGGGACTATAAACACCTACAGTGTTGCTACAAAATTTACAAAAAAAAACTGAGTGAGTTCTTATAATATGCGAAATCATAAAAAGGTAACTCTAATTGACTTGAAAAACGCTAACCAGTGTTTCACGCTCCAAACGATGTTCATTTATTTCACCATAAGATTATATGTTTCACTGCAGTCAGCACAAAAGTTCGATCAAGCGCTACGCTGCTTAGCTTTTTGCGCAAAGTATAAACGGGAAATCGTCTGAAGAGCATCCCGCCACTGGCTTTGTTACAAAGCGTACCTTGCCCGGTTCGCGCTGTGTGCGTATTTGTGACCACAGTGAAAGACATTCATGCGTTTCGCGTGCCGCCTCAACTTCCTTGTGCCGCGGTGGGTTTAGGCAGGTACAGCAACTTATGCAGCAGGCTGGCAACCAATGCGACAAGGGAAGCGACGAAAATACTTCTTGCAAGCGTGTGAACTAATGCCGTGTTGCCTTCCACAGCATTTCAAAAATCTGGCATAACTGTTTTTAAAAGTAGTAGTTTCCTGATATCATTTTGCTTAATAGTAGAATCGCGAATAGAGAGACCCAGAGTATCAGAATGGATCAGGAAATGGCCGTTGACAGCAGCCAGTCAGAGCCTTATAGAACAAAAGCGTTCTGCCTAACCTGACTCACTTTTTATGCCATGTGACTCACTTTCCTTTCTGATCCACTTCGTTGGAGTTACGTTTAGGAGCAGTTGGTCACATTTGGCAAAGTAGAAGTTTGTGTAATCCTGTAGGTCAGTATACTGCAGATAGGGTGGAGTAGGCTTACCGTGGACAAAGTACTATGTATTTGTTGATTCATCCTTTAGTGTTATTAAATACACTCGCCCACCAATCCTCACTGCCTATGTCGTATCAAAGCTCAGGAATAGTTCTATGTATTAAATTTGTACTTAAAGGTTGAAATAGTTTGTTAAACTGGATTCGTAGGAACATCTAGAGCTTCCTTAGGCTTGATGTGTTGCTGAAACTGATTCCTCGAAAGCTTACAGAAAAATTAAAGCTTTTAATTGACATCTACAACGTGTATCGTTTCGCTCTTTTCCACAAGTTAATGCAGTAGTTCTCCACTGATACATGACAGCAATTTATGTGGTAAGCGAGCGCCAGGAAGTTGGTAGTTGAATTTAGTGAAAGGAATCCACTCCCACGATTCGCAATCTCTTTGTTTCAAAAAGGTTTAGATAAAAGGCATTATGATTCATAGGCGTACCCAGAAGAGGCCCAGAGGGCCGTGTCCCCCCAAGTTTTTAGCATAATTATCTTCGTCTGCTAAGCTTTTTAGTTTTGCAGCGTTTCGTGTGGGGATGCTGCCTCAGGGTAGAAGTGGTTTTGAGATTGGCCGCAAATTGATGCTGAATGAATCAGAGATGCCCCAGACGCTACAAACGTTGCGGAGAGGTTACGATCCCAACATCATTGAAACAAGCCAGAAAGCAAAACCGCGAAAGCGTTGTGTTGCAGCTGAAAGGCAGAACAGACGATTGCCACAGGAAGTGTGGTTTTGGTGAACAAACATCAGGGAAGAAGATGAAAATCAGAAGGGAAATATATATTTCTAAGAAAAGGAGCTCCTGCCGATCACTGGCGGTGAAAAGCTGATTTGCGCACAACGTGGAAACGCGATTGACCAAGTAGGGCCAGCAACGACGCCGAGACGGTTCTAAGATCATAGCCACCTGGACAACTGTCACCCGGTCAAGTGTCACCCGGACAAAATCCACCCGGGCAACTGCCACCGAGGGCGTGTTGAATTATGTACGTTCATTGCCATTAATGACATTTGAACTTCACAAGGTGCTGCTTTCATGTCAGAAATTTTGAAATTACAAATGTACATAGCAAAAGTTTCTTCGTCCTCTGACCACCAAAGAACCTTTATTTTAACTTTAATACTTTTGGGTGGAGATGGTCGTATCGATGTCATTACATCTTCATAAACATTCTTAAGTCAGCGCAAAACCTAATTTTTATTAGCCTTTTCAATTTTGTGGAAGCACAATCCCCTTATGCACGTTATTGCATCGTATTCATTCCACGCACTGCTCAAGCCCATTTCCATCCCCGTAGCTTTTGATTTTTAACATGCTGTTGCAACTCACTTTTGCTGCACTATATGTTGAAGCACTAGTACAACACAGTGTTTCCCAACAGCGTGCCGTGAGAACTCCTCTACGTGCCGCAACTCGATAATGTAAAAAATTGAATTTAATTTTGCATGTCGTATGTGATGTGTAAAAGGCATTATCCAAGGTGGCAGTTGTCCGTGTGGCATTGTCCAGGTTGTCCTGATATTCGCCCAGACAGATGAAAAAAACTCCCTGGCTAGGATTGAGTTGATATTAAATGGCAATAATTGGCATTCCAACAACAAATTAGTGCAAGGACGCCAGGGCATCGAAGGAACAGAAGGGTTATCAAGTTGTTGCCCCTTTTGTTGAATAAGCTTCGTTACTCTCCAGGCTCAACGCGTGGTATTGCGCATGCGTGGGAAAGAGCTGGGAGTTCAGCAGAAATTACGGGCAGCACTCGTAGGAACTTTGAAAATGCTGCATACCAGAGAAGATAACTTGTTCAGTTGGAGTCACCATTGCTAACATGGTGTTAAGAACGCAAAAAGAGATTTAAAACAATGGCAACGAATGGATATATGACTTGTCCGAGCGTAAGCGACGTGTCGTGACGTGAAACTGTTTTTTTTTGACTCAGCTCTTTTCGAAACGGTAGCTTGTGCAACGAGTTGCGACAGTGTGCTCGGTTGCGTAATCGGCAAGAAAGGGTAGGGTTGTGAAAAACCTCACGCTAAAACTGTTAAGGCAAAGCAGGAAACAATCGGTCATTCCATGTAGAATATGCTAGTAGCTATAATATATCAGCAACCTGACAAAACGTACATTAAACAGCAAAAAGTATGTCTTACAAAAAATATCTGAACTATGCAATAGCACCAATAGTGAAATAAAAGTAACAAGCTGCCTAGATAACTTCGTGATGAAAGTGACTAAACCAAGGAAGCAAGAGCAATCAGGCAGAGAAAAGCAACGATTAAACGAGCAAATCAACGAAACACAAGAAAAGAATAACTAAGCAAAACATTGTCTGAAAAAGTTGGTGAAAGCGCAAAATTAAGCAGCAACTGTCAGAGTAAGAGCTGCTATTCACAGTCATTTTACATGTGGTGAAGCAGCAGTAAAATGCGAAAACATTGAAATTAACCGCGTAACTGCGTAAACGATATGCAAGGTCGTACGAACGCGAAGTCTGCTTGCAGCGTGGCTGGCATTAAAAGCGAAAATGCCAGCGAATAACGTATTTTCAAAAGAAGTTAAATAGTCTTACTTTGTCTTCGGCAAGCAGTCTAACTTCGACAAATATGTGACAATAAAACGTGTAGAACTTTGCAGAAACGGAACGATAAATCTAGAAAACTCCAGAAACAGATCGATGAAAATAGATCCAAAAATATGGAAAGCGGAAGCCAGCAGTAGGATTCCAAACACACAGGGCTGATTAGGTCGAACCTATCGAACTGCACCATAGAAACGACAGGCACTTGGAAAACGCGGAGCTTGCTTGAAACTTCCACTAGCAGTATCTTGTTTTCTGACGGAAGAGAACAGCGTAGAAACCAATGTAGCGTTCTGGGAAACATTGTTGTGTTTTAGGTGGGCAAGCCTTCAGAGTGTTGGAGGTTGGCTGCGGCCATGGGCGTCCGCAGAAATTTTTCCAGGGGGGAGCAAAGTCGACATTTTGCTTATCTTTTTCAGTTTGTTGGCGATGCAACGCAAACGGAAGTACACACAAAATGTGCAATGTTACGGCAAAAGTTACATGCAGTGTTTTCTCTATAAGAAAATTTTACACTGAGAAAATGTTTGTTTCGGTGAGAATGGATATTTCAGACTGAGTTAGCAGAGCTCTAAATGAATTAGAAACTTTGTGAATTATTAGAATAAACACAAAATCTTATCAAAATACGAACAAAATACATATTTAATTCAAATAGCTTCCCCTTGTTTTGGTGTTTGTAATGTTTTGGAAGGTTGCAAGTGCGCGAGAATGATATTTCACTGAGCACATGGTCTAGTGCAGTGGTTCCAAACCGGTGGGTCGCGACCCCAAAGTGGGTCGCGGAGGAGATTTTGTGGGGTCGCGAACAGCAGCCTCAATAGTTTGCTGAAGTCTAGAATTTTTAGAACTTCGTATATCAAAATTTTGTTGCATCAGCAAAACCGAAACACGGACAGATCTTTGTGAAGTTCACATTATCTCCATCATAATTCTATTTGATTTCTCCTATACAGTTTAAATTAATCTGACTGTAGAATAGAGTCCTGCGCGGAGCGGGTTGCGGGTACCCTCATTTGCGGGGCAGGTGCGGGAACCCGTACTTCTATGCATGCGGGGCGGGCGCAGGATCGGAAATTCTTTGTGTGGGCAACTGAATGTGGAGCCAACGCACATGAACTTAATCAGCTCCAAAATCGCAAAACACGTGGATGTATTAAAGTTGTTTGCCAGGATTGCGCTTAGGCCAGTAAGCCCAGAGCAATTATTACATTACGATGTAACAACCCATTCTTGCGAAACATTAGTGCACGCTCTTGCCATGTGGTAGGCACTAGGCAAGTCAACATTTCACCATTTACATTTTCTAATGCTACCGCCGTACTTAGTGAGGAATAATTCAGACTAGTAGACCTTCTAAATGGATAAGACAGCGCTTAACGCACACCTGGTCACAACTCGACTGAAACGTGGTTTTTATCACCTCAAATCTGCGGTGGATCAGATGTTTGGAAAAATTTTGGTTTGATTGCCAGTGAAAGGAATGATCAGCTTGATTTTGCTGCTTGTTAGACATGTGTTCAGGGGTGATGAGTTTTTAGGAGTTTTTTTAGACAGGCGCGGGATTGGCACAGAAAAAGTGCGGGAGGGGCACGGGTTGGGATAGTCTGCGGGGCAGGTGCGGGTTAGAAGTGTGCGAGACGGGAGCGAGCAAGATTTCTCCAACTCCAGCGGGGCGGGTTTAAATTTTGCGAATGCGGGGAGGAAGCAGACAAAAATTTTTAACCTGGGCAGGACTCTATTGTAGAAACACGGCAGGACTAGAAAAATTAAGCGCTGGCCAGTGATGCTGAAAGTATGTCAACCTCGTAAACATTTGTCCTGTTGTGAATACTTTCCAGCTGACATTCCAACTAAGCTCAACCGATATTTTTATCATTATAATTCCATAACCTTTTGCATTCATTATTTTGTATAAGTTATGGTTCACGGTCATGATTCTAGCAAAAAGCAGCCTTATAGTTGACAGATGGCGGGATATTACCAGCAAACCTAACAAGTGATAGTGATGCGCATAAAAGCTCAAGGTAACTTTCTGATATAGTGCAATTTCCGGTTCAAACAAATTATTTCATCCTAAAGAAAATAATTATGTTCTTGCATTTCCTGCATTGGAAACTTGCCGCGACAATGTCGTATTCACTTTTTAAATGAAATGGTTATGTTATTCACGATTGAGCCTATTTGCAACTGCGAAATGATTCCTAACCACGCGACTTGTTCTCAGAAAAATGCCGGACGCAGTCCTGGTGCGCTATGCAGCAACCATACCAAACCAACTATGCTCCCTTTTTGTTGTCTGCTTCCATTTGTTTGAACCTACCACTGTGAGCATAGGAGCGGATATAAGAGGAGGTGAACGAAAAATAGTCGTCTCGAGTGCCCCTTTTTACAGAGATTCCGCGGGTACCATTTGAGAGTTTCGCACTTGGTTTTTGCCTGGCTTTTTCCAGTCATCGACCGAATTTAGTTTGAAATGACCAAACAAATTAAGTCAATTCGGTCGTAATGTCCAGAATATCAGGTTCGGGAATACTGTTTCAATAAGTTTTAATACTATTGCAAGAAAGGCGACCGAAAGGTCTCAGCAAAAAACAGGCTTTTGCACGTTCCTGTTA